>ENA-UEPN01000812-UEPN01000812.1-human-gut-metagenome-genome-assembly--contig:-NODE-812-length-19519-cov-6.469293_pt1 | contig 19519 bp, 11 predicted proteins | sample MGYA00242897_ERZ507910 | MGnify/ENA primary metagenome ERZ507910 (study PRJEB26167, sample SAMN06115525) | human gut metagenome | host: Homo sapiens | place: China:Jiangxi | collected 2015-08-20...
GTATTCATGAACAAGGTCATCGAAGTCATCAATGCCAACATGGAAGACGAAACGTTCAACGTAGAACGTATGGCTGAAGCATTGTGCCTGAGCCGTTCAAGCCTGCTACGTAAAATCAAGACATTGTTCAACATGTCTCCGATAGACTTCATCCGGCTGATTCGCCTTAAGAAAGCAGCCGAGCTTATTCAGGACGGGAAATACCGGGTAGGAGAAATCAGTTACATGGTAGGATTCGGTTCACATTCCTATTTCAGCAAACTTTTCTTCAAACAGTTCGGCATGACACCCAAAGATTTCGAGCAACAAATCGCGAGCACGCGCAGCAAAGTCCGGAACGTACAAGAAATAAATATAGAAGATTTAATTCAAAATAATAGGGCAAATTCATAAAAGAAAGTGGAATGCGTCAAACGTAGTATTTTATGAAGTACTACTTTTGGTCGGATTATTTTTCATCCTTTACATTTGCATGGTTAACTTAATAGTTACGATGCAATCGATGGAAAATAATCCGACTTTTTTATAAGTAGTCACTAAATAAAATATTCACTGATCTATTATGAGAACAAAAGAACTATTCGGCCTGTTGCTGTGGAGCACGTTCGGCTCGTTGCAAGCTTTCGCACAAGTAAGCTATCTGCATAGCGATACTCAGAATGCTGCCTGGACCGTAATGCCCGAAGAAGAAGTAGGAAAAGACATGTTGCGCCTTACGCAGAACGGCTACCAAAATCCCAAGGCCGTCAAAGCAGTCGTGCCGGGCACGGTTTTTACGTCATACGTGACTGCCGGCCAAGAAAAAGACCCTAATTTCGGAGACAACATACAGAAAGTCGACCGAAAGAAATACGACCGCAGCTTCTGGTACCGTACGGAATTTAAGATTCCATCCGATTTCGACAAAGAAATCATCTGGTTAAACTTCGACGGAATTAACCGCAAAGGTCAAATTTACCTGAATGGAAACCATTTAGGAAACTTAGACGGTTTCATGCACCGCGGACATTTCAACGTAACCCAATTAGTAGACCGCAACGGTTCCAACACATTGGCCGTACTGGTGGATATTCCCCGTACTCCTTTGGCCAATCAGGGAAGCCCCAATTACCTTTCCAGCGGCGGATGGGACTGGATGCCTTACGTTCCAGGACTTAATTCCGGTATCACCGACAAGGTTTGGTTGGAAAATACGGGCAAAAGCACGATTACCGACCCTTGGATGAGGTCGAAACTCGTCTCCCGTTCCCTCGCAGAGCTTACCCTTCAGGCCGAAGTCACCAATAATGGCGGCTCACAAAGCAAAACTACGGTAAAAGGTACCATCACTCCGGGTAACATCACCTTCAGTCAGGAAGTAGATTTGCAAGCCGGAGAGACCAAAACCGTCAAATTCGACAAGCGCTATTTCCCGCAAATGGTAGTGAACAACCCTAAACTTTGGTGGCCCAACGGTTACGGAGAACCTCATCTCTATACCTGCCGTTTGGAAGTGGTCAATGACGGTAAGACCTCGGAAACCGAGGAATTCCGTTTCGGTATCCGTCAATATTCATACGACAAGAAAGGCGGAGTCTTCCATCTTTACATCAATGGCGTACCTGTTTTCGTCAAAGGCTCTGACTGGGGAATGAGCGAATACATGTTGAGAAGCAACCCTGAACATATCCGCACTTGGGTAAAATTGAACAAGGAAATGAACTTCAACATGATTCGCAACTGGTTGGGTTCTGTGACCGAGAAACAATTCTATGAAAGCTGCGACGAACTCGGCATCATGATTTGGGACGATTTCTGGATTAACTCCAATCCGAACCTGCCCTACGACCTGAATGCCTTCAACAACAACATGATGGAGAAAATCAAACGTTTCCGCAACCACCCCTCCATCGCGGTATGGTGCGGTGACAACGAAGGCACGCCCGAACCGCCCCTTACGGGATGGATGGCGGAAAACATACGCACGTTCGACGGCGGAGACCGTCATTTCCAACCTTGTTCCAACAACGGTGGCCTGAGCGGCAGCGGCCCTTGGGACGCAAAAGACCAACGTTGGTACTTCACAGCTTATCCGGACTGCAAATCGGGTAGCGGCTTCACACGCGGATGGGGCTTCCGCACGGAAATCGGTACAGCTGCAGTACCCAACTATGAAAGCCTCGTGAAATTCATGCCCGAAAAAGACTTGTGGCCCATCAACGACATGTGGAACCTCCACTACTTCGGCCAGATGGCTTTCAATGCCGGGCCGGAGCGCCATACGGCGGTCATCGAGAACAGCTACGGCGGCGCGAAGGATGCAAAGGAATTCTGTACGAAATCGCAATGGGTGAGTTACGAAAGCAACAAAGCCCTCTATGAAGGTTGGCTCGACCACATGTGGAACGATGCCACAGGAGTCATGCTCTGGATGAGCGGCGCGTCTTATCCCAGCATGGTTTGGCAGACTTATGACTACTATTATGACCTGACGGGAGCCTATTTCGGCTGTAAACAGGCTTGCGAACCGGTGCATATCTACTGGAATCCCGTGACGGAGGAAGTAAAGGTAGCCAATACCACGACCAAAGACTATGAAGGGCTGACAGCCGAGGCAACCGTGTACAACATGGACGGTAAACCTGTGGCCCGTTACAGTGAAAAAGCTACCGTCAACTCGACTTCCAACGCCGTAGCCCAATGCTTCAAGCTCAAATTCAATACAGACCGCGACATTTTGTCACTGAATTGCCCGGCATACGCCTCTTCAACCAACCAAGGCGAACCGGCTTTCGTGACCGACGGCAAAGCCGACACCCGTTGGGCTGCCGTCCGTGCCGATAACGAATGGATTTATGTAGACCTCGGCAGCGAAAAGATGGTAGGCGGCGTACGGTTGAACTGGGAAGCCGCATACGGAAAGTCTTATAAGATACAAGTTTCCAACGATGCCAAAAGTTGGACAGAAGTCTACAAGACAGAAGAAGGGCGCGAAGGCATCAACGAGGTGTTCTTCCCTGAAGAAATCAAAGCCCGCTATGTACGTATGCTAGGCATAGAACTGGGTTGGTGGTTCGGTTACTCTTTGTGGAGCATGGACGTATTGAGCGGCACGAAACCTTCTGAAGGGCTGAGCGACGTGCATTTCCTCCGCCTGACCCTGAAAGACAAAGAAGGAAAGGTGGTTTCCGAGAACAATTACTGGAGAGGTAATGAACGTACCAATTTCAATGCCCTCAACCAACTTCCGGGCGTGAAACTGAACGTGTCATCGAAACTGACCCGCAAAAACGGAGAAGCCACAATACAAGCCACCATCGGACTGCCTAAATCAGCCGATGCCGTAGCTTTCGGCGTGCGCGTGCAAGCCGTCCGCACCTCCGACGGCGAACGCTTGCTCCCGGCCTTGATGAACGACAACTACTTCACCTTGGTTCCGGGAGAAAAGAAGAACATCCAAATCACTTTTGACGAGTCGCTCCTACAGGGAGGCTCTTACAAGCTTATCGTTGCACCATACAACCAAAACCTATAAACTTTATCCGGCCGGAGGAGGTGTTACCGCACGCCTCCCCCGACCGGATGTTTTTAAATGCTTTAAGACATGAAAATCAAAAACATTACACGTGACATGGGCTTCTGTGCCGTGTTAGCTTGTGCGAGTCTGCAAACGCCGGTTATGGCAAAAGTCACATTGCCCGCTTTCTTCACGAGCAACATGATCATCCAACAGAAAACCACCATGACTTTGTTCGGAAAAGCCAAGGCGAACAAGAAAGTAAGCGTGGAAACCAGTTGGAACAACCAACACTATGAAGCCCAAGCGGACGCAAAAGGCAACTGGCGTATCGAGATCGCAACTCCGGCAGCCGGAGGCCCTTACCGCATCACCCTGTCCGACGGTAAAAAGACCGTATTGGACAATGTTATGGCGGGCGAAGTCTGGTTCTGTTCCGGACAATCCAACATGGAAATGCCTTTAGCCGGATGGGGAAAAATCAAAAACTACGAACAAGAAATCGCAGCGGCCGATTACCCCGGCATCCGCCTCTTCCAAGTCAAGAAACACACCTCGGTGGCACCGCTCGACGCCTATCAGGTAGAATCCACCATGGGCGGTTGGAAAGAATGCTCACCGTCCACGGTTCCGGAGTTTTCTGCCGTGGCTTACCTTTATGCCCGCGAACTGCACCGAAAACTGAACGTACCGGTCGGGGTCATCGACTGCACTTGGGGAGGGACACCTGCCGAAGCATGGACCTCGTCCGAATCGCTCAAACAAGTCATGGGTTATCAAAAGAAAGTCGGACAACTGGAAGCATTGGGCTTCGACCGCGACAAGATCATGGCCGAATACGGAAAAGAACAGGCACAATGGAAAGCCGAACTCAGCAAAGTGGACAAAGGCTTCCAAAATGGAAAGGAGTGCTGGATTGGCAGTGACTTGGATGACAACGACTGGCAACAAATGGAACTCCCGGGATATTGGGAAGGCAAAGGACTCCCCAATTTCGACGGAGTGGTGTGGTTCCGCAAGCAAATCGACATTCCATCCGAATGGACAGGTAAAGACTTGCAACTGAATCCCGGCATCATCGACGATGAAGACATCATCTATTGGAACGGCGAGCAAATCGCCAACGGCGCAGGCTACAACGTACAGCGCCATTACACCGTACCGGGCCGTCTGGTCAAGGCAGGCAAGAACACATTGGCCATCAAAGTCAACGACAACGGCGGTGAAGGCGGCATAGCCGGAAAAGCAGAGGACATGAACCTCAAACTGTCGGACAAGGACATGCTCTCTCTGGCCGGGAACTGGAAATACCGCGTAGGCTGTTCCTTGGCCGACATGCCTCCCGCTCCGATTTATCCTGAGCATTCCTCTTTCCCTTCCGTACTTTTCAACGGAATGGTACATCCCTGTCTGGAATATCCCATCAAAGGCGTCATCTGGTATCAGGGTTGCAACAACGTGGGACGTGCAGAAGAATATGAAAGCCTCTTCCAAACGCTGATTACAGACTGGCGCAAGCAGTTCGGACAACCCGACATGCCATTCTATTTTGTACAACTGGCCAACTACTTGGACCGCAAGTTGGTACAGGCAGACTCGCCATGGGCCGCCCTTCGTGAAGCACAATCCAAAGCGCAGCATCTGGCCCACACCGGAATGGCAGGCAATATCGACATCGGCGAGGCGCATGACATCCATCCCAAAAACAAACAAGAAGTGGCCCGCCGTTTAGCCGCCATCTCCTTGGCCGACACCTACGGGCAGAAAATACCCGCGCAAGCACCGGTTTACGACAACTACACGGTGGGAAGCGACGGCAAGGTCCGTATTTCGTTCACAATCCCCGCCATCGGCGAATGCTTTGAGCAGAACAAAGACATCAAGGGCTTCACCATTGCCGGCCCCGACCATGTGTTCTACCCCGCCGAGGCCTATACGGACGGCGACGATGTGGTGGTCTACTCGCACTATGTCAAAGTGCCGGTAGCCGTCCGTTACGGATGGGCCGATAATCCGGAGTGCACATTGCGCACACCCGGCAATTTCCCCGTGGCTCCTTTCCGTACCGATAATTGGTAAAAACAATTTTATTCAAAACATAAACCATTTGATCATTTATGAAAATCAAATCATTCTTATCACTATGCCTGCTCGCAACGGCATCTACCGTCGCGGCAGACGAGTTCATCAAAATCAACACCGACCAGATCGGCATGGTGTTGCGCGTCAAAGACAACGGCCGCCTCTACCAGTCGTACTTGGGCAAACGGTTGGCCAACGACAACGACTTGCAACACCTTCCGCAAGGCAACGAGGCATACCTCACCCACGGCATGGAAGATTACTTTGAACCGGCCATCGAAGTACACCACAACGATGCCAACCCGTCGCTGCTGCTCAAGCACGTGTCGCACGAGCAAAAGAACATACAGCCGGGTGTGGACGAGACGGTCATCACGATGCAAGACGACAAGTATCCCGTCACAGTGAAGCTCCACTATGTGTCCTATGCCAAAGAAAACATCATCAAGACTTTTACTGAAATCAGCCATCAGGAGAAGAAGCCTATCCAACTGGAACGCTATGCTTCCGCCATGCTGCACTTCAGCCGCCCGGCCTATTACCTCACGGAGTTTTCCGGCGACTGGATTTATGAGGCCACGATGAGCACCACACCGCTGAACTTCGGCAAGAAAGTGCTCGACACGAAACTGGGCGCACGTGCCAACATGTTCACGCCTCCCATGTTCATCCTCTCGTTGGACAAGGAATCAAGCGAAACCGAAGGCGAAGTCATACTCGGCACGTTGGGCTGGACGGGTAACTTCCGTTTCACATTCGAGGTGGACAACAAGAAAGACCTTCGCGTCATTGCCGGTATCAACCCGTATTTCTCGGAATACTCTTTGCCCAAAGGCGAAACGTTCCGCACACCGGACTTTTATTTCACTTACAGCGACTGCGGACGCGGACAGGCCAGCCGCAATTTCCACGACTGGGCACGCAAATACCAACTTAAAGACGGACAAGAAGACCGCCTGACCCTGCTGAACAACTGGGAGGCCACTTACTTCGATTTCGACGAGGATAAGTTGGTGGAACTCATGGGCGATGCCGTGAAATTGGGCGTGGACATGTTCCTGCTCGACGACGGATGGTTCGGCAACAAATACGAACGCCACAGCGACACGCAAGGCTTGGGTGACTGGGACGAAACGAAACACAAGCTCCCCCACGGCATCCAGAAGTTGGTGGACGAAGCTGCCAAACGCAACATCAAGTTCGGCATCTGGATTGAACCGGAAATGGTCAGCCCCAAGAGCGAACTTTACGAGAAGCATAAGGATTGGGTGATTCACTTGCCCAACCGCGACGAATATTACTTCCGCAACCAAATGGTTCTCGACCTGAGCAACCCCGAGGTGCAGGACTTCGTCTTCGGCGTAGTAGACGGCCTGATGACCAAATATCCGGGCATCGCTTATTTCAAGTGGGACTGCAACAGCCCGATTACCAACATCTACTCTCCGTATCTGAAAGACAAGCAGACTCATCTCTACGTAGACTACGTGCGCGGCCTGTACAAGGTGCTCGACCGCATCAAGGCCAAGTATCCGAAGTTGCCGATGATGCTTTGCTCGGGTGGTAGCGGCCGTATCGACTACGAGGCTCTGAAGTATTTCACGGAGTTCTGGGCCAGCGACAACACCGACCCCATCCAACGCCTGTTCATCCAATACGGCTATTCGTTCTTCTATCCGGCCAAGTCCATGAGCGCCCACGTCACCACATGGAACAAGAACGCGAGCATCAAGTTCCGCACGGACGTGGCCATGATGGGCAAGCTCGGCTTCGACATCAAGCTCAGCGACATGAGCGGTGACGACCTTACCTACTGTCAAGGTGCCGTGAAGAACTACAAACGCCTGCGTCCGGCCATCATGGAAGGCGACCTCTACCGTCTCGTGTCTCCCTACGAAGGCCTGCGCACCCATGCGGCCAACCAATTCGTATGCAAGGACAAGGACAAAGCCGTGGTCTTTGCCTTCGATGTGTATCCGGGTTATGGCGAGAAGCTCCTCCCGGTACGCCTGCAAGGCTTGGATGCCAACAAGCAGTACCGCGTGAAGGAAATCAACATGATGCCGGGCCAGGGCTCTTCGCTTGAAGGTAATGACCGCGTATTCTCCGGTGATTACCTGATGAAAGTCGGGCTGAACCTTTTCACCGGCAACAAGCTTTACAGCCGCGTGGTGGAAATCACAGCCGAATAAACATTCAATCAAAAAGAAATGGAAATCAGAAATTATATCATAGGGGTAGCCGCTGCGACATGCAGCGCGTTACCTTTTTCGCATTGTTTCGCATGGGAAGGCAACGTGCTGGTATCCACTCCGCACACATCCATGCTTCTCCATGCCGGTGAAGGCCAAGACCTGCGCTTCGCCTACTTCGGCGACCGCATCGAAGAGAGCCAGATACACCAGATTCACGACGCATGGGACGGGCTGAACCGCACGGCATACCCTACTTTCGGCCAACCGCCCCACCAGATTTTTGCTTTGCAAGCCGTACATGCCGACGGGAACTGGACCACGGACTTGACCGTGGAAAACGTGGAGACCTCAACCCTCGACAACGCCAAACTCACGGCCATCACGCTGAAGGACAAGGTTTATCCTTTCCAAGTGAAGCTCTACTACAAAGCTTACAACGACATCGACATGATTGAGACGTGGAGCGAGATTTCACACACTGAAAAGAAAACCGTGGTGCTGAAACGCTTCGACTCCGGACATTTCCTGATACGCTGCGGTGACGTATGGGTTTCGCACCTCCATGGCTCATGGGCTGCCGAAACTCATGTCACGACCGAACCGCTCACACCGGGCATCAAGATGATAGAGAATGTGGACGGGGCGCGCAACGGCCATCTGGACCACCCTGAGGTCATGTTCTCGCTCGACGGGAAACCGCGCGAGAACGAAGGACGCGTCATCGGCGCCGCCCTTTGTTGGAGCGGAAATTACGCCATCCGCATGGTGACGGACAATAATTTCGTACACCGTGTCTTTGCGGGCATCGACAGCGAAAGCTCGGAATACAAACTGGCTCCGGAAGAGGTATTCACCACCCCGAAGCTCGCCCTCACTTACTCCGGCGAGGGGCTGAGCGGTGCCAGCCGTAACTTCCACCGTTGGGCACGCCACGCCGGTATGCTGCACCACGGTGATCAGGTACGCCCTGTGCTGCTCAACAGTTGGGAAGGCGTGTACCTCGATGTCAACGAACCGGCCATGGCCGAAATGATGAAGGACATTGCCACGTTGGGCGGCGAACTGTTCGTCATGGACGACGGGTGGTTCGGCGACAAGTACCGCCGCGTGCAGGACAACTCTTCGCTCGGTGATTGGGTGGTAGACCAAAAGAAACTGCCCCACGGTATCGAAGGGCTCATCCGGGAGGCCGACAAGAACGGCATCAAGTTCGGCATCTGGATAGAGCCGGAAGCCGTGAACAGCAAGAGCGAACTGTTCGAGAAACATCCTGATTGGGCCTTGCAAGTCAAGGAACGCCCCTTGCAATACGGGCGTGGCGGCACACAGATGCTTCTCGATGTGTGCAACCCCAAGGTGCAAGATTTCATGTTCGGCATCGTAGACAACCTTTTGAGCCGGCATCCTCAAATTGCTTACATCAAATGGGATGCCAACGTGGAACTGAAGAACTATGGTTCCACCTACCTGCCCAAGGACAAACAGTCGCACATATACATTGAATACCATCGCGGCTTGAACAAAGTGCTCGAACGCATCCGCGCCAAGTATCCCGACGTGCTGATTCAAGCCTGCGGAGGAGGCGGAGGACGCGCCAGTTACGGTGTCATGCCCTACTTCGACGAGTTTTGGGTGAGCGACAACACCGATGCCTTACAACGTATTTACATGCAGTGGGGCACCTCGTATTTCTACCCCTCCAACGCCATGGCACAGCACATCAGTGCCTCGCCCAACCACCAGACAGGACGTATCGTGCCCATCAAGTTCCGTTGCGACGTGGCCATGAGCGGACGCTTAGGATTGGAGCTGCAGCCTTCCAAAATGACCAAAGAGGAATACCGGCAGGCATCGCAAGCCGTGAAGGACTACAAGTCAGTGCGCGAAGTCATCCAGTTGGGCAACCTCTACCGTCTGGTATCGCCTTACGACGACAAAGGTATCGCCTCACTGATGTACACTGACGATGCGAAAAACAAGGCGGTGTTCTTCGCCTATAAAATGGAACATTTCATGAACCAGGTTGTACCCCGCGTCTGCCTGCGCGGCCTCGACCCGGCCAAGAACTACCGCGTACGCGAGTTGAATGTCAAGACCGGCGGACAGCCCTGTTTCTTGAACGACAAAGTATTCTCCGGCGCCTTGTTGATGAACACCGGCATCGAAATGCCTTTGGGAAGCGACTACGCCAGCTGCGTGTTGGAACTCATTGCTGAGTAGAACCCGCAATCTTTTTCGGATAGGAAACGCATTGAATCTGGAGTTTGTACCTTTTCTTAGAGTACAAACTCCTTTTTTATTGGCATAAATAGAAGAAGAGAGGAAAAATAACGGTATATTTGTAACATCATCGTAATACGTATGACATCTTGAGTTCATATCAAATGCCTACCTTTGCCCCCAAATCAACACATTATGAAGAAAATCGCCATTTTAGCCTTGGGCTTGTTGCCCGCCCTCCCTGCCACAGCCGACGAAGGGAAAGAAGAAAAAGCCAAAACGGATTACCGCCCGGTTGTCCACGGCACACTGCGCGGAAAATACGAATACCAACCGGAAGAAAAGGCCGGACGCTTCCAAGTGCGTACCGCCCGGGTCAGCATCGAAGGTAAAGTAGCCCCCGTAGTGGCTTACAAAGCCGAAATCGACTTGTCCGACGAAGGCAAAATCAAAATGCTAGATGCCTACACCCGGCTCAGCCCGCTGAAAGGTTTCGATTTCACCATCGGGCAGATGCGCGTCCCGTTCACTATCGATGCCCATCGCTCGCCCCACCAACAATACTTCGCCAACCGTTCGTTCATAGCCAAGCAAGTGGGCAACGTGCGAGACGTGGGAGCCACGTTGGGCTATAAAATAGGCGGCTCGCTGCCCCTCACCCTGCAGGCCGGAGTATTCAACGGCTCAGGACTGACCGACCAGAAGGATTTCTGGACCAACAACATCAACTATTCCGCCAAGGCACAATGGCAACTGCCCAAAGGCTTTTCAGTCACGCTGAGCGCACAGAAAATCAGGCCGGAACATATCTCGGTCAACATGTACGACGGCGGCATCACTTACAAGTCCGGAAGATGGACGGCAGAGGCGGAATACTTGTATAAACACTATACCAAAGATGCCTTCCGGGACGTGAACGCTTTCGACGGGTTCATTTGCTATGACCTGCCACTGAAAAAAATATTCAGCAAAATCTCATTCCTCGGACGCTTCGATTACATGGGCGACCACAGCGACGGAACGGCCGACGAAAACGGGCACCTCACACTGACCGACGCCGAACGCAAGCGCATCACCGGCGGCATCACGCTAAGCATCGCCAAACCGTTCATCTCGGACATCCGTATCAATTATGAGAAATATTTCTACAATGACGGAGTCACCCCCAAAGTGTCCGAACAAGACAAGATAGTCATTGAATTCATGACTCGCTTCTAACTTATTATCAACATATTACAAAACCGAAATCGTTTGGCGCAGAATGAAAATTCATTCTGCGCCAAACGATTTTTCAATCTCCTGAGATTGATTTTCCGTTCTCAGCACATCTTTTTCCGAAGCTCCTTACCTCTTGAAACGCACCTCATAAAGGTCGCGCCGGCGGTCTTTCAAATTCCTTACACCGCCATAAGTATGCAGCTCGCTCAGAAGGTCCAAATCGACATCGGACACAAGAATCATTTCCGTGTTCGGCGTGGCCTCCGCCCGGCGCCCGTCAGTGGGGAAAGCAAAATCGCACGGAGTGAACACGCCGGATTGCGCATACTGTATGTCCATGTTGTGCACGCGCGGCAGGTTGCCCACGCTACCGGCTATCACCACAAAGCATTCGTTCTCGATGGCACGGGCCTGCGCACATACCCTCACACGGGAATAAGCGTTCTGCGTGTCCGTCAGGTAAGGCACGAAGAGGATTTGCATTCCTTGGTCGGCCATGATGCGCGACAGTTCGGGGAACTCCACATCGTAACAAATCAGCACGCCGATCTTGGCACAATCCGTGTCGAAGGTCTTCAGCATGCTGCCCCCGGACAGCCCCCAACTCTTGGTCTCGTCGGGCGTGACATGTATCTTCTCGTACATCTCGTAACTGCCGTCGCGGCGGCACAGGAAGCCCACGTTATAAAGGTTGCCGTCGCGCTGCAAGGGCATGCTGCCGGTGATGATGTTGATGTTGTAGCTGATGGCCAACTGCAAGAAACGGTCGCGTATCTCGTCGGTGTAACCGGCCAGTCCCCGGATGGCCTGCGACTCGCTCAGGTTGTTGAATTCCGCCATCAACGGGGCGTTGAAATACTCCGGAAAAAGGATGAAATCGCTTTTGTACCCCGACACGGCATCCACGAAAAACTCTATCTGCTCGAACAGGTCGTCTATCGTCCGGTAACCGCGCATCTGCCATTGCACCAACCCCACCCTGACCGTCGTCTTGGCAGGCAACGGCTCAGCCGTCTCCGGTTGGTAATAGATATTGTCCCACTGGAGGAGGCAAGCGTAATGCTTGGACTCCTCGTCGTTGGGCAAATAGTTGGTCATGACCTTACGGACGTGGAAGTCGTTGGAAAGCTGGAAGGTCAGCACCGGGTCGTAAATCTCCCGTTTGCGCACCTGCTCGATATACTCCTTCGGACGCATCCTATCTGCGTATTTATGGTAGTTCGGGATACGGCCGCCGAACATGATGGCCTTCAGGTTCAGTTTCTCGCACAGTTCCTTGCGGTACTCGTACATACGGCGTGCCAGGCGCAAGCCGCGGTAGTCGGGATGGATGAACACCTCGATGCCGTAAAGGATATTCCCTTTGGGATTATGCGTGCAGAACGTCTCGTTTCCCGTCACTTTGGCATACGTATGGTCTCCTTTCACCAAATCGTAATCCACGATGATGGAAAGGGCGCAACCGACAATCTTGTCATCGGCTACCGTCACCACCTGCCCTTCTGGAAAGATGCGTAACAACGTCTCTATCTGTTCATGGGTCCAAAACACATCGCTGCCGTCCGAATACACACGGCGGAACGACTGCGCCAACTGCCCGTAATCCTCTATCTGGAGCGGACGCACCTGGATTTTACCGATATTCTGATTTTCCATTCCTATTATATAATAAAGATACTTCGAGAGTGCAAAGTTACGGCTAATTTGGATGCGCTGTCATTCCAAAGGAGTTAAATCCGCCCGAAAGGATGCAAAATCGGGTATAGGGAAGGACATACGGTTTCATTTCTCCGAAAAAAAGGCGAACTTTGCGCCATGTTTACCGTCATTTTGATTTTATGGGGCAGCGCGGCGATAGGCTACGTGCTGCGCCGCCATCCGTTCAGAGCCGTAGGACGGCTTACCACTTGGTCCGTATGGTTGCTGTTGTTCCTGATGGGATGCGAAGTCGGAGCCAATCCGGACTTGATTTCCCAATTAGGCACCTTGGGCTTGGAAGCCCTCATCCTTACCGTGGCTTCCTTCGCGGGCTGCATGGGACTGTCATGGGCTTTTTGGGAGTACCTCCAAAAACATCCGAAAAACAAAAACACGGGTTTCTCAAATTCCCTGTCAGAAGCAAGTTCCTCTCCCATTTCCCCGAAGCCCTCCATCCGGCAACAGACGGGCGAAAGCATGGTCATCGTAGGGTTCTTTGCCTTTGGAGTTTCGGGCACCCGCTTAGGTTGGATTCCCGTCCTGCCACCGGAAGCGGGATTCTACGCCCTCTGCCTGCTGTTGGGGTGCGTAGGATTCAGCATCGGGCAAAATGACGAGATGCGCCACGGCCTGCGGAAAATAGACAAGCGGCAAGCCTTATTGCCGGTCGTAACAGCCATCGGGACCTGGTTGGGGGCGATTTCCACTGCCCTGCTCATCCAACGGCACACCCCGGCTGACTGGTTGGCAGCGGGGTCGGGATTCGGCTATTATTCACTTTCGAGCATCCTTATCACGGAAATGAGGGGAGCCGAACTGGGCACGATAGCCCTTATGTACAATATCTTCAGGGAACTGGCCGCACTCATCGGCGCCCCCCTGCTATATCGCATGTTCGGGCCATTGGCTCCCATCAGCCAAGGCGGTGCCACCACGGGCGACACGACGCTCCCCATCATCGCCGGATGCTGCGGCAACCAGTTTGTCCCGCTTTCCATTTTCCACGGTTTTGCCCTCGATTTCACCGTCCCGTTTTTAGTTCCCTTTTTCTGTTCGCTGTCTTAATCCTCCAAACACAAAGGCGGGACATACTTGGATGGTATGCCCCGCCTTTATGAGGATAAGCCCGAAACCGGACCGTAATTACTTCTTCAAAACTTTCACGACCTGCGTGCCTTCGTTTCCGGCAAATTGGAACACATAAATTCCTTTCTGCCATGAAGCTGCCGCAATATGGGCAGAACCGCCGGCAGACAAAGCGTAAGTACCCACGAGCTGTCCAGAAGTGGCATATACGTCCAAACGGTTGTACGAAGACGGATAAATCACGTCGAAACCTTCTCCCGCCGCCGTTACGTCCACCCGGCCGGAGGCATTGACTGCCTCTACGGACAAAGCGTCGTCGGCAGCACTGCGATCTCCTTGGTAAATCGTCAGGTCACGCGAAAAGCCCTTATTATCCGTCAGCGTCAGCGTGGCACGGCGGCCTTTCACATTCCATGGCTTGGCCTGTGCCGTCATGCTGATAGCAAACAAATTGGATTTGCCTTCAGCTTCCACCGGCTGAGTCACTGTGAACCAATCGCCATCCGAAGAATTAGACACGGTGGCCGATACCGTCACATCATTTGAAGCTCCACCCAACCAATCTAAAATCAAATATTTCTGAGTCTCACCGTCTATGCTAAAATCATAGTTTGTGTCTTGCACAAAATCGAGGCGCGCATTATCCTTGCACATAATCATATAAGGAGTAGCCACATACTGATGAATATCAAGAGAGCTAGCATAATTGAAATCCACCACTTCGTTACCATTCTGAAGTTGCAACACATATTGGCACATTTGACCGGCATATTCCCCTTTCTTCGGCACATAATAGGCCGTATTGCGCTCAGAATCCGTAAAGTCCATACGGTCCAACTGGGAAAGCAAAGCCCACTTCGTACCGTCCTGAGGCCCGTCTATCATAACATAGAAACTGCTGTTCACCAAACATTCCGGAGTTTCGGTATTCACGGCAACTTCCCAAACCCGCAAGGTAGTGGTGGAAAGGTCACGATCCAATTTAGCTTTCACGTCCTTGAACTCTTTTACCAAGACCCATTCATCCTTTTTTGAATCGTATTCGGCCCAACTCACAGTAAAACGTTTCTTACCTAAATCCACAGTTGTCGGAGTCAACACATAAAAATGAGTTCCCCACAAAACCACAGCCCCGTCCTTAGGCGCATCAAAAAGTTCCACATAAGCCGGTTGCATATCCGTGTCCCATCCAAAAAGCATATTACCGTTTCCCCACGGATCCGTAGGACTAAGGGCAGAATAAAAGGTATTCACAAACGGCTCAGCATCTACATCCACATTGTAAACGTAAGCCATTCCCGAAAGAGCTACCATACCCGGAAGGAACTTGGTCTGGTCTACATAATCCTGACTATAGCCCATTTGATAAACAGAATCCACACCATTCATCGTAGCCGTCAGTTTCGGTGTATTCAAATATACCCCGTTGTTAGCAAAATAAGGATGCATCAATACGGTATCTTCCGAGAACTTGTCCCCATCGAAGTCCCACTCAAAAGCACTAAAAGTACCTTCTTTGGAACGGTTGGCAAAATGGAGGTCACGGTCGGGATAACCCAAAATCCCCCTACGCGCATACACAACAGAGTCATCCTCCAATATAGTCAATGCAAATCCGGGCACCAAATTATAATAGCCTGCATCTACAGAATAAAACGCACCGGGCTTAGAGGTATCACGCGTCATTACATTGTACACATCCACTGCCTCCTGCGTTTGCATCACACGAGGCGCAGCCAATCTGGCACCTTTCTGATTAATGGCATTCACCGGCGAAGCAGCCCGCAATGCTTTCAGACTGGACGAAGACAAGTGCTGCTTGTGTGAAATATGCTCTCCCGCTACTGGTAATTGCGCTGCAACCGACAAAGCACAAACTGCCAACGCTGCGGAAAATGTCCCCTTTAAAATCTTATTATTCATACCTTTTTGCTTTTTACTGATTCAATACAATCTTTCCGCTCACCTTGCCGTCCGCACCTTCAATGCAATAAAGCCACAACCCGGCAGAAAGGTTTTCTAATGAAATCTGCCCCTTGGCATTTTCCAATTCCTGCGACATTACCTTGCCACCATCCAGACCGTAAACGGAAAGTGTACGACCTGCCGGTGACGCGAAATTGTAAGAAATGACATTACCACTGACTTTCACAGCCTTTTTCTTATCTGCCTGCACACCGTCTACCGAAAGAAGTTCATCATCGTTGGTCATCACCAAAGTAAAATAAACTTTATCGGATTCTTTACCGGGCACCCATGCAGAAACCTGTACGCGTTTGGTAATTGTAATATCCGTTTCACCGACTTTCCCAAAATATTCAATCAACAAGTCTTCCTCTTTTCCTGCAAACAACTTACAACGGTCATCATTCTTCAAAACCGTATAATTGTTTTCCGCACTCGTATTGATACATCCCCCAAAAGCACAAAAACCGATGGTTGACTCATCCAAAGATTTCACTTCCACAGCAACATTTGTATTAGCATCCGAAGTCAAGTATATTGGTGGGAAAAAGGCATATTGATTATCGTATTCCAAATAATCTTTATCATAGTCACCAAAATAGACCGTAGCCCCGTTCCCTATCTCCTGCGCACCGTAAGTGAGCTTCAGCGTCTGCGCCTCTATTCCCATTACGGCAAACAGCGATGCACATAAAATCGTAGAAATTTTTTTCATAATCATTTCATTTTATCTATTAATACTTAATCACTTTACTTCACACTCTACTGCTTGTAATACCCCGTCAGCTTCCGTATATACAAAACCCACGACAGAAAGATTCTCGACGTTCCATTCAGACTTAATCTGAACGCCCCGCTCAAAATCCAAGAACATGTCTTTTTGTAAGGAGACTTCTTCTCCTCCTACACCATTCACAGCACCACGGTAAACATGATTATGCACATACTTCCGATCGGTCTGACGCCCGTTTCGCTGACGAGCCACAATACCATTCTCCGTCACCCAAAGCTGAAGTTTGGCATTCACAGTCACACCCGGCTCCAAATGGACGCGGATGGCTATACTATCCTTCCCTACCACAGAATCGGCCTCAATGGAGAGCTGTACCTGGGTATCTTCAGCCAATGCATCACGTACCGTCGTCGACCATTTGGAATAATCACAAAGTCCCCCTCTACGGTTCACAACTCCCGTTGGTAATGATACATTATCAGGATTGGCCCATTGCGACAAATAGACATTGCCATCCGGTAACATCAACCCGCCTCTCGGATCCCCCTCCGGAATTCCAAAAACACTTGTTGCATGTACAGCCACAGCCACGACAGCATCTCCATATTGCTCCTTCAGACTGGCTACCACTTCATGGGCCGTAGGACAATTGGAGCAGTCCTGCCCGGTGAAGTCCTCCAACAAAACGTTACGTTTCACTTCCACATCACCCATGGAAATAAAGCGGTCTTGCTCGTCCACTTCGTCACAACCGGCCAAAGTCGCCAAGGCTACGAAAGCCCCCCATATATAGTTTTTTACCTTCATGCGTTAAAAATTAAAGTTGTAAGACATCTGGAAACCGCGCGTGGCCGGTACATAACGGCAAACACCGCCGGAACAGTTGTAGCCCGCACGCGTGCGGCCATAACCGGCCATCAGGCGGTGCGCCTTGTAATTGAAGGTCACGGAACCCATATAATAATGCACGTTGCTCTCTCCGTTGTTCCACATGTCGCTCACGGTAAACATGAAATACGGCAAAACGGAAAGTTCCAACAGCCCGTAGGTCCAATCACCTTCATCCTGCTTCGTAGCCAGATACTGGGCCTCGGCACGCAAGGTCAGTTTATTGTTGAACTGGTATTTACCTTCCGCCACCGCAATATGCGATTTAATCATGCCGTTATCTTCCTGACGGATGACCGCATCATTGAAACGTTGGTTCATGTACATCAAATTCAACTTGAAGGCTTTGGTCAGCTTCTTCTCCATCTGCACGTTGATGTCTTGATAATAGGTTTCTCCCCCCACCTTGAAGAACTTGGACTTGTAGCCCTTCGTCCCGTAAAGGGAAGTACCCACGGCAGCATCCACATCTTCCTTGTCCAATGAACGCACATGGCTGAAATTCACTTTCAGCTTCGTGCCATACTTACCGCCCAACGGGGTGCGGCGTGCAAAGTTATAGCCCACTTCTCCCTGAAACGCCCATTCGCCTCCCGCAGCCTGCGTGGCATAAGGATAAAGGGCTGCCAAAGCATAAGTATGTTGGTAGGCAAAAGCAGGCATATTATTGATAAACACCGAATTGCCGTTCATCGAACGTTGACTGCGATAGGCCATGTCCTCGCTACGCTTCACCTGCAACAGGGCACTCATGCCACGCCGGGAATAAGACCCCGACAACATGAGGGCATTGCCGCGATGATAGATATACCCGTTGTCGAAAGACGGGTCCTGGCTTTTCCAGGCATATTCGGCCAACAAACTGTAATCGCCTTTTTGGAAACGTGAACGCACATCAAAGGCACTCACCATCTCCGGCAGGTTCAGACGGTAGTTCGTACCCGGCACGACGATGTCCTCGTCCTTTTCATGTTTCAGCACGTAAGAACCGCCCACCATCCAAGTGATGTTCTTGTCGCGCATCCGTGCCGAATATTGTTCCAAGTTCAATTCCAAATCGGCACCGCCGACCCATGAATCCTTGCTCCAATCCCAATAACGACGTTGCAGACCGCCCAACACTTTGAACGATACCCCCTTCAAACCGGTCACATTGACCCGTGCACCACGCAGGGAATTGTCGATGCCCAAGCTACGTTCCTCATAGGTCCGGAACACAAAACCACTACCGAACTGGTCATAAAAGTCTCCGGCTGTAATATCCACCCCCTTCAACTTTCCTTTCACATAGATGTGGGGCACTCCCCATCCTTTGAAATCCGGCTCAAAACCGGGAAGAGGAAATTCCGTAAATTCCAACCGGGCACCCGCATCGACATACTTGCTCATCAGATTCAAGTCGGCATAAGTATTGGTCAGCCCCCAATCACTGTAAGTTCCGGTCCCGATTTTTTCATCTTCTTCCGGAATCAACACGTCGCTTTGCACGCTTCCGTGCAAAACGACCTTACGTCCACTTTCCTGCGCATTCGCAACAAAGGCCAACAGCCCTGCTCCACACAGCACCATTGGCTTTAAGCTTATTTTCATTATACCTTATTATATATTATAACAGATTATTTCCCGGCAATCAGCTCACGTATCTTTTCTATCAAATGACTTTCGGCACCTTCTGTATAACCGCTACGTGATTCGGCAATATTACCCTTACCATCAATGATGAACACGTGGGGAATCATCTGTACCCCCATGGCACGGCGAAACTCGCTATTGGGATCAAGCAACACCTCGTATTCCCATCCTTCGCCATCCACCAATGGTTTTACCTTATTAATATTTTGGGCCTGGTCGATAGAGACAGCAATGACCTTCATACCAGTCTCATCCTGCCAATCGGCATACTGCTCGCTAATGGCTTTCAGCTCCCGATTACAAGGC
>ENA-UEPN01000815-UEPN01000815.1-human-gut-metagenome-genome-assembly--contig:-NODE-815-length-19505-cov-4.435454_pt1 | contig 19505 bp, 20 predicted proteins | sample MGYA00242897_ERZ507910 | MGnify/ENA primary metagenome ERZ507910 (study PRJEB26167, sample SAMN06115525) | human gut metagenome | host: Homo sapiens | place: China:Jiangxi | collected 2015-08-20...
TTGGAAGAAGTTGCTTTGGTTTCAGAAATTGATAACTTAGATGAAGACAGCAGTTATGTTGTTTTAATGACAGTTCACAGTGCAAAGGGACTTGAATTTCCTAATGTTTTTCTTTGCGGAATGGAAGACGGATTATTCCCGGGATACATGAGCATTATGTCAGATGATCCAGAAGAACTGGAAGAGGAAAGAAGACTCTGCTATGTTGCAATAACAAGAGCAATGAAGCATCTAACAATAAGCTACGCAAAGCGTAGAATGGTAAGAGGGGAGACTCAGTACAATATTATTTCAAGATTTGTAAAAGAGATTCCAATGAGCCTTGTAAACAGCAAAAATGTAAAGGATAGAGTTGCAGCAGGTTTTGAGAAGAAACCATCTTTTAGTGGTTTCGGCGGCTATGAAGGCTCGTTAAATCATGGTGGCTCAGGCTATTTGGGTTCATCTTACGGCGGTTCAAGAAATTTTGCTGCAAATGAACACAAAAACGCTTATAGAACAATGGCAAAGAAGCCTGCATATGGCAATCCGTCAACTAAGCCGGGCTTTGGAAAGCAGTTTGTTGTAACAAAGGCAGACATTGATTATGGCGTTGGTGACAGAGTTCATCATACAAAATTTGGCGACGGAACAGTGCTTGGCGTGGAGGACGGACCAAGAGATTATCAGGTAACAGTTGAGTTTGACACAGCAGGTCAAAAAGTTATGATGGCATCTTTTGCAAAACTTAAAAAATTGTAGTAAATATATTTGATTTTTGGTATAATACCAATAAGTATAAATTTTGAATCTATTATCAATCAGATAGAAAACGAGGTGACAGAAATGGACGATTTAATTAAGGGCGTAAAGATTGGAAAAATCTTAACAAAAGACGATGAGAAGAAAGAAACAAAGAAGATTGTTGCAATCGTTTTGGCAGTAATTGCAGCAGTAGCAGCAGTAGCAGGTGCCGCATATGCAATCTACAGATTCGTTAACAGAGATTATTATGATGACTTTGAAGATGATTTCGAAGATCTCTTTGAAGACGAAGATGAAGACGATTTTGAAGAAGAATAAAAATTAAAAAGCAAACAACAAAAAGTGGCCCAAGCTGAGTAGTAGTTGGTAGAATCCGGCGACTGCTTTGTTTGGGCTAAAGTTGTTTTAAAAGGAGAAAAGATGAAAAAAGGCGTTGAATATACAGGAGTAGTTACAAAAATTGCTTTTCCAAACAAGGGGGAAGTTGATTGTGGTGAAGACGGAATAGCATCAGTAAAAGGCACATTGCCGGGACAGAAGGTTAAGTTTGTTGTTTCAAAAAAGCGTTCAGGCAAGGCTCAGGGAAGATTAAAGGAAATAATTGAAAAATCACCAATGGAAGATGTTGAACCTAATTGCCCACATTTCGGTGATTGCGGTGGATGTTCTTACCAGACAATGAGTTATGAGAATCAGTTGAAACTTAAGGAAGACATGGTTAAGGGGATTCTTGACAATGCAATCAAAGGAGACTACCAGTTTGAGGGAATACTTGGCAGTCCTGTGCAGTGGGGCTACAGAAATAAGATGGAATTTTCTTTTGGTGACGAGTTTAAGGATGGACCTTTGGCACTTGGAATGCACAAGAAAAACAGTTTCCACGACATTGTAACAGTGGATAACTGCAAGATTGTAGATAGGGATTACAATATTATTTTAAGATGCGTTTTGGATTACTGTGCAAAAAAAGAGTTACCTTTTTATCATAAATTACGTCACGAAGGTTATGTAAGACACTTGTTAGTCAGAAGAACAACTAAGACAAAAGAACTTTTGGTTGCTCTTGTTACAACATCAGATGCAGAAATGGAGAAGAAAGCTGACTTAATGAGTTTGGTGGAAGAAATAAAGGCACTTGATTTGTCAGCTAAGCTGTGCGGAGTTATTCATATTATTAATGATGGTTTGGCAGATGTTGTGCAAAGCGATGAGACAAGAGTTCTCTACGGACAGGAATATGTTTACGAAGAACTTTTAGGCTTAAAGTTCAAGATTTCAGTATTTTCATTTTTCCAGACTAATTCACTTGGGGCGGAAGTTTTGTATTCAAAAGCAAGAGAATATATCGGAGAAACAAAGGATAAGTTAATATTCGATCTATACAGCGGAACAGGCACAATCGCCCAGATTCTTGCGCCTGTTGCAAAAAAAGTAGTTGGGGTTGAAATCATAGAGGAAGCTGTTGAAGCTGCAAAAGTTAATGCAAGCTTAAACAATCTGGATAATTGTACTTTTATCGCAGGAGATGTATTGAAGGTAATCGATGAACTTCATGACAAGCCGGATTTAATAGTTTTAGACCCTCCCCGTGATGGAATAAATCCTAAAGCATTACAGAAGATAATAAATTTTGGCGTGGATAGAATGGTGTATATAAGTTGCAAGCCAACAAGTCTTGCAAGAGATTTGGAAATGCTACAGGAGCAGGGGTATAAAGTGGTTAAGGCAGCGGCAATCGACCAATTTCCGAACACAAATCATGTGGAAACGGTATGTTTATTGTCCAAACTCCACGAAGCGAAGCATCATGTGAATGTGAGACTTGACATGGACGAGATGGATTTAACGGCGGCTGAGAGCAAGGCTACTTATGAGGAGATAAAGAAGTGGTAATTATTGGGGCACTGAAAGCATTTCAGATGATTTAAAATCACAAAAAGGAGTGAATTACATGATGTATAATCCACAACTTGATACATTTATCTGCGTTGTCGAAGCTGGAAGCTTTAGTAAAGCGGCAGAAGAATTATATATAAGTGCACCTGCGGTTATTAAACAGATAAATTCTTTGGAAAACAGCTTAGATTTGCAATTATTTGAACGAACACACAGAGGTCTTATTATTACGGAAGCTGGTAAATCGCTCTATCAGGATGCAAAATATCTGATTCAATATTCAAAAGAATCGTTGATACGGGCGCAGGAAGCAATGAATCATAATGAAGAAATCATTCGTGTTGGAATATCTCCGATGACGCCACCGGAAGTTTTTGTGGAACTTTGGCCTAAGATACAAAAAATATATCCGGAGATGAAGTTTAAATTGATTACATTTGAAAATACATCAGAGAATGCAAGAGAGATACTGGCTAATATGGGAAAGAATATTGATGTGATAGCTGGAATCTTTGATGAAACAATGCTTGAACTCAGAGGCTGTGATGGCACTGAGATTTCAAGAGAACCATTTTGTGTGGCGGTATCAATTCATCACAGGCTGGCAAAAAAAGAAAAAATTACACTTGATGATCTGGCTGGAGAAAATCTTATGATCATGCAAAGAGGATGGAGTTATTATGGCGATATGCTAAGGGATGATATGATGAAAAATCATCCTGAAATCAATATTGTAGACTTTAATCTGTACAATGTAGAAGCATTTAACCGATGCGAAAACAATAATGAGGTATTACTGGCATTCAAGAGCTGGGAAAGTGTTCATCCACTGATCAGAATCATTCCAGTAGAGTGGGATTATACTATGCCATTTGGAATTCTTCATTCGAAAAAACCGTCCATTAAGGTTAAGCGGCTGATAAATGCTATTAACAAGGTAAAATAAAAATTGAATACATGCGAGTAGAAACCTAAAGGTTAATACTGAATAACAAAACGAGACTTCTAATGGAGTCTCGTTTTGTTATACTTTAGCTGAAGTGAAAATGGAGGATACTATATGCAGATAAAGACAATATGAATGCTTTAGATAAGAGGTAGGATATGAAAAATAAACGATTTACAGCAAAAATATTGATAGATATAGGAATGACGATATGTTTGCTTCTTCTTATGCCATATAGTCTGCTCAGCGAGACTGCACATGAGTGGATTGGTATGGCGATGCTTGTGCTTTTTATTTCACATCACATACTGAATCATAAATGGGTGACCTCTGTAAGGAAAGGAAAATATAATGCGTTCCGAGTGATACAGACAGTACTGGTTATCATCATGCTTATTCTTATAATGGGTTCCATGATAAGTGGAATATTATTGTCAAATCACATATTTAAATGGATAAAGATTTCCGGAACATATATGACAGCCAGACAGATACATATGTTTTGCGCATACTGGGGACTGGTGGTGATGTCATTACATATCGGATTTCATTGGAATATAGCGGTAGCAATGGCAGGACGATTATGGGAACATCCATCCGTCATCAGAACATGGGCAGCAAGATCTGTCGCAACCACAATTGCAGGTTATGGTTTATATGCATTTTATAGGAGACAGATAGGAGATTATCTGATTATGAGGATGCATTTTGTATTTTATGATTATGAAAAGGGAATCTTTCCTTTTCTGCTGGATTATCTGGCAGTAATGATATTGATATCATTTATTGGATATTATAGTGGAGTGTTTCTAAAGAAAACAGGTAAGAGAAAACGAAAAGGTTCATACTGAAAGAAGGTGGTGTATTTATGGAAAAGCGGAAATTAGTACTTACAATTATTGGAGTTGTTATTTTAGCAATGGTAATCATGGTATATATCTACTTTTCAAAACCTGGCAGGGATGAAAAGAAGAATCAACAAACAATAAACCAGGTACAGACCGTACAGCAGAAGATAGATGAGAAAAAAGAAAATACAGAAAAAAATACATCCGGAGATGAATTGGAAAATGTTACGCCGGGAAGCGAAGAATACCGGGGCTTCCTCCTGGATAATGTTCTTCATTCTCCAAATGAAGGGGACATTCATTACAATGTATATATTCCGGATGCATATGACGGGACAAAGAAATTATGGGATGTCTGTTCAATCAGTAAGAACCAGAATAAACCGAAAGGTTAAGACTGAAAAACTTATCGAAACTTCTCAAAGGAATCTATCAGTATTATAGTATGAATGTAAGATGAATGAAAGAAAACAAGGAGGATACGACAATGGAATATATTTCATTAAATAATGGTGTAAAAATGCCAATACTGGGATATGGAGTATATCAGGTAACAAAAGAGGAATGTGAAAGATGTGTGCTTGATGCTTTAAAAGTTGGATACCGGGCGATTGATACAGCACAGAGTTATTTTAATGAGGAAGAGGTTGGGAATGCAATCCAAAAGTCAGGCATTCCAAGAGAAGAAATCTTCATTACAACAAAGGTGTGGGTTGAACATTATGGATATGAAGAAGCAAAGAAATCAGTTCTTGAATCCATGAAAAAGTTAAAGACAGATTATCTGGATCTGGTATTGCTTCACCAGCCATTTTCAGATACTTACGGTGCTTACCATGCATTGGAAGATCTGTACGATGAGGGGAAAATCAGAGCAATCGGAATTTCCAACTTTTATGTAGACAGAATGGTTGATTTTGCATCCTTCAACCGCATTAAACCTATGGTAAATCAGGTGGAAACCCACATCTTCAATCAGCAGAAAGAGATGAAGGAATGGGCAGACAAATATGATATCCGGTTAGAAGCATGGGCACCATTCGGTGAGGGCAGAGGAGGCACCTTTGAGAATCCTGTCATCGCAGAGATTGCAGAAAAATATCAGAAGACTCCGGCACAGGTTATGCTTCGCTGGCATATTCAGAGAGGGGTAGTGGTTATTCCGAAATCAACACACATTGAGAGAATGGAAGAAAACTTTAATGTTTTTGACTTCACACTTTCTGATGAAGATATGAAGACTATTGCAGAACTGGACAAGAAGACAAGCTCCTTCTTCTCGCATCAGGATCCGAATATGGTGGAATGGTTCGTGAAGATGGTTGAGGAAAGAAAAAAGAATAATGACAGTTCAAAAGAAAAAAAGAACTGGTAAGCATAAGAGGAAAAATCAATGAAAGTATTACTTGTCAATGGCAGTCCACACAAAAATGGCTGTACTTATACAGCTCTTTGTGAAGTATCCAGTGCATTAAACGAAAATGGCATAAGTACAGATATTTTCTGGATTGGAAACAAGCCGATTTCAGGATGTATTGCCTGCAGAAAATGTCAGGAAAAAAATAAATGCATCCTGGATGATATCGTGAATGAATTTCTGGAAATAGCAGGGGATTATGACGGATTCGTATTTGGAACTCCGGTACACTGGGGTGGTGCAGGCGGTGCAATCACATCCTTTATTGACAGAGTCTTTTATGCCGATTTAAACGGTGGCGGCGACAGATTCCGCCTGAAACCTGCCGCTGCAGTAATTTCAGCAAGAAGGGCCGGAACAACGACCACATGGGATCAGGTAAATAAATATTTTGGTCTGATGCAGATGCCGATCATTACATCGAGATATTGGAATATAGTACATGGGACGAATCCGGATGAAGTAAAACAGGATCTCGAAGGAATGCAGGTTATGCAGATCCTTGGAAACAATATGGCATATTTCATTAACTGTAAAAATGTTGCGACAAAAATGGGAATTGAAATGCCAAAGGCACCGGATTTTGTATTTACCAATTTCATCCGATAGAAATTAGCGTGACAAACATTTTATACGACAGGAGGCAACCTTAGAATGAAAACAAAGAAAATAGCAGCAGTACTCTTAACATTCATCATGGCAATCGGTTTGATGGCAGGATGTGGAGCAAGCAATACCAACCAGTCGGGAAATGAAGAAGCGGATACAAATTCCGAAAACACTACAGATACAACAGAAAAAACATCAACAGGAAATGGAAAAGCATTGGTTGTATATTATTCAGCTTCAGGAAATACAAAAGATGTTGCTGAAAAGATAGCAAAAATTACAGAGGCAGATTTGTTTGAAATAGAGCCTGTGGAGCCGTATACAGATGAGGACCTTGACTGGACAGATGATGACAGCCGTGTGTCAAGAGAACATGATGATGAGAGCTTAAGAGATGTGGAACTGGTGTCTACAACAGTTGATAACTGGGAGTCATATGATACGGTATACATTGGCTATCCTATCTGGTGGGGAATTGCAGCATGGCCATTAGATAACTTTGTAAAAGAGAATGACTTTACAGGAAAAACAGTCATCCCATTCTGTACAGCAGCGACCTCGGGAATCGGTGACAGCGGTAATCTTCTGGAAGAGATGACAGGAACAGGTGACTGGAAAGAAGGGAAACGATTCCATGGTGGAGCGTCTGAATCAGATATCAGTTCATGGATAGACAGTCTTGGATTATAAAAGAATATAAAAATATTTGGAGTAATCGTAATAAGTAAGACATAACCTTTAGGTTTAAACTGCCTAACAAAGAGAGACTTCTGTCCGGAGTCTCTTTTTCTTATACTTACAGTAAAGTTTAAAATATAGAAAAGGAAGATAAAGATGAAGATAAGAATTTTAGGAAGAGACTTAGAAGTATCAGAAATCGGATTTGGATGTATGGGAATGAGTCATGCATATGGAACTGTTTCAACACAGAAAGAAGCAGAAGAATTGATTGAAAAAGCGATCGATGAAGGCTGCACATTTTTTGATACGGCAGAGATATATGGAACAACAGAAGACCCTCATCACAATGAAAAACTGCTTGGGGAAGTGTTAAGGCCATATAGAAACAAAATTGTCCTTGCATCAAAGTGTGGGATACGTTTTGATGAAACTGCAACAACTGTAAATAAACCTTTGATTCCTGATGGACGACCGGAGACGATTAAAGCATCGATTGAGGGATCTTTAATGAGACTTAACACAGACCATCTTGATTTATATTATATTCATCGTATTGACATGACTGTACCGATTGAAGAGACGGCAGGAGCTATGAAGGAGTTAATGGAGCAGGGAAAAATCACACACTGGGGGTTATCAGAAGCCAGTGAAGAGATTATTCGACGTGCACATAAAGTATGCCCGGTTACAGCGATTCAGAACAGATATTCCATGATGTACAGGGATTATGAGAAATTATTCCCGGTGCTTGAAGAATTGAAAATAGGATTTGTTGCATTTTCACCGCTTGCAAATGGCTTGCTGACAGCGGCATATCATTCACATGGGGAATTTGAAAAGCCGGGAGATTATCGAAGCGCAATGCCACAGTTTACAGAAGAAGGATTAAAGGAAAATAATGAATTTATGTCCTGGATGAAAGTGATTGCAGAAGAAAAAAATGCCACGCCTGCACAGATTTCTCTTGCATGGATGCTTGCAAAGAAACCATATATCGTACCAATTCCGGGAACAAGAAAAGTAAATAGACTGGAAGAAAATATGGAATCAGCAGATATAAAGCTGACTCAGGATGAAGTAAAATCTATTGATGAGATGCTTGCCCATATGCCGATGTCGCAGGTGTTTGGAGGCTCAAAAATACAGAAGAAATAAAAGAGGTGAGCAATGAAAATAAGGAAAAAGATAACCATAGGGGTAATAGTGGCTTTCTTGACGGTAGTTATGAAGATGTGGTTGAACAGGGAAAAAAAGAGGTAGAGGCAGGCTTTATGCCTCAGATTAATCCATTATCTGTAAATCTTGCTGATTATGATGTGATTGCTATCGGAACTCCAACGTGGTGGTATACGATGGCACCTGCAGTGCTTACATTTTTGACAACAAATGATTTTACAGGAAAGACAGTGATTCCATTTATGACAAATGGCGGATGGCCGGGACATGTAATTAAAGATATGAAGGACAAGTGCAAAGGAGCTGCCTTTGCACATGAAATGCAGATTCAGTTTGATTCTATGGGTAAAGACCATCTGGAAACTTCGGAAGATGTGATTACAGAATGGATCGGGCAGATAAAGATGGAGATAAACAAATAACCATAAGGTTAAGACTGACAAACAAACAGGAACTTCTGAAAAATATGCAAACTGCTTATAATAAATGTATAAAAAAACAGTGCCAACGGTAGACGGGCAAAAATAAGAATAAGGAGAGATAAGACAATGAGAAAAAATTTTGGAGCAAAACCATTTTTATATCCACAGCCGGTTATGATTCTGGGAACATATGATGAAAAAGGAAAGGCAAATGCAATGAACGCTGCATGGGGCGGAATTGTAGGTGCAAATGAGATTATTGTAGATTTGTCTGCCCATAAGACAACAGACAATATTATAAAAAATAAGGCTTTTACAGTAGGGGTGGCAGATCTTGAACATCTGGTTGCCTGCGATTATGTGGGAATTGTTTCTGCAAATAAAGAAGCAGACAAGATGAAAAAAGCAGGCTTTACTACAACGAAAGGTGAATTTGTAAATGTACCAATCATCAATGAACTTCCATTGACTCTTGAGTGTGAACTTGTAAAAGTCATTGATGGCAGCAAGTACCTTGCGGAAATTAAAAATGTAAGTGCAGATGAGAAATATCTCGGTGATGACGGAAAAATTGATCTTAGTAAGTTTACACCAATTACATATGATCCGGTACATCACGGATATTACAGACTTGGAGAACGTGTGGGAAATGCTTTTAAGGATGGAGCAAAGTTAAAATAAGGACAGGTGATTAAAGTGAAAAAAATTGTACAGACAGCAGGAAGAAATTGTAGCTGTGATTACACATATAGCATTTTATGCAGGGTGGCCAAAAGGATGGGCGGCATTCAATCTCGCAAAAGATGTCTGGAGTATAGACGAAGGTGATCTTTCATATGAAGATGAAGCAATGAGAGCTCATGCTAAAAAGATGATATTCCCGATTGGAGACCCAAATGATAAATTTGCACAATATTTTACAGGGAAAAGTTTTTTGGCTCCTGTGTCTACGTCACAGGTTGGAATTTTCAATGTGACTTTTGAACCTGGTTGCAGGAATAACTGGCATATTCATCATGCAAAAAGCGGAGGCGGACAGATTCTTATCTGCATTGCAGGACGTGGATACTATCAGGAAGAAGGAAAAGAAGCAGTAGAAATGAAACCTGGAGATTGTGTCAATATTCCAGCAGAAGTAAACACTGACATGGAGCAGCACCGGATGAATGGTTTTCACATCTGGCAATTGAAGTACCGGGAGAAAAAACATCATCCGAATGGTGTGAAACAGTAACGGATGAGATATATGGAAAACTGAAATAAGTACTTAAGTCCAATGTGAAATTTACTTTTTTATTTAACGGAAGAATATAGATAAGAACTAAGACTTGATAAAAACAAACCAATACTCTATATTTAGCAGTGGAGATTCTATACCCAAAAAAAGAAAACGTGAATGCGCAAATGAAGCTCAAACCCTTGTGGTTTGGGCTTTTTCTAATTTTTATAGAAACTTGAGAATAATAATTTTCAAAAAGTCAATTATCCATTTGTAATATTTTTTGAAGGAAAAAGTTTACAAAAGCATTTAGGCAATATTTACAAATTTTTTGAAAAAGGAATAGTTTCGCAAGAGTAACAGAGTGGCAATCGAGTAATATCGGTTGCTTTTTTGTTGCCCAATTTTAGAAATTGTCGATTGTCCCCGGAAGAATGATTTCTAAAAATTACAAATTTGAAAAGGACGGTAAGTACTATGGAAAAACTGACTTATACAAATATAAATGGATACCTTATTCCGAACCTCACTTATAAATCCGGTGAGCAGATGGAGCAGCTTGGCAAATATGGATTCTTACGCAGAGATTATCTGAAGAACCATAGGAATTCAACGTATCAGGTGATGCTTTTACAGGATACCATTGGAGAGCATCTTCTGGAAGTGGACAAGCTAGCCAGAGGGAGGGAAGAAGTCAATTTGATGTTGGACGGTATCCTGTAACGAGTGATCTCAAAAGATTTCAGACTTCTGCTCATCTTTATACAATCTTAATTTCAAAACAAACTTACTTACGCCCATTTAATACAAATAAAGATAGAGTAAAGGCAATATAAAAAAGAAATTAAGATTATGGGGATATAGTTATGCAACAGACAAAAAGATCAAGACATCGACATATGACATCATTTCAAGTGATTAGTTTAGGGTTTTTATCCGTGATTCTCTTAGGCAGCCTGCTTTTGATGCTACCGATTGCTACAAAAAGCGGTCAGTGTACCTCCTTTTTGGATGCTTTGTTTACCTCAACTTCTGCGGTTTGTGTGACGGGACTGGTTGTTAATGATACGGCAACCTACTGGTCTTTATTTGGACAAGGAATTATTTTACTGCTGATTCAGATCGGAGGTATGGGAATTATTACGATTGCTATTGCGATTGCTGTTATATCCGGACGCAAAATCGGGTTGATGCAGCGAAGTACCATGCAGGAGGCAATTTCAGCTCCAACGGTGGGCGGCATTGTACGGAGAACGCAATTTATTATCCGGACTACTATTCTTATCGAAATCATTGGTGCGGCTCTTTTAGCCCCTGTTTTTTGTAGGGACTTTGGGTTTTGGAAAGGAATATGGTATTCGCTGTTCCATTCTATTTCTGCTTTTTGCAATGCAGGATTTGATCTAATCGGTATAAGAACTCCTTTTTCCTCGTTGACCTCTTATTCTGTACAGCCGATTGTAAATCTTGTAATTATGGCGCTGATTGTTGCAGGAGGTATTGGATTCCTTACATGGGAGGATATAAAGATTCATAAATGGCATTTCAAAAAATACCGGATGCAAAGCAAGGTGATTTTTATGGTAACAGGACTATTGATATTCTTACCGGCTCTTTACTTTTTTTGCTTTGAATTTTCAAATGTGCCTCTTACGGAAAGAGTATGGGTTTCCTTGTTTCAATCTGTTACACCGAGAACTGCAGGATTTAATACGGCAAATTTGACTTTACTCAGTGAAGTTGGGCAAATGCTTATCATTATTCTGATGCTTATTGGTGGCTCTCCCGGTTCCACTGCAGGTGGTATGAAAACGACAACTCTTGCAGTTCTCGTTTCATCGGCATTATCTGTATTTAGGAAAAAGGAACACACCCATTTTTTCGGCAGACAAATTCCAGATGGCACTATCAGAAATGCAGCTACAATTTTTTTGATGTATATCGTTTTATTTCTTGTGGGAGGAATGGTAATTAGCAGCACAGAAGATATTCCACTTATGACCGCTTTGTTTGAGACTGCGTCGGCAATCGGAACAGTAGGGTTATCGCTGGGAATAACTCCTGATCTGGGGCTTGTTTCCCATATAATCTTGATTTGCCTGATGTTTTTTGGCAGAGTGGGAGGATTGACCTTGATTTTTGCTACCATTTCTGAAAAAAAGTCTAACGGCTCAAAATATCCTCAGGAAAAAATTACAGTAGGTTAAGGAGAATAAAAAATGAAATCAATATTACTTATCGGTCTGGGAAGATTCGGACGGCATATTGCTATGAAATTAGATGAATTACATCATCAGGTGATGGCGGTAGATAAAGAAGAGACTCGAGTTGATGCTGTACTTCCCTTTGTAACTAACGCTCAGATTGGGGATGCGACGAATGAGGATTTTTTAAGTTCGCTTGGTGTTGGAAATTTTGATGTTTGTATGGTGGCTATCGGAGATAACTTTCAGAATTCATTGGAAGTAACGTCCCTTTTGAAGGAACTCGGTGCAAGAATGGTAGTGTCTCGTGCCGCTCGTGATGTTCATGCAAAATTTCTTTTACGGAACGGCGCAGATGAAATTGTTTATCCCGAAAGGCAGCTTGCCGATTGGGTTGCAATCCGTTATAGTGCTGATCATATTTTCGATTACATAGAACTAGATGAAGAACATGCAATCTTTGAAATATCTATACCGGGAGAATGGATAGGAAAAACAATCGGTCAGTTGGATATACGAAAAAAATATAACATCAATATTATGGCGCTGAAAACAAATGATATTATGAATTTGAAAATAAGTTCCGATACGCAGTTGTTAAAGGACAGTACCATGCTTGTTCTTGGGGAGACGAAACATATTCAAAAATGTTTTCATATTTAATTTTTGAAAGAAGTTGGTGATATGAAAGATTTTGTTTTACTTATAGTGGTATTGGCAGCATTTATTTATGGTTATTTTATTATGGAAAAGCTGGATAAATTTCTCGAGGAAAATCAATCCCAAAAACTTATTTCAGATTCTAAGCTCAGGATTGGATTTGAAACACCTGCAATCATAGATTCTATTGCAGATCTATTAGAACAATTTTCAAGCGAATACCCAGACTATGAGTTGAACCTGTTTTACGGTTCTGCAAGTGAAATAATAAATGGGCTAGGAAATAATAAACTTGATTTTGGCTTTATCATAGAAAGTCACAACGATATTTTGAAAGATGAGTATTGTTCCTTATCCCTTCAAATAAAGCAGAGTGTCATTACTCCGGACTCTATAGACATTGCGGTACATCCCATCAATACGATTGAGAAACCAGCGAGAGTGATATGGCAAAATGACATTAATTGTATGAAGGGGCTATTTGTCGAAAAATTGCGTGATTTTTCGGAGTGTTTTCTGCTTTCGGCTATATGCCCGAATGGAAAAAAAGAATAAAAGGTGGTATAATCTTTGTGCAATTTTAATTTCAGTGTTAAAATACTTTTCTGAAATTTACTTATTATTCTATATAACGTTTTTGTACAAGGAGATGACCGTATGGGTGAAAGCAGACACAATCCGGATCAGTTATTAAAGGCAATCCAAGCTGATGAAGAAAACCGTAATAAAGGACATTTGAAAATCTTTTTCGGATACGCAGCTGGTGTGGGTAAAACCTACGCCATGTTAGAAGCGGCTCATATGGAAAAACAGCAGGGAATTGACGTGGTAGCCGGTTATGTAGAACCCCACGCATGCCCCAAAACAGCAGCTCTTTTGAATGGCTTAGAAGTTCTTCCTACAAGGGAGGTTCTCTATAATGGTATGATACTGAACGAATTCGACATTGACATGGCACTGAAAAGAAAACCACAGCTTATCCTTGTAGATGAACTTGCCCATACGAATGCCGAAGGATGCCGTCATGCAAAACGGTATCAGGACATTAAGGAACTTTTGAATGCAGGGATCGATGTCTATACGACTGTCAATGTTCAGCATATTGAAAGCCTTTGTGATACAGTTGCATCCATTACGGAAATTGTTGTACGGGAACGCATCCCGGATTCTCTGTTTGATAATGCAGATCAGGTTGAATTAATAGATATTGAACCACAGGATTTGATCGACCGTTTGAATACAGGAAATGTATACAGACAGACACAGGCAAAACAGTCGGTAGAAAATTTTTTTACAATAGAAAATCTGACAGCTCTCCGGGAGATTGCACTGCGGCGATGTGCGGACCGGGTGAATATTCTCACAGAAAATGCCCGCATAAAAAATCATGGAGATTATCACACAGACGAACATATTCTTGTATGTCTATCTTCTTCTCCATCCAATACGAAAATTATCCGTACCGCCGCAAAAATGGCTTCTGCTTTTAAAGGGGAGTTTACGGCTCTGTTTGTAGAACCCCCCGATTTTTCGGAGATGAGCGAGGAAAATGTAAAACGCCTGCGTTCAAATATTCGTCTTGCTGAGCAGCTTGGGGCAAAAATTGAAACAGTTTACGGAGAAGATGTTCCGTTTCAGATTGCGGAATTCACCCGTTTGTCCGGTGTGTCAAAGATTGTGATCGGACGTAGCTCTGCTACAAAACGGCATTTGCTCAGCAAACCGACCCTGACAGAAAAATTGATTGATTATGCCCCTAACCTGGAGGTGCATATTATTCCGGATACGGTTTCTAATGCGGCAGTGTATCAGTTAAGAGGGGGAAGGAAAAAGAACCATATCCTATTCTCTGTCACTGATACATTAAAATCTGCTGCAATTTTGATTTTATCCAGTTTAGTCGGAATGATTTTCCAGAAATTTGGTTTTGACGAAGCAAATATCATTACTGTTTTTGTTTTAGGCGTTCTTGTCACCGCTGTCATCACGAAACATCAGATATACAGCCTAATTTCCTCGATTGTAAGTGTTTTGGTCTTTAATTTCCTGTTTACGGAACCTCAATTTACCTTGCAGGCGTATGATCAGGGTTATCCTGTTACTTTTATTATCATGTTTTTGGCGGCATTTTTAACCGGTTCTCTTGCTATACGGATTAAAAACCAGGCAAAACAGGCGGCACAATCTGCTTACCGTACCAAAGTGTTATTTGATACAAACCAGCTATTGCAACAGGCAAAAGATAAAAATGAAATTGTATCTGCAACTTCAAATCAGCTCATTAAACTCTTGGAAAAAGATATCGTTTTTTATTTAGCTGATGGAGAAGTGTTGGATACGCCGCATATTTTTCCTGTAACGGAGGAAAATTTGGAATCGTGTATTTCCGAAAATGAAAAGGCCGTTGCCGGCTGGGTATTGAAAAACAATAAACGTGCCGGAGCTACAACAGGAACGCTTTCCAATGCAAAATGTCTGTACCTTGCTGTTCGCAGCAACAGTATGGTATATGGAGTTGTTGGAATCGTGATGGGGGAAACACCTCTTGATCCATTTGAAAACAGTATTCTACTGTCCATTCTCGGAGAATGTGCCCTGGCTTTGGAAAATGAGAAAAATGCCCGTGAGAAACAGGAGGCGGCTATCCTTGCAAAAAATGAACAGTTGCGAGCGAACCTGCTGCGCGCTATTTCACATGATTTGAGGACACCGCTGACATCCATTTCCGGTAATGCCAGCAACCTTTTGTCCAATGGCGATTCCTTTGATAATGATACAAAAAAGCAGCTGTACATGGATATTTATGATGATTCCATGTGGCTGATTAACCTTGTAGAAAATCTGCTGGCTGTAACCCGAATTGAAGAAGGACGGTTAAATCTCCGTATAACGGAAGATTTGATGGATGACGTGATCGCAGAAGCGTTACATCATATTAACCGAAAGAGTGAAGAACATCATATTTCCGTTGAAAGCAAAGAAGAATTTCTTCTTGCAAAAATGGATGCAAAGCTTATTGTTCAAGTAATCATCAATATTGTTGATAATGCTATCAAATATACACCTAAAAATTCTCATATTGTTATTCGGACAGAAAAGCAGGGAAAACAAGCAATCGTATCTATATCGGATGACGGAAACGGAATTGCTGACGAAATAAAGCCACGAATATTCGACATGTTTTACAGTGGTGCAAATCAAATCGCAGACAGCCGCCGAAGTTTAGGACTTGGATTATCTTTGTGCAAGTCCATTATTAACGCCCACGGCGGAGAACTTACTGTTTCAGATAATCTGCCGCACGGAACAGTATTTACATTTACATTACCGGCAGGGGAGGTCAAAGTATATGAATAAGTCACTAATATTAGTTGTAGAAGATGACACATCTGTCAGAAATTTAATTACAACAACCTTAAAAGCACACGAATACCGATATCTGACGGCGCCCGATGGTCAATCGGCAATTTTAGAAGCATCTTCACACAATCCGGACATTGTTTTACTTGATTTAGGACTTCCTGATATGGATGGCGTTGAGATTATTAAAAAAATCCGTACTTGGTCAAACATGCCAATTATCGTAATCAGTGCTCGCAGTGAAGATACCGATAAAATTGATGCGTTGGATGCTGGTGCAGATGATTATTTAACAAAGCCATTTTCTGTTGAAGAACTGCTTGCCAGACTACGAGTCACGCAAAGAAGGTTATTGATGATGCAAAAAGTATCCCCTGCCGAAGCGGTTGTTTTTGTAAACGGAAAACTTCGTGTAGATTATGCTGCAGGTTGTGCTTATTTGAATGAAGAAGAGTTGCATTTAACACCTATTGAATATAAGTTGCTTTGCCTGTTGACAAGAAATATAGGAAAAGTTCTGACCCATACTTTCCTTACGCAAAGCATTTGGGGAAGTAGTTGGGATAATGATATTGCCTCCCTTCGTGTGTTTATGGCAACACTTCGTAAAAAAATCGAGAAAGAACCGAACTCTCCACAATATATCCAAACACACATTGGTGTTGGGTATCGGATGCTGAAAGTTGATTGAACTTCACAACACCATAGTTAAAATTGGAATATAAGCTGTAGATCTGTATAAGAGACCTGTACGCACGGTTCAATGGAAAGGTAGCTTATCCTATTTTTGAAGAAATTGGAATAGATTAGTGTTACAATAGAAAAAAACAAATTTTCGAAAGGCGAGCATTATGAAAACCAGACAGCAGGCAGTTGATTATGGACTAACTTTTAAAGATACATATATGGAAACTCCTTTCAGGGACACTAATTGGCAGCTTATTAGAGTGAAAGGTAGCAAGAAAGCATTTCTTTGGATTTATGAAAGGAACGGTTTTGTTAATCTTAATGTGAAAGTTGATCCACAGTGGAGAGATTTTTGGAGAGAAACTTACAAGTCTGTAATTGCAGGATATCATCAGAATAAGGAACATTGGAATACTATTATTCTTGATGGAACTATATCTGATAAGGAAATCAAAAGAATGATAGATGAAAGTTATGATATTATTACGGACAGCCCAACTAAGCGAATTTATGAAGCTGTGAAGAAGATTCCAAAGGGACACGTTGCCACTTATGGAAGAATTGCTGAAATGGCAGGTGAGCCTAAGATGGCAAGGGCTGTGGGCAATGCGCTACACAAGAATCCTGATCCGGAGAATATTCCATGTTTTCGCGTGGTTAATTCTAAGGGTGAACTTTCAGGAGCATTTGCTTTTGGTGGTGAAAATGAGCAGGCAAGAAGACTTATGGCGGACGGAGTCGAAGTAGTTAACGGCAAAGTTGACTTAAAGAAGTATGGAATTTAAAAACCTGCATATACGGACTAAAAACGTCAAAATCTTGAAGAAATGTAAATTTTTGAGAAAAATAACTTTGAAGAAATGTATGATTTCAATAAAAATAATCTTGAAAAAATGTCAAAAAACGGCTGTAATCCCTTTAAATAAAGGGATTCTCAAAATTAAAACTCAGAATCATAATTTATGTTCAATTTGAATCTATTCTTATTAAAAGTAATAATTCCTTCATCCTGCATTTTTCCCAGTTCTTTAGAAAGTGCGCTACGGTCAAGGTTAAGGTAGTCAGCCATTTGCTGGCGGTTAAATGGAATCTGAAATTCTGTATTATTGTGTTTGATGGACTGGTTTGACAGGTAAGTCAAAACCCGTCCACGAACACTTTTTGACGAAGTGCAGAATATTCTTGTTGATAATGTTAAATTCTTTCTTGTGGAAAGCACCAAAAGATTATAAGTAAAGGTGTTGTACCATGAAGCACTGTTATTGATTGGCGCAAAAATCTGTCTCATATTAAGCATAAGTATTGTGGAATCTTTTGTGGCAACTGCGTCCACCATCATAGGCTCATTGCAAAGGGCGTAGCTTTCGGCGAAAATCTGCCCAACATCAATGTTACTTAGAATACTTTTGTTGTCCCACATATCTATCATTTCAATATTTATGCTACCTTCCAGCACAATCCCAATTTCGTGTACAATGTCCCCGGCTCTAAATATGAAAGAATTTTTCTTATATTTTTTCTCAGTCATACAATGTTTGTTATGTCTTCAATTTGTTCCAAAGTTAATCCTTTAAACAAGGGTATATTTAAAATAATCATAAAACTCCTTTTTGGTTGCCATAACCACCGAAAATATAAGAAAAGTATACTATAATCCTAAAATGTAAACAAGATTACAGAAATGACTTTAAATTAAAAACAAAATTAAAAGTCAAAATATGTAATTTTTTCAAAAAAAATGATTTAAGATAGAAATAATACTTTTTAAGAGAGGTTCAAAATGATTAGAAGAGTAATAAATATTGATGAAGAAAAATGTAACGGTTGTGGTATTTGCGTTAATGCCTGCCACGAAGGTGCAATAGGTCTTGTTGACGGAAAGGCTAAGCTTCTTAGAGATGATTATTGCGACGGTTTAGGTGATTGCCTTCCAACTTGCCCTACAGGGGCTATTACTTTCGTTGAAAGAGAAGCGGCTGCATATGATGAAGCAGCAGTTAAGGAAAATATGCGTAAGAAAGCGGAAGCAGAAAAGAGTCAGGTAAAAACTCCTGTTGCACATCAGGGATGTCCCGGACAGAGAATGATGCAACTTAACAGAAATAGGGAAGAAAAGGTTGAAACTAATGTTAAATTAACTTCTAAGCTTGCCCAGTGGCCTGTTCAGATTAAGCTTGTGCCAATTAACGCACCTTATTTTGATGGAGCTAACCTTTTAATAGCAGCAGATTGTACAGCTTATGCTTACGCTAATTTCCATCAGGAATTTATGAATGGAAAGATTACAATTGTAGGTTGTCCAAAGCTTGACGCAGTGGATTACAGCGAAAAGCTTACGGAGATAATTAGAAATAATGACATTAAAAGTGTAACAATAGTAAGAATGGAAGTGCCATGTTGTGGTGGACTTGAAAATGCCACAAAGACAGCATTGCAGAACAGTGGGAAGTTCATTCCATGGAATGTTGTTACAATATCAATTGACGGACAGATTCTATTATAAAAATTACTTCATAACAAAAATAGCGAAGGTACCATAACAATACTTTCGCTATTTTTTTATAATTATTAATTAGCTTCATCATTCAGCATTTTGTCTTTCATTTTTTCAAAAATAAAGTCAGCATAAACGTTAT
>ENA-UEPN01000832-UEPN01000832.1-human-gut-metagenome-genome-assembly--contig:-NODE-832-length-19250-cov-9.402232_pt1 | contig 19250 bp, 10 predicted proteins | sample MGYA00242897_ERZ507910 | MGnify/ENA primary metagenome ERZ507910 (study PRJEB26167, sample SAMN06115525) | human gut metagenome | host: Homo sapiens | place: China:Jiangxi | collected 2015-08-20...
ATAACAAGATGGAAACCATGCCGCAAACAGCCATGATCAATATCATATACCCTAAAAGAACCTTATGCTGTAATGAAGCTTTCCTTGCTACCATAAATAGATTTTTAATTTTTTTCTTAAATACGCAAATGGATTTTATCAGTTTTTAATGTTCACAAGATCATTCGTCACAAAAAATAAAGGCAACGTCTACTTTCCCAAGCAGGCCGTTGCCTCGTAAATTCGCTATCTTTTGATAGAGAATTTACTTATGACCTGATTTTACGTGTACATAAAAGTTCAGATCATGTATAGGGTCATTCTTCATCTCTTAAAGCCTCTCAATTTTTTCGCTTGGAAATATATCAATTACTATCATCACTCTTATCCAAGGGTAAATAAACATCACCATCCCAATTGGGATTGACGGTTACCTGAAGTACGTACTCCATTGTTGTCAATTTTTCATAATCGCCAAGTATCTTATAGTACTGATTCCGCTTAAAACAGATTTGAAACGGGTTCTTGCCCGAGTCCGGATTTTCGGGATCCACTGGTGTCTCCTCACCTCCCGGGATAATCCCGGTCCCATTCCCGGCATCACCCGGGATGGAGCGTAATTGAGCGTTTGCACTGCTTCCTGTACCTCCATTCTCGTCTGTGTCAACATCGCCATCTTCCTTTTTCTCTCTTACTTGTAAACGGCAAACGACTTGTTCGTCTTTTCCATCCTTGTCTATCGTTATGCGCAAACTAAGGGAGGTGCATACCGCCAATAGATTCGAGCCTATTATTTGTATATTATTATTCACATCCGCGATATTCCTTTCCCATGAACCGATTACAAAATGTTCAAAACGTCCATTCCTTTTCATATCATAAGCCGAACGGAAATCATCGTACAGCCGTGCCTTTACCCGGGTATTAACGGAATCAGCAAGCAGATCAATTCGTTTGACTCCAGGCGCTACATTCTCTAAGTTCAGTTCTATCCCGGCAACCCCTCGATACAACCAACCGGTCAATTTCTTTGGGTTCTTGCTATCATAACGAAAGACGGTATCCGTATCCTGATAAACGACATTACCAAAAAACAGTTCCGGGGTTTTATATTCATCTTTGTCTAGCAACGTTATTTCCGCATGATTAAAATAGGAGTCGTTCAACTCAAACAACCGCTTTTCTCCTTGTTCTTCCGAATAAGCCACGGCCGTCATTCTGTATTCATACTCACTCTCCAAGGGAATTTTTCCTGTCGCCGTGAAACGAGGTTGTCCATCAGCGCCTGCATTCCCGGTCCGATGGACAGGTAATACCAACTCATTGGCTCTTAAAAAGCCCTCCCTGTCAGTCTCGTATGTTTGGTCGGCCGGACGCTGATAAATATATACTTTTACTCGATCCACGTAAATCGGGCGGGTATTGGTTTCACCGGGGTTCCCCGGCCCTACCGGATTCGTTCGGGTGGTCAGTTCGTTACCACTGGAAGTAAAGTTAAACTCCACCGGCACCTCAACGGTTCTCTTTTCCTCCTCCCCCGGTTGTTCTTCCGAATCGCAACCTGTACTTAACAAGCCTAAACATAAAAGACTTATCATATATAATATCCGCTTCATCGTATCTTAATTTTACTGGTTCAAAATACCTTTACAACAGCACTGGTTCCATCCCGCAAATAGACCTTTACCACATAAGCCCCTTTAGCGATCGGCAGACGGTATTCGGCTGACTCCGATTGTACCCGGCCGGACATCCTTCCATCGATCGTAAAAACATCACAACGCCGCATAAGCCCCTCGGTCGAACGCACAATAACCTGACCGCCGCTTTCATCCCGATAACAGAATACTTTTGGTTGTGTCGCGGCAATTACTCCGTTACTTGTTGCGATCGATTCTCCTTTCAAACAAAAACGCCCTATGTTGGTTGTCAGCCGTCCCAGCTCAATCTTATTTTCTTTTCCGGCAAGCAAGGGATGAATCCGGTTGTTGTCCAAATCTTTCAAGATCCAACCGGAATAGCTCTCGGGAATCGTTATCGACAAGTTGACATCCGCTGGCTTGGCTAAATATATACCGAGAGGTATCTCTCCGCCATTCGCACGTTGCTGAATATCCAGCGCACGTTGCTCTGCTATGGTAAACAAGGCGATTGTCGGGTTTATCTCATTTTCCAACAGGACTTCCGCGTCCTCGTTCTCCCGGTAATGATCATTCGCTTTTTGGGAAAAATACACCAAAGCGCCGGATTGGCAGTTATCGGCTGATGCCATCAAGCGTACCGACCGGCTTGCCACGGAAGCGCTTTGTTTCCTCGACAACCGATTTGCCTGTTGCAGTTCCGGTTGTGTCTCTAACATGTCTTCAGTAAAGGTAATGGTACACGACTCCACCATCCGCTCTTCGCAAGTCACAAAAAAAGACTGCGTCGGGGCGATAGCCCGTAAACCATCACCATCATTACCCGGCCTTGCTTCCAAGATACCATCACCATCCAAGTTATGAATCAGCGAGTTGGCAGTTCCATTTTTTCCATCATATATTTTAACGGAAGCAATATGCTCATTCCGCTCCAAGAATTTCTTTACATCGATATGAGTCATGAACGGATTGCCGACCAAGAACGTATTGTTATTAAAAGAGCCATTCTTAAATCGCATGACAACCGGGAAGGTGGCTTTCCCGTCTTCCTGCTCATAGATAAAACGTCCGGAATTATTCCTGTCATTTATCCGCACGCCTACGCTTAATTGAGTTCCCTTCTCATCATAATAATGATATTCCGTATGCTCCTTCGGGAAACGGAAAGTATACGTTTGGCCGTTATCACCTTCTTCCTTCTCGGATGGCTTCAACGGATGTACCCACACCGACAAGGCATTGAAATCAAATTCTTGCCCATCCAACGTATTCTTGTCATAGGGTGTAGCCAGCCAATTGAAAGGTTTTGTCCAGCCGGTCACGGCTATATCTACTTTATCTCCCGGTTTTACAAACGGGCGATTGCTTGAATTGATCAACTGCTCCATGTAAGCCGCATCCCAGATACGTTGATAAATAGTAGGCGTGACCCGGTTTTCCGGATAGTTATTTGCAGTCAACGAGGTGAATGTGTCCGGCAGTTGTATTCCATTGGCAGCGACAAACCAGTCTCCCGAATAGATTCTTTTCAACGGAGCTGCCACCATATAATATCGGTTGGGAGACAGTTCAATATCCACCCATGCCTTTTTATAATCTAGATGATGTGTGTTTTTCACCTCAGCGTTCGGTTCAAAATGAATATAGTTACAGCCGTTTGACGCATCCGCTTCCAGAATCGGATAAGCTTGCGCGGATTCAGGAATAATCACATTGGTACATGTCCAAGGCGAGCCCTTCGACCAATTTTCCCAGGCATTCCAGTCAGTGCCAGTCACATTTTCTAACCAAGTTGTTTCAAGCGGATGGACAGTAAAGTACAATTCAGACAATACGAACTCTGTATTTTCATCATCCTTGTCATAAATGATTAGTTTATACTCTCCGGCCTCTGTTGCCTCCCATATCTCTTGTTGGAAAATCCCTTTATGGATGGTAAAAGTTTTAGAAAATACCGGTTCTGCCGTTTGAATATCATCCGCTTTCTTAAAGATGGACATCTTATAGTCCTTTTCCTCTTCTTCCTCAAATTTCGCTTGCCCATACAGCACGACCTTTTCCCCTTCGCAAATATGCGGAGTCGTTCGCAAATTCGCCAAACCACCCGCGCAACTTTCCGGATCCATACAATCAGGCAGCCCGTCGCCATCTATGTCGCTACGGAAAAAGAGACCGTACAGATTATACCCTTCCAATGCGCTTACAACGGCCGCAAAAGCAATACGTACCTCATCATAAGGCAATGTCGGTTGCGAGATAAGATATCGCCTGTCACCATAGCCTATCACGTCCAACCCGACAGTATTCCAGTCCGAGAACTTCTCCCCGGTCTCTTGGCCGTTCAGATAAGTCGAAACCGTTATCCAGGAACCGACACCAGCTCCAAGCACAAACGTCTTGCTATCCAAGGCAAGCCCCAGTTGCTGGGTCTTATCCATGGTACGTCCTAATTTCACGCATAAGACAAGACCTGTCCCTACACCAACGGCAGGCGTATAGGTCAACGCAGTATTCATATCACCATCCAACAAAAGATCACCATTGACCAATGTCCCGGCAACGGAAACAGTTTGAAACGGTATTTGTAAAGACAGGGAAGCATTCGTCTCCTCCGTAGAAACGGCCAGGGCACAACCATTCTTTAGCGGGTCCGAACAATCATCATCGGCCGATTCCATAAAGCCATAATAAATACGCAACGTGTTCAAGCCCAAATTCAACACGCCGGAAGTCCACAATTGGAATTCATCAAAATCCACATTCGCGGGAACCTTTACGCTATACCGTATCTTTTGAGATTGCTCGCTGCCTATCAAGCCAACCCCGACCACGTTGGACTCGTCGATTACATTCTCATACACGACCTCGCCATTCCTGAATAGCCGTATTCGCAAGAACTGCAAGACATCGGCATCCAAAAAAGTAGAGGCATTCTCTACGATAAAACCGACACGTTTATCACCCTCAATTCCTAAATCGAACGATTCTCCACCTACCGTCTTTATACCTATGATACCCAAGTTGCTTGCCACGCTCAAACCACTCACATAGGATGCGTAATTATCAAAATTCCCATCCAATATATTGGTCTTATCCTTGATATCGCTAATACTGATCAGGCCTCCGGTTACACCATACGTACTTGTCGAAAGCTCATATTTCTCATTTCCATCCGCGTTAAAAACAGGGGTTCCACAAGACGAACTAGGCGGACGGACTCCTTTTGTCAAAGTGACAGTTTCCGAACATGGGGGTTCAGCGGTACAATCTACCGCCGTAGCCTTGAATGTGTACACGCCCTCGACGGTTAATCCCGTTACTTTGGTAACGCCATTTGCCGTTTCTCCGATCTGAACGTTATTCATCACCTCTTGAGGATCGCGCGGATCTTCTCCTGAGAAAAACTCAAAATTCGTCAATTCCCACTTCACCTTCACATCCGGGTTGCTCCTCAATTCGTAAGTCGTTACGTTATCGCAAACCGTAGCGCTCAGACTGGGCTGGATCGGGCAGTGATGGTCTATTTCCGGTTTCTCTCTGACAAAACCATAATAGATACCCACCCCGCCTAGGTTCACACTTAACGCACCGGCTCCAACAGTCAGCCGGGCAGAATAAAAAGGAACCTTGGATGTGATGGCTGATGTGATCTCTCCCGTAGTGACAACTCCTAACTTCAATATGCCGGCCGATAAAGTTTCCGTTTGAACCTCTTTGTTGTTCTTATCATATAATATAATGGTAACAAAACTTCCGAGTGACAAATCCAGGAGTCCTTTATTAAAATATTTAAACCCCACTTCCGTACCGGCAGGAAACTCGTAAGTTGTACCAATCTGCGCATGAAACCATTCTCCAATAGCCAACCCTCCTGTCCCCAAATAGTTGGTTGTATCTGAATCGAACAGTTTGTCATGAAAAGTATCCTCCCTTAGGGGTTTGTCTTTTACCGGCCAAGGCATGCCGTCGCACTTGTCATAGTCGATTTGTATGCCTTTTTCACCTAACCCTAATTCTTTCCCGTATGTTTTTACTCCATCATAAGTCAAAAGCACTTCTTTCGGATCCCCGACAAACGCATACCTGATGCTTAGCTGATTAATAGCCTCTACATGTAAGCCTCCTTGCATCAAATAAATCTCATCAAAGTCTTTCGTCGTTTTTACACAGACATCTACAGAGACAGCATCAGAACCCGGAATCTTTATCAAGTCCAAACCGACCCCACCGGAAGACGCTCCTCCCACCGCTATGGTCTCCTGTTCTTTGCCATTTAAATAAGTCGTAATAGAAAACAACTGGATCACCTCCAGCGACAAAAGTCCTCCACTCTCAGTCGACGCCAAACTGAAACCGGCAGTCGTTCCCCCCTTGTATGTGTTTTTCGTATCCTTAACACTCAAAACAGGCGATAGCAGCACATCGACCTTAATACCGGTTATCGAAGCATAGTTGTTCAAGTCCGAATCGGTTATATACTCCAAATGACTATAGTTGGTCGCCACATTGGCTACTGACGAGATTTGGTTCACCATGCAATAAGGGCCTACCAACGCCCTACGCTTGGTAACCTCAACCGGTTGATTTCCGGTTTGCCCTTGTATATTCACAAACGATACCAACAGGAAAAGCAGGAAAACACCTCTTTTTATATATCGACTAATCGTGCGCATAGACTTTTTATTATTTACTTATTTCCCATATCTCTTTAATCTCCAACACATCGCTACTGGATATATCCGGATAAGTTATTGCCAAAGACATCTTTTCCAGCGAACCGGAATAGTCTTTTATCTTGCCATCAGACAAAAGTTTGTTAATAGTGGCAATCAGTTCCGCATCTTCTACCGTAAAAGGCAATGCCTTTTTCAAATCACAGACGATTGTTGTCTTTTTAGCTGGCTTCTCCCAATCGGTTTTCAAATTCAGTTCGTTCATCGGGCGATAGAACACGGAATATTTCTCATTCACTCCCTGTCCGGTCGAAATAGACGAGTTAGGGGTAAGCGAGAAGTCCGGAGTCGTAGCTTCAGCCGTAGGATACCAACTGACCCCGGAAATCTTATTCTTTTCCGGATCCGCCAATCCGACCCAATTGAAAGCAAGATAAGAAACGCTCTTCCGCATCACGATCGTATCCGCTTTCATACGCAGGCTTTCTGCCAGAGCTGCCTCCGGAGCCTTTCCGGACAAATAATATTTATCCACTCCAGATTGTCCCTCGTAAGCAATCGTTGCCCATGTTCCCGATTTTCTTTTTGCTGATTGCTCAAACAGACTACGGACGGTTGTATTATGTTCAAGTTCATTCAACAGCGTATTAACCAAATGGGTTTGGAAGTTTGATAAAACACCGCCTTCCGCCATGTCCGAATTGATTTGATCTAAAAAGTCGGATTTGCCTTCGCCCTGAATTTGCCCTTCTATTTCATATAAACGCGCATTATATTTTGTGTATTTATCTTTCAACTCAAGATCGAAATCCGGAATCAGAATCTGTCCGGAAAAATACAGCTCCAAAGCATCCAAAAACTCAACCGTCTCATCAACCACCGGCTGGCTTAACTCATCTTTATATTTCGACAAGACAAAAGCATAGAAATCCGATTGAAAATAGTTCTTTATATCTTCCGGTAACAAGCAGGTAGCCGGATAACCGGATATTTCCGTATCCCCCCCCTCTGTCTTTTCTTCCCAATCAGGAAGTTTCTCAAACCAGAAGTCGGTACGGGTCACCGCACGCCGCAACACGACCGGACAATTGTAAGGATTCTCCCGATCGGCACCTTGATCCGTCGACAAGATGTCCTGCGTGAAAACATAAAACATATTCCGGTCATTGAACGGCTGGAAGGGCATTTGCAAATAAACCGTCTCGTACGTCCCGGTCTCTCGCAGGGGAGACCACGGCTGACCGTCCGCACCTGTCCACCCGCAAACGGCGGAATCGATATTGGCCACAAAGACCGCATGATAGGTCTCACCCTGCGACAAGGTGTCTTTCAAAGCCTCCCGTTGCTCCCACGACATATTCTCGCGTCTCAACGGCCAACTCTCCCCGTCGGTATCCAACCCGGGGATCTCCCTCCACTTCTCCAACGTCCCCTCCTCACTATACAGCAGGTAAGTAAGCGAGTTGATACGTACCCCTTTCGGCTGGTTTTCATGGATCACACGCGTGGCGGCACCAGCCTCGGCCGTGTAATCCACCACGAACTTACCAGCCGAAACCACCGATGCCGTAGGCTCCGGTATCTCATTTTCGCATCCGGCACAAAGGCATAAGCCGACTAACAACCCCACAACCTTTTTCATATATACTATTCCATTCATTATTCACATTCATACTCCATCCCATGCGTCATCGTCGACATCCACCGTCGCATCGTTTCCATCGGCAAAACCGGCGTAACGCACCTCGAACGTTTCTTTATCCTTACCGTTAAACAAGACAATCGTCCGTGTATTCTTCTTGATTTCGATAGCATCCATCGGTACATCTTCTTCGGCACGTCCACACAGGGCGTATTTTACCGAGGTACCATCCTCAAAAGAGACCGTCACCTTGGCGTCTGACAGTTCCCCCGGAAGCAGGGCGATCGGTAAGAGCTGTTCTTCCAACTGTCCTTTCTCGCTTACGGTCCAATGAAAATCCCGCTGTTCACGCTCGATAACAAGCACCGAGTCACACGACTCGTCGCGGATATAGCAATTCCGGGCCGTTTTCATGGTGACCGTAATATCCGTCACCGCCCCATTTGTTGCCGTATCGAACTGGTCGGCCGGCTTTCCCATATTCAGGACGAGTTGCCCGGTGACGCGTCTCATCAGCACTCTTTCGTTGGTCGGCATGTCGGTATCGACCCAGCGGTCGATGATTTTACGGTAAATCGCCAAGTCTTCCTTGCTCGCCTCATTCAACGCGACTTGATAGTCCAATACCGGTCGGTAGTCGATCGCGAAATCGTAAAGGTCCTTATATGTCAAAAACGTATTTTGAGTCGGAAACATCCCGCTTCCCATCCCTTGGCTTATATCCGGCACGCACACGAAAGCAAACTTATGCCAAACTCCGGGCAAATTCTCGACATGATAGGTTTGTCCCTCCAGGTCATAATATTTGTCGCAATACAAGACCACATTATACCGATCCCAATATTGATCCGAAGGATCGGTAGCCTCGGGTTTCCCGCTTTCCGGCCTGCGTTCCGCCACATAGAGCCGTACAAACTGCTGATCTGTTATCTCCCTCTCGGCGGTATTGTCTGCGGCGCGTGTAGCCACATGGAATGAGGCGACCGCCGTTTGCCCTTCTTGCGGAACCTCATTCGAGCATCCGGCAAGGCAAACCACCGCCCAGGCGCATATATATTTTCCTATCGTCTTATTCATCGCGTCTAATCCTTTTTTTCCACTATTTTTTATCCATGATCTCTTCCTCGTCCTCATTCCAGTCCTCGTCCGTATCGATCTCGCCGTCTACCGTTCCCGTATCGGGCCCTCGCCAACCGTTATAGCGGCGGGCGCAAATCACGTTGTAGAAACGCGAGCGCATCTCGACCCTCGCCTTGCCGTTCTTTTGCGCATTGGGCGAAAACTGCACGGCCCAACTGAACCCGGCAGTAATTCCGGCCGCATCGCTAGACGAGGGCGTGGAGGAAAAGAAGGAATAAGGTTCCATCTTCCAGTCTACATCCACAGTACGTGAGTATTCCCCGGGATAAGACCTCGACCCTCCGCTGATATGCCCGGCTATCGCCTGCAATTCGGTGTAAGCCGGCAAATACCACAAAATCTCGTTATAGTCGATCTTCCCGTTGCCGTTACGGTCGCGGTTCTTGCCCAAGGCATATCCCAACGCGATGTTCGATGGAATATTGCCGTCCGGATAAGCCGGATCGATGCCCCATTTGTCGCCGTTCAAAGCGATGTCATACAACACACGGGTATTGGTCAACCCATTCTTTTTCGAGTTTAGGTCGTCTGCCAGGATCTCATCCATCTTCAGACACCAATAATGCTGGAATCCCCATTGCATATTTTTCTTTTCCAAGATACGCTCCACGTAGAGCGTGTCCAGTACCGTCTTCGCGAGATCCGTGGCAAACCTCTCGCGTATCACCATCTGGGCCGCATACTGCTTGATCTCTACCTCTTTCACGTTTCCCGCCTGGTTCGAGAACAGGAGCTTGCCTGTACGGGGGGCATTGGAATCGTTACCGTGCGGATTATTGATTGGCGGGATATACTCGTCCGTATGGATATAGAAGTAGTGCAACCCCGCCTCTCCGTCCAGACGGAAAGCGGCTTGATCGCGGCTAGCCTCCGCTCCCAGCTTACGGGGCTTATAGGATGGCGAGGCGGAAACCTCCAGCCAGGGGGTCTGGTCCGGATCGGCCACCCGCACCGTCCAGTTACTGGGCGAGTAGAGAAGTACCTGCGTCACGTTGGGATGGGCATCCAGCACGTCCTCGAAGTTCCCGTAGATAGTCAGCCCGCCGATCGGATTGGCATCCACGCGGGTGTCGGTCTTGTCCGCGTCGAAGATACGGATACGGTAGTTATAGACATGGTTACGGCAGACGTTGAAGTCTTTGTAATTGTCCGAACCGAGGTAGATATAGTAGGTCACGTTGCTCGGATCCTCGCCCCCCACCGGATTCTTCTTGGTGTAGACACCGCGGATCATCAGGTAGGTGGCATACTTGAAGCCTCGCTCTTCCGCATTGACCGTATACTTACCGTCATTTATGTCTTCGTTTCTTTTGAATATCTTTTCGGCATCATCCGGATTCCGGCTTGTCCCGGCAAGCCCCCGCTTGTTGATTTGCTGATAATAGCGATACAAATCCTCATAACCATACTTTCCGGCAGTCTCGGGATCTTTTCCGATCAATCCTTTCAGGTTCTCCCAGTTATTCTCATGGTCGTACACCCTTCCTTGCCGATTCTCGAACATCTTGAAAGAGGCGGTATAGGTATCATTCGTTCCAACCGCTCCTTTTACGATCTCGAAGTCCAATCTTTTTCCCTCTTGGTAAAATTGTGCCGAACGGTCTGCCTTGGCAGCATTATCGGCCACGACATACGAATAATCGCCTGCGCAAATATCCAGCGAATCCAACAACGCGTCATCGGGATGACGATATCCCCAACTACCCGCGTCGTCGACCGACCCGCCGCCATCCAGCAGCATGCTGCCCATCGGGATATTATAAAGGAACATTTCCCCGACCGCGAATTTATCTTCCGGATCGTACGGTTCAAAAGAGACATTGAAATTGACTTGCGCCGTCAGACGCTTAACCGGGATGGTGTATTCCTTTTTCAACTGGCCGGTCGTGGTCAGTTCCAACGGGAGGGAGCCGGTCATGATGTGTTTGCCGCCATAAGCTCCTTCCGGAGTTCGGATCGTGGTATATTTCGCCTTCAACTCAGTCAAAGTGACCGGAGATTTGTTAATCAAATCTTCCGTCTCGTCTCCTTCCGGCAAATTGCACAGGGCATAGATGGATTGATCCGCCACGGCGGTCAGGTAGATATTGACCGAATGGTTATCGACCGTCAATTGCTGGTAAGCTTTATTGACCAATTTCCCATCTTTGTCAAACACCATGACCAACACATTCTCCAAAGACTCCTGCTGCCCGGCCTCACCGGCCCGGGTAACGATCACCGGCGCCTCCTCGGTAGAAAAGCGGAAAGTGATCATCCCTTCCGTTACCCCCTCGCCCGGGTTTGAGCCGCCCCTGTCGAAGTCGTCTTCGCAACCGGACAACAAGGCGATCAGCATGATCCATATCCAAGTATATCGTTTCATATCGCTATATTTATTGTGCGTGACAGGCTTGACGGGCATAATACGCATTTTCCTTATTTTCTCTATAATAATCATCATCAACATTGCCTGAACGGTCAATCTTTGTCGCTAATGCGTTTTTATAATAACCAGCAGAATTAGAACTCCAATAAAATTTTCCTCGCTCTATATTCGCATCCGCGTTATCCTTATATTGCTTCAAGAAACATCTCAATGCGACTATCGATGGCAAGAACCAAAAAGGATCTTCAGACTTCGCTTCTTCATAATCTATCTCAAGTTCTTTTCCCGCTTCTCCCAGTGCACAAACCTGTATGGCAGAGCCTTTAAAATCATCTATCCATGTTTTATTTATAAATTCCCGATAATTGGCCTTACCATCTGTCCAATGCTTTGTCACAACAAGATATCTCCAATATCCCCATCCGAGTGTCTGTCCGGCAGCCACGATATCCCCTGTAACCGCGTTTCGTTTCGTCCCAAAATCGAAACGACTGAAGCCACGATATCCGTCACTATCATCTTCCAATGTCACAATCAACGCATTGTATTGCTCCACGCACAAATCAGAGGAGGCACCGCCCACCACAGAACCGTTTTCATCAAGGGCCTCCAGCAGTAATCGGATCTTCCGTGTCTCTCGCTTATTTTCCCAATCCGGGACACTCGCGTAATCAGCCATCCGAATGTAAATATCCTTTCCTCCAGTACCAGTCAATTCAGTGACATAATCTCTTGTCGTTTCGTCCCAAAACCGAATCCAAGGCGTATCCGAAGCATCATCGACCGGTACCGCTGTCAGTTTCCAATTCTCATAAAGAATCGATGCGCTTATCTCCAAATGGTTCGTTCGCGAACCGATGCAGTCGAAAATATAATATTTCTCGCCGGCCTCTTCCGGCTCAACCTTATACTTATTGCCATCCTTGTCCCACAGAGACATCAAGGGAACAATAGGCACACTGGGAAATTCCACCGGAATATCCACTTCCTGCCAAGGTCCGGCCTCCACGGTCACCTTGGTTCCCGCCAGGCTTTCCGGATAGTCGCCTTCCGTATTATCCCCTTCCAGCTTATGCCCGATATGGTAAATCATATTCGGATGCAGGGAGTAGATCTCCGGGGTACTCTCCTTGCCTTCGTAAATGGCAGGGAAAGATTTGATCCGGGTCAATTCGCTTCCCGCAACAATCTGATCATCACTACCCGGCGTATCATCATATTCGTACCCCCACAGTTCTACGTTCAGCGTGGCATCGGGGGTATTATTTTGAATGGGCAGTGCGTACGCCCCCATCAAGATGGTATTCTCCAGTTGTTCCCGTCCCTCCAGGTGGCTGGTTGGTATACTGTACAAAAGATCACCGCTTCCGGTTTGCTCCGGTCGCGATTTGAAACTCATCAGATCGAACTTACAAAGCGTTTGGCAAACCGGTTTCCCGTCAACCGGTCCACCGAAATCCTGTAGGGACGGCTTGCCCTCCCGCGTCATCTCCCGTGTCAGGCCGATCCGCGCGTTTTGCTGCTGAAAGAGATTCAGGCGTACCTCTGTTACCCGATAGGGGGTATTACCTATATTCAGTTTATAAGGGATGTCCGAGAGGTAGCAAAGCACTCCGGCCACGCGGCGGCGCAGTTCCACCTCCACGACATTCAAATTGTCGGGCATGAAGTCGAACGCCCGCCAACCGGCGAAAAGCTCCGAATGCGCTATGTCGGGATGGCCGTAAGCGATTAATTTTTTATCTTGTTTTTTGTCAGTCGCGGCGGTTGTCGGGTCTTCCTCATAAGGCATAGGTTCGCTTGGGGCTTCTTTCGCGAGAACCGCTTGTGCCGCCGACAGTTTGGCTCCGGGTTTGGCAAACTCCGGCTGTTTATTGGCGGCGTCATCACCATAGGTCAGGCCATACGTATCGCCCGAGGCGTCGTCTAAGCCGACACATAATATCATATATTTGCCGGGGACCATGGCGATCTGGTCTTGCGGCAACAGAAGTTCAAACGTTTCGGTTTGCGGCTGTCCTTGCCCATAGTCCTTCTCTTTCGAGGGATCCCAAGGGGTGCCGTTTTTCATCAGTAGCTGGGAAGCTACGACCTTGGTTTTTTCCGGGTCAATATCGTCCGCGGTCATATCACCGCAATAATAAAGGATGGCGTAGATTCGAGTCACGTGATGCAAGCTAGCCTGGCTGTACAGGTGTGTCTTGGTATCCAACTGCCCGGTAGTCAACCTAACGACGATACCCTTCTCGGGAAGACCCTCCGGAGAATCTATCGGTTCGTCAGCGCAACCCGCGAAGAGACAGGCCAGGAATATCAGGATTAAGATGCTCACATGTTTCATCATATCAGAAACCTTTCTTAAATTACTCGTTCTTGTTTTGTATAAATAGACATTATAACCGGCCCGTGTGCTTCCTTACATATAAAAAAGGGGGCTTGCCGGGGTGCTTATAGTTTCCTGCCCAGGAAACTGAATAGAGGAGCCGTGCCTTGTCGGCACAGCTCCCGTATAAAAGTGATTGTCCCTTATCAATCGGGAAGTCCGATGCGGGCGGACATTAGTCGATCTCCAGGTCGTGGATGAATTCCCACTGGTCGTTGATCTTGATTACCAACTCTTGGGATTTATCCAGCGGCTGTGGTTTATCCGGGTCAACGCCTGGTTTGTCGGGATCGTCGCCACCGCCACGCTTACCGATTTGGTACAGGTGGTTACGGTAGATGCTGTAATGATATTCCGTATCTTTCAGGGTAGCGTCGATAGAGGCGTCATCCAACTTAACAGACCAGGTCTGAAGGATGTATTCATCGCTATCGCTAGTATCGAAGCTAGTGTCTGTTCCTTTCTTCTTACCGATCAACTGAAGCTCGAAAGTATTCAAGGTCTCATCCTTGTCGAACGGGATGACGAACTCACCGGCCAATACGGCGCCATCGGCTACGGTTACGGCGGCGTTGGTACCCTCATACGGGTTCTTCCATCCGGAAGTCTTGCCGAGGTATTTCTTGTTACCATCCTCCGTATCCTCTATGAGATCTGTCCAACCTTTTTCATCCATGGTAAACCAGTCTTCCAAATTGATCTCATAAACGGTGTAGGCGTTATTAGTGGTCGAACCTTTGAATGCTGCGTCTTTATCCAAATCCTCGCTTTGGAAACCATTGACAATATTCTCCTTGCCTACTTCGGTAGCGTCGTCGTTCTGCTTGTTCAGCTGGATGGTCATATCCAGACGGTCGTTACGATTGGAAGCGACCAAACGCAATTTGGTAGACCAACATGCTGTTGTACCATCAACTAAAGCATTTCCATCCGCCGGGATATTCGAGAAGTAACCCAGCACACCGGCAACCTGACGCTTCAGCAACACGGTCCAAGAGACACTTTCCTTCGGCTCTAATGTCACCGGTTTGGATTGACCGGAGAATACCTCACCGACAGCTCTGCTGGCGAAAGCATCCCCATTATCTTTATAGGAAACAGCCTTTGTCAACAGGTAAGGGAAGCCGGAACCCGGAGTGGTGGCGAAGTTGTGGGTGATGCCTTCATCAATGACATCCTTACTGAGTAAAAGCCCCGGGATATTTTTCCACTGATTATCTTGACCCGGAGCAGTTACCGCACCTTGGAACTTGAACGGAGCCGGATTGCCTTCCACCTCTGTCTCGTTCTGGCCTACGGCGTAGATCGTATAAGTCGAACCAGCCTCCAACTTATCCTTCCCTTCCAGCTTAATGGTTCTCTTACGGCCATATTTATATTCCTCGCAAGTATTGTCCCAGTTGTCCACATGGATGGTCTTAATCAACTTCTGTGTTCCAGTCTCCTCTTTGAAGATATACAGCATCACGTCCGTCACATCCTCGGATCCCCTGTTGTCCGTACTATACAAGGGACGAGACTTCGTGCTGAGCACGTCCGTATCTTGCATATCCAACACGATTACCTGTTCACCGGTGGCAACCTCGTTACCCGGTCCGTCCAAGATAGGATCGTCATCGTTGCCACAAGAAGTGAACGCTAACAGACCGCACAAAGCGGCCGCGCCAAAGAAATAATTCTTTTTCATTTGCTTCTTCTTTTAAATGTTAAACTTCGGTTTTATCTATAAATAACGTTATTCCACATCCATGATATGCAGGGTCTCCCAGTTGTCGTTTATCAAGATGAAGATCTTGAAACGGCAGCAGCAGGGGTCGTACTCGTAGCGCAAGATGGTCAGCTCGTTGCGGCTCATCGTCACGCAGACCGGCTCCGGGGCGATCCAGTTGCCGCCCTCCGAGGGCCTGTCGCCCACGTGGTAGCGCAGATCAACCTGCGACGCGCCCCGTTTCCGGGAGGGGGCCAACAGGCTCTTCGCCACCATGGCCGGCTCCTCGCGCTCCCAGCTACGGTCGAAGGCCAACGTCGTCGGCTCGCGATAGCCTCCCTCGGCACTGAAACGGCTCATGATATCCGATACCTTCCACTCGCTGAAGGCATACGACTCGGGCATCCTCTCGGTAGCCAGGATCAGCTTGCCCTTCAAGCGCCTCATGCCGCACGAGAAACGCTCGCTATCCAAGGCATATACCAGCGTATCGCGGGTGAAATAGGCGTCGCTACCCTCCGCGCCGCCGGGATGCAGCCCCAGCGAAGCGAGATCGCTGTCGAAAGCCGCGGTATCGCCCAGGTTGCCCCAGGCCGTCAACACGTAAGAGCCGTAGGGAAGGTCGGCCGGCAGGGGTACCTCCACGTTTCCCGCGTCGCCTTCCACGGGTGACAGCGCGCGCTCGGCCACGACACGGCCCGTCTCCAAATCGCTCACCCGATAGGCCAAGTCCGACACATACTCCCTGAAGGGAAGATCCTCCGGACGCTCCTCCTCGTAACCCAGGCGAGCCGCCGCCGCGCTGTTGACATAATTCTTATCCGCCACCTCCAGCGAGAGACGCAACGGCGGACAAGGCTCCAGTTCGTCGCGGATACAGCCGCACAGCAGCGCCACAGCCAATCCACCCAACAGGGTTATTCCATGCAAATGTTTTCTTTCCATCATTTTACGCCTCCTTTCCGGCTGTTCGTCATCTGCCATTCATGCTCGAGCACAGCCAAGTTGTTCTTCCCGACCTCCGAAGCCGGATAATAAGCAAGCAACTTACGGTACGCCTCGATCTTTTCGGCCAACGAAGGCATCAGTTCCGCCACGCGGAAAAACTCCTCCTCGCTGAACGCGTCCGGCCGGGTGGCATACATCCGCAACAGTTCCTCGTCGGAAGTGAAACTCTTCAGCGTGTAGGTGTAACGGTACTCCACCTTGCGGTCGCGTTGCAGATAGTTCGTGCGGATACGTTCCCAGCAGGACAGACGACGGATCTCGCGCTCCTGCACATCATCGTTGTTGCCGTCGGCGGGATAACGCTCCAGGATAGCCTCCACATCGGCTGCATCCGGGTCACCGGCTTGCCGCATGGCTTCCAACACCGGCTCCCAACCTTCGGGACGGACATCGGCAAGGATACGCTCCTTCATCTCCGGGGCTATCGCCATCCTGTCTTGCAGCCAGCGGCCGGCGGCCACCGCCCGTTGGTACGCAAGGTTCGTGTTGAACCCGAACGGGCCATCGGCAGATGCCATCCCGATGATGTGTATGGAGTGTACGCTCGCCAACGAATCTTCCAAAATCGGGCGTAACGTCTTCGCCATTTTCTCCAGTTCCGCCCGGTTGTCACCCAGCGAGCCGTCTATGTCCGAACGATTGATGGTAAACTGCAAGACGGCGATCCCTTTTCCCTCCATCACTTTCGGGCGCTTCGCCAGCGTGGGGCGGATCCATTGGAGCGAGAAGGTATCCACAGGCTCCGATTGCCGAAGCTTAGCCACAAACAAAGTATCTATAATTCCGCATGACGCACATCCCTCGACGGAGACCAACGCGTCTATATAGGCATCATCCCAGCCTTCAGGAACCGCGACCCGCGTCTCGTAAGGTATCTCCATCAACTCAGACCAACGGTCGGCACGGACAACCTGCCTGGGCAGGGAGTCGACATACCCTTCCAGCACCTTTTTCCTATATATTTTCTTCGCATAAACCGGCGCGTCAACGGCTACCGGCTCATACATATCCGCCACCTCGCCATCGGGTGCCACCAAACGGGGCGTAATAAGCAAACGTCCCCTTTTCGACAAATAATCCACCGGCACCTGAAACTTCATTTTCACCGTTCCCTTGCTTGAGGGATCAAGCATCACCTCACCCAACCTCGGAGACACGGAGACACCAACGGGTGTCTTGACCGGCGAGCAACTCCCGAATATCCCCAAGGAAAAAAGAGCGACCAACAATTTTTGTGAATGAAATCTCATACCGTTAGAATATATAAATCAATGACAGGGCAGCTTTGGTAGGCCCGAAATAGTTCTTATGTTTGTCTTCTCCGCACTTCTCGCAATAGACGCGGGGGCTCTCCTCATACCACAGGCGGGCATAGCCGATACCGATGGCGGCCTCCAGGTTCCAATGCGGCGAGAGAATCCAGTCGTACCCGTAAGTGAAACCTCCTCCGGCCAGATAGCCATCGTAGCGTTTCTTCTTGAATCCCCCGAAGTACTGCGCCCCATGCAAGTGCATACCGACAAAGTGCCCCTCGGACTTCTCGCAGAACCAATATTTCAACTCAGGTTGTACCAACCAGAAACGCATCTTCTTGTCGTCCTTGAATGTCCAAGGATTGTAGGATCCGGACAGTTCCAGCGTATATCTCGGGCTAAGAGCTACTTCCAATCCTAGATTCGGCGTAGTGGTCGCCCACATCAAGGTATTGGTCTTCAATGCCACGTCTTGCGACTTGGCTGTTTGCGCAACCCACAAAACCAATAGAAAAAATAATAAAACCTTATATCTCATCATTTATTATTTGTTTTTTGTCCGCCTTCCGGCACATGACACTCTTTCGCTATCAGGCGACTGACATATCGGCAGTGGCATACAGAACAACGCTTCTTCGTTCTTACGAAATGCGGCCTCCCGCCGTATCTATGCATACTTCTCTTTTCCGGTTACCCTTTCAGAGCCTTCCTTCTAGCCATACACAAAAAAACTTAAAAGTTCTTCCTCTTACAAAGAGGAGGAATATGAACGTGAGAGCTTGTAATTCTTCCTCTTACAAAGAGGGGGAACGTTTTATAAAGAACTTTTATTTCAACCGCAAAAGTAGATATAATTGAAATATAGGCGGCAACAAAAGTAGTCCTTAAAACTACAAAAATAGACCATGATAAGATGAGTTGTTGTGATGGATGGAAGATACATGAAAATCTTGTCCCTCTACATAATAATAAAGAGACAGTACTATAGAGTATAGCCTATAAAAAGGTTTACTTCTTGTGTTCCAAGCGCAGCTCTGTCGGTGATTTGCCAAAACGTTTCCGACAAAACGAGGTCATATAGTTGGCCGTAAATTTGTATTTTTCAGCGAGTTCTGCTATGGATATATTGGTCATCAAAATGTCCCTGATTAATTTTTGTTCTTTTTTACGAATTAGCCATTGGCGAGCCGATATACCGAAAGTCTCCCGGAATTTTCGTTTGAATGTACTAGGAGACATATTTAACCTGTCAATCAATTCCTGAGCGGTTTCTACCTGTGGATATATTTGTAATACATTTTCCTTGAAATCATTATCCGTGCCCAGGATTGGTGCGAAGAATCTAGCCAAATCCTCTTTCTGATAAAATCCGCGCAATTCAATAAATAACATCTCTTTTTTGATGCGCTGATAATGAATGCATGACATTCCTGTTCGCATGATCTCCCGTGTCACT
>ENA-UEPN01000860-UEPN01000860.1-human-gut-metagenome-genome-assembly--contig:-NODE-860-length-18799-cov-2.938308_pt1 | contig 18799 bp, 15 predicted proteins | sample MGYA00242897_ERZ507910 | MGnify/ENA primary metagenome ERZ507910 (study PRJEB26167, sample SAMN06115525) | human gut metagenome | host: Homo sapiens | place: China:Jiangxi | collected 2015-08-20...
GGTAATATTCTCCACTGACAATGATATACAGGGAACACCGGTGGCAACTCTGGATGAGGCGACCGATATATGTGTTTCAAACAATGTCACGGTGTATGGAGTTGGAACAAAGGAGATGACACCGGAAAACAAGGAGTCCATGAAGAATGCGGTGGAGAAGACCGGTGGTAAATTCTATCTTGAGGAGGAATCCGGATCATTTGGAGAGATAGTATCATCGATAGAAAAGCTGAGTAAGAATCTGGTCAAGGTGAGGATGGTGGATGTTGAGACACCTGAGCTGTTATATCCATTTGTATTGATGCTGGTTCTGTTTGCAGGAATGCTGGGACTTGGCCGCTGGCTCAAATTATAAGACGTTACAGGAGAGAATTATGAGAAGAGATCCAATTATACCAATCTGGCTTATGCTCATATTGTGCGTTGGCATGGCGTTCATGAAAAGGCGGAAGAGAAGCGCATATATAAGGCAGATAGCTGCCATCATACTGATATTTCTCATCAATCTGAGGATCATGGTCCCAAGCAGCAACGTGGAGACAAGTGTCCGGAAGCTTGACACATATGTGCTGTTCGTTGTGGATGACACCATAAGCATGCTGGCTCAGGATTATGCTGGGGATACAGAGAGGCTGACGGCGGTGAAGAAAGACTGCGAGCACATAGTTGATGAGATGGACGGTGCTAAATTTGCGGTCATAACCTTCAATAATAGTGCAAATCTGATATCGCCATATTCGGATGATTCAAATTTTGCAAAAAGTGTTCTGGATTCAATATATCCGCTGGATTCGCTATATGCCAGGGGGTCGTCCATGAATGTCTGCATAGATGTGATGACGGATACCCTTAAGCGTGCAAAGGAGAAAAATGATGGAAATGTGGTCGTGTTCTTTATAAGCGATGGTGAAATAACCAATGACGACAGACTCAAGTCATTTGACGGGGCGAAAAAATATATTGATGGAGGCGCAGTGTTGGGGTACGGCACAAAGGAAGGCGGCAACATGTATGTGAAATCATATTACGATGACCGGAAGGAGCTGCTTGAGGACACATCGGACTACCCGTATAAACCAGCGGTGTCGAAGATCGATGAGGATAATCTGAAAAAGATTGCCGATGATCTGGGCGTCGACTATATAAATATGAATGATGGTTCTGCGCTGGATAAGGTTGTGGAGAAGTCACGGGGAACCGCTGAGTCAACGGATAAGGGTAAGACCATAGGATATGTGGATATATATTATCTGTTTGCAGCATTATTTGCAGGACTTGTTGTATATGAATTTTTTGATATGAGAAAGAAAGTCATAAAATGAAAAACAGATCAGGAATAATAAAGATCGTTGCTGCAGTGACCGGAGCTGTCAGCCTGCTGTGTATGGCGGTGCTTCTGGTGAATTATCTGTGCAATGAGCATTTTATAAGTGAATACAAAAATGGACAATATGTGGACAGCACAGTGAACGCCGTGCTTGGCTTTACTCAGCTACATATATACCATTATAATCTTGGTGATGTATATTACAGTCAGGGAGATTACGAGGGCGCCGAGCAGGAGTTTCGTAAGGCACTTGAAAAGAAGCCGGGTGGTGAGTCCGACTGTAAGACAAGGGTCAACCTTGCGCTGTCCATAGTGAAGCAGATAGATCCTGAGGGTGTTACCAAAGAGAATCTGGATGAGGTGATAGACATACTTGAGGGGGCAAAGGACATTCTCATAGAGAATGACTGCGCCCACAGGGATGATGATGATGGACATTACGAGGATGCACAGACTCTGAAGGATGAGATAGATGCCTTTGAGGAACAGCTCAGGAAGCAGACGGAGGAACAGGATCAGAAAGGTGATCAGGATCCAAATGACCAGAAGGATCAGGGCAGTGACGATGAAAACGAAGAGGATACACAGGAGCCTCAGTCTTCTGATAAGGAATCGGAGATACGAAAGCAGCTCGATGCCATCCAGGGAGACAGTCTTGAGCAACGAAATCAGGAGATGGATGCATACGAGACATACAAAAATGAACATGATTATTACGGCGGACGCACTTGGTGATCCTACATTAATAGACATTAAATTCTAAATATAAAAATGGTAAATGAAGAAAAGGTCATTCTAATGACGAAGATCGCCATGTACAAGGAGTCGCTTGGACGTGAGGATCTCGAAAAGGGTAAATATTTTCAAAGTGACTATGTGAAGCTTAACTGTCTTAAGACAATTGTTTCATCTACGGTGCTGTTTGTAGTTTTTGCCGCAGCTTACATATACTATAATCTTGCAGATATAGTTGAGAAGCTCACAGAGCTTGACTATGTGAAGGTGGCGAGCAGCATTGTGGGCGGCTATGCAGTGGTGTGTATTGCATTTGCGCTTTTCGCGTGGGTCTTATATACATACAGATATATGAAGGCAAAGCCAAAACTCATAAAGTATAACCAGAATCTTAAGAAACTGATAGAATTTTATGAGAACGAGGACGGAACACGCCGTTCTGTCAAAAAAAAGAGGAGGGCTAACTGATAATGTCAACACTTCTGGATTTCCGCGATGGAGTAAAGAATTTTTGTAGTAAGTATGATAAATTTGTTTCACCACTGTGTAAGTTTATACTGGCACTTGTTGTGTTCTGGTCAATAAACCATCTCACAGGATATAACAGCACGATAAGCAGTATCGTAGTGGTCCTGGCAGCAGCTTTTGTGTGTGCGTTCCTTTCAGGCCAGCTCACACTTGCCATTGCAGGACTGTACGCATGTGCCCAGGTTGCCAGCGCAAGTCTGGAGCTTGGAATCTCATTTATTGTCATATTTGTGATAATGTATTGTGTATATATAAGATTTTTCCCTAAGGCATCATGGATCATTCTGTTTATGCCATTCTTTTACATTATAAAGTTCCAGTATTTCATGCCGATCCTGGCTGGAATGACAGCTGGATTCACAGGAATGGTTCCTGCAGCATTTGGCTGTATATTCTACTTCTTCCTGAAGCATACTGCTGATTACGTAGCTTTAAGATCACGTTCAGCAGAGGGTGATCTGATAGAGGGATACAAGTATATTTTCCAGCATCTGGTACAGGATAAGACACTTCTGCTCACCATAATAGTGTTTGCAGTTGTTATAGTTCTTACATACATAATATATAGAATGTCATTTGCATATTCATGGTACGTTGCCATCATCACAGGCGGTGTGGTAGAGATCATACTGTTCCTGGTTGGAACTTTGTCCATGGAAGTTGAGGTATCCCTTGCGGGGGCTCTGCTTGGATGCATACTGGCGATACTGGTGGCCATAGTGGTTCAGTTCTTCAAGATAGTTGTGGACTACTCAAGTGTTGAGAATACACAGTTTGAGGACGATGACTACTACTACTATGTAAAGGCTGTGCCAAAGGTCATGGGTGGTGCCCAGAGAAAGGCAGCCAGAAGAGAGCAGCCATCGCCAAGACCACAGCAGAAGAGGACGACTTCGTCCGGATCAGGCGCACAGAGAAGCCGGTCTGCGGCAAAGGAAGATTCTGTTACAGGATCAACAAGATAGATACATTGAAAAGAGCTTACATGTGAGTGACCTGACTTTTGTCAGGTCACATTAATTATACGGAGTATTTATATACCGAAAGGAGGATGAAATGGATAAGATATCAACGTTTATATCAACGTATTTTGATTGGTTTTATATAACAGTTCCAGGCACAGTAGATATAATAGAGATACTTATTTTGTCATTCTTTATATACAGGATCATGTTGTGGTTCAAGCAGAGCAGAGCATGGACTCTTCTGAAGGGTATAGTTATGATCGTGCTCTTCACTGCCATTGCGGCGATGTTCCAGTTCAATACGATCTTATATCTGCTTAAGAATGCATTCAGTGTGGGAATAATTGCGGTGGTGATCCTGTTCCAGCCGGAGTTCAGACGAGGACTTGAACAGCTTGGAAGAAAGAAGCTGATCAATTACATTATACGAGATGGCGAGGATGATCGGAGAAAACGATATATGAGCTTGTGAAGACGGCCCAGGTCCTGTCTGCAAACCGTACCGGTGCACTCATAGTCATTGAGAATGAAGTTGCACTGGGCGAGTATATTGATACGGGAATACCGATCGATGCGGTCGTGACTAACCAGTTACTTCTCAATATATTTGAGCACAACACACCTCTTCATGATGGTTCGGTGATTATAAGAAAGAACAGGGTGGTTTCTGCCACATGTTATCTGCCACTGTCTGCAAATGACTCCATCAACAAGGAGCTTGGAACACGACACAGAGCCGGTATAGGTATCAGTGAGGTGTCAGACAGTATGACTCTTATCGTATCTGAGGAGACAGGTTCAATATCCATTGCACAGGGAGGCGAGCTCTTCAGGAATCTGGACAGCGAGGGCGTGAGAAGTCATCTTCAGACGCTGTGCAAGGAGTATAACGGAAGAAAGAGCCACAGGTCTTCAGGTGTCCGTCCGGTTAAGCGGAGAAAGAGAGTCGTTGTGGAGAATAAGAATAAAGCTTCCAGAAAGGAGGCTGATGAGAATGAAAAATAACAGCGCAGAGCCTAAGAAAAAGGCAAATAAGATATACAGCAATATAGGTCTTAAGCTGCCGTCGGTTGTGCTTGGATTTCTGGTGTGGCTTCTTGTACTGAATATCGATGATTCAGCCGTGACAAGGACCATAAGGGACATTCCGGTCAATCTGGTAAATACTGACGCCATAACAAGTCAGAATCAGTTGTACACGATAACTTCAGGTGATACCGTGGATATAGTCGTCAAAGGACGTAAATCACTTATAAGTGATCTTGATGCGTCGGATTTCAAGGCTGTAGCGGATATGTCAAAGATATCCATAACAAATGCGGTGCCTATCACTGTAACTGCGAACAGCACCAACATAGCTAAAAAGGTCAGCATAACTGTTGTGGACAACGTGCTGTCAGTTGAACTTGAGGACGAGAAGTCAGTGTCAGTTCCTGTGTCCGTGGTGACAACAGGCGAGGTTGCTTCCGGATATACGGTTGGTAACAGTGTGGCAGCTCCAAACCTCATAACGATAAAGGGTGCTGCAAGTATAGTTTCGAGCATAGATCGTGCAGAGGTGACAGTTGATGTGACCAGTGCAAAGGATGATATAACGACAAACTGTACGCCTGTATTTGTAACCGCTGATGGTGAGAAGGTATCAGACAAGTCGATATCCTACGATGAGATATCGATAGCAGTCACAGTTCCGGTATACAAGACTAAGAATATACCTGTTCATGTGGATGTCACAGGAGATCCTGCGGATGGATATCTTGTATCAGATATAACATATGTACCGGAGACCGTTGATATAGGTGGAGACGCATCGATAATAAAGGATATAACAAGCCTTGATATAACGGATGTTGATGTGAGCGGATGTACAGCAGATGTTGAGACTACACTTGATGTATCAAAGTATCTTCCAGAGGGTGTGGTCGTGACAAAGGAGAGCGCATACATCAATGTGAAGATAGCGATCGAGAAATCAGTTACAAGAAATATAACGGTGACCACAGGGGATATCATCCTGAGGGGCAAGCAGAGTGGATACAGCTATGAGATGAGCATGGGTGATAGCAATACGATAACCGTGAGCGGAATCTCAAGTGCGGTGTCCAAGGTATCGGCCAAGAGCCTGAAGCTGTCCATAGATGCTTCCAAGCTCTCATATGGCGATAATACGATCACGCTCAGTGTCCCTGATGGAGATAAGTACACCGTGGTAAATACGTGTACAGTTATGGTAAAGGTTACTGAGACACAGTAGTCATTGTCTGGAGGTGTATGTATATGGATACAGAAAAGTTGAATGAGCTGAGACAGATGATAGAAGATTCGGATAATATCGTTTTCTTTGGCGGTGCAGGAGTATCGACGGAGAGCGGTATACCAGATTTTAGAAGTGTGGATGGACTGTATAATCAGAAGTATAAGTATCCGCCGGAAACTATAATCAGCCACAGCTTTTACAGACGTAACCCGGAGGAATTTTACAGATTCTATAAGGACAAGATGATATTTGCTGATGCAAAGCCGAACAAGGCTCATATAAAGCTGGCGGAGCTTGAGAAACAGGGAAAGCTCAAGGCGGTGATAACGCAGAATATCGACGGACTTCACCAGATGGCAGGTAGCAGGAATGTCATAGAGCTCCATGGTTCTGTTCATAGAAATTACTGTGAGAAATGCCATGCTTTCTATGACCTGGATTATATAGTCAATTCGGATGGTGTGCCTAAGTGTGAAAAGTGCGGAGGCACTGTAAAACCGGATGTGGTGCTGTATGAGGAGGCACTTGATGAGGATAATATGTCGAGGGCACTCCAGTATATATCCGAGGCGGATACGATGATAATCGGTGGTACATCGCTTGTTGTGTATCCGGCAGCAGGACTTATCAGATATTTCAGGGGGCGGAAACTGGTGGTTATAAATATGTCCCCGACACAGTCGGATGCAAATGCCGATCTTCTTATTGCGGATAAGATCGGTGATGTACTTGGCAGTCTGTAATAACGATAAAAAGGCATGGAGAAGGCATGCCTGATATAAATACGATATGGAGGGCGATTTATGTATTTTGAGAAATCCAAAGGTTTCCCGAAAGATTTTCTGTGGGGCAGTGCATCTGCCGCATATCAGGTTGAGGGAGCATGGAATGAGGATGGGAAAGGTCCATCCAACTGGGATGAGTTCGTGAGGATTCCGGGCAAGACATTCAAGGCAACTACCGGAGATAAGGCCGTGGATCACTACCACAGATATAAGGAAGATGTGGCACTTATGGCTGAGATGGGACTTAAGACTTACAGATTCTCAATATCCTGGCCGAGAATAATACCTGACGGCAACGGTGAGGTCAATGAGAAGGGACTCCAGTTCTATGATGATCTTATCAACGAGCTTGTAAAGAATAATATAGTTCCTATGGTGACCGTGTACCACTGGGATATGCCGCAGGCACTTGAGGAGCAGTATCACGGATGGGAGAGCAGGCGAATAGTCGATGATTTCGTCAGATATGCAAAGGTTCTGTTTGAGAGATACAGTGACAGGGTGAAACACTGGATAATCATGAATGAGCAGAATGTATTTACAGGTCTTGGCTGGAATGCAGGGATGCACCCACCAGGAAAGGTTGATGACCAGAAGATGTTCTATCAGGTAAACCATCATGCATTTATGGCACATGCCAAGAGCGTTATAGCACTTAAGGAGATATGTCCGGATGCTAAGGTCGGATCATCCTTCGCATACACACCGTCATACGCATTTGACAGAAAGCCGGAGAATGCCATGGCGAAGATGGATTACGATGATCTTGAGAACTTCTACTGGATGGATATGTATGCATATGGCCGTTATCCAAGAGCTGCAAGGGCGTACCTTGAGAGCAAGGATCTGATGCCGGTTATAGAAGATGGAGATGACGAGATCCTGAAGAAGGCTGCCTCTCTTATCGATTTCATGGGTGTAAATTACTACAGAACATGTGTTGCAGAGTACAATCCGATAGATGGAGTTGGCGCTACACATGAGATGAACACCACAGGCAAGAAGGGTACTGCAAAGGTGCAGGGCGTTCCGGGACTCTACAAGAATCCTGCAAATGAATTCCTACCTACGACAGACTGGGATTGGACCATCGATCCGATGGGACTTCGCATGTGCTGCAGACAGATAACATCGAGATATGATCTTCCTATAGTCATATCTGAGAATGGCCTTGGCGCATTTGACAAGTTTGAGGATGGGGAGATCCATGATCCGTACAGGATAGATTACCTGAAACATCACATAGAGGAGCTCAAGAAAGCGTGTGATGATGGCTGCCGTGTCCTGGCATACTGCACATGGTCTTACACAGATCTTCTCAGCTGGCTCAACGGATATCAGAAGAGATACGGGTTTGTGTATGTGGACAGCGAAGAGGACGAGAACAGTGGAACTCTGAACAGATACAAGAAGGATTCTTATTATTGGTACAAACATGTTATAGAGACCAATGGTGAGGAGCTGTGATAATAGAATAATATCAGAACAGGGAGAACCGGCACATAAGTGCTGGTTCTTTTTCGTACTAAAGTTATGCATTTAGTCATTTAATTTTTAAAACTAGCCGTTTGGCTAGTTTACTAAAAGCCCCAGTGTATTATAATTATTTGTTATGTTGATGGCAATATCTGGCAGTAACTGCCAGGAATTAAAGACAGGAGGAAAGGGATAATTATGAAATTAAAGAAATTGGTAACTGGGTTGATTATGGCATGTATATTTGCTGTAGTGATTATTGCGGGAAAGAACTCTGTGAAGGTGCAGGCCGCGGATGGGGATGTGGCAATTGTGACGGATGACAATGGCGATGAGATCGGATCATATGCTACACTGGCTGATGCATTTGCAGCCGCACAGAATGGCTATACAATATGTATAATTAGTGATATATATGATCCTTCGGCTTCTATAGGATACAATGATGGTGAACATAATAAACATATCATTATAGATCTCAACGGTAAAAGTGTCACTTTGCAGATGATGAATTTTGATTATTCGTTATACGTGAAAAACGGAACATTAAATTGCGGTATCACAAATGGAAGTGTTGGATTTACTAATGCTATGCTGACTTTGTCAAATGTCAAATTCATTACGGATAGTATCAACTGGATGACAAAAGATGGAATCTGTCTGAATAATGGCTCAAATGTGACGCTCAACGGTTCACAGTGTTGGTTTGAAAAACTTGAGATGGATACAGACTGTGTATTTACGGTACAGAACAGTGACGGACTTAGCAACTTTGGGCATATTGCAGATGGATTTGACGGTGTGAAGGAGTTTGTACCAGAGGGACTTTCTGTAGAAGGAACGACAATCATTGATGATGAGACAGGAGCCAAGGCTAAGGATTTTATTCTCCGTTACCGCAGCTTGTCGGATGATGCAGATGTCGCTGTCAGCATTGCTCCAAAATCGTATGTGTACGATGGAAAAGAAAAGAAACCTGCGGTTACGGTTTCTTATGGCGGAAAGACTCTGACAGAGGGAAAAAGTTACTCATGTGTATATGCGGATAATATTGATGCGGGAACAGCTACAGTTACTATCAAGGGTGAGAATACCATGCATGGACAGATCGTGGAAGAGTTCATAATAGATAAGGCAAAGCAGAAGGAACCTACAGGTTTGGTCGCAACGGCAGAAACTGTGGATGGGAAAAATGATGGTCAGATATCTAATCTGAAGATGTCAATGGAATATAGTGTTGACAAGAAAAAATGGTTGGATTGTGAAAGCACGGTACTTAAGAAACTTGCAGATGGAAATTATTATGTGAGATATAAGGAGACCAAAAATTATTATGCATCTCCTGCTGCAAAGGTAGTGGTAAAGAAGGGGAATGTACCAGTAACAAATGAACCGACTACAAATGAACCAACTACAAATGAACCTTCAACTGAAAAACCAACGTCAAGTGAGCAGACGACAGAGAAGGTAACAACGGAGAGACAGACAACCGATGAGAAAACTAACGTGACCGCAACAGAGAATACAACTGTAGCAGACTCAAAAAAGGAGTCAGGTGCTCCAAATACCGGAGATGACGGAAATGTGGCATTGATGCTCATAGTCATGATGACATGTTTATTAGGGGCTGCCGGGGTGGTAGTTTACCGTAGAGAGAAATAATTTAAAATAATAAAAAAATGTTAGCACTCAGTATTGACGAGTGCTAACAAGTGTGTTATATTATCATCAGACAGGGAAGTGATATTAAGGTATCAGTTCCCTGAAAGTTTAGTTTAGGAGGTAAACAGCTATGGAGATGGATAAATACACACGTAAATCGTTGGAAGTTGTAGAGAAAGCAAAAGAAAAAGCTCTGGAGTACGACAATCAGGAACTTACGCAGATGCACCTTTTGGCTGGCTTGCTTGAGATAGATGACAGTTTGATAGCCAAGATATTTGAGAAGATGGGCGTGAATGTTACTGGTGCCGTGAATGCGGTGGAGGATAAGCTGGCAAGGTTGCCGAAGGTCAGCGGAGGCAATATGTATGCCGGAAATAACTTCTCAAAGGCTCTCATCCAGGCAGAGAAGGAAGCAAAGCAGATGGGTGACACATATGTGTCTGTTGAGCATTTGTTCCTCGGCATGGTGGATAAGGCTGATTCGGATATCAAGGAGTTTCTCAAAGACTGGGGAGTCAGCAGGAATGCATTCCTCAAGGAGCTGGCAGAAATCAGAGGTAACCACAAGGTGGACAGCGATGATCCGGAGAGCTCATATGAGGCTATGGAGAAGTTCGGATATGATCTGGTCGAGAGGGCAAGACAGCAGAAACTTGACCCGGTAATAGGACGTGACGCTGAGATACGAAATGTGATCAGGATCCTGTCAAGGAAGACAAAGAACAATCCGGTGCTTATCGGTGAGCCTGGTGTAGGTAAGACTGCGGTTGTAGAGGGACTTGCACAGAGGATACTCAGAGGTGATGTGCCAGAGGGACTTAAGAACAAGAAGATATTTGCGCTGGACATGGGAGCCCTTGTGGCAGGAGCCAAGTACAGAGGTGAATTTGAGGAGAGACTTAAGAACGTCCTGGATGAGGTGAAGAAGTCCGAGGGCGAGGTCATAATGTTTATTGATGAGCTCCACACCATTGTGGGAGCCGGTAAGACGGACGGTGCCATGGATGCGGGCAACATGCTCAAGCCTATGCTTGCAAGGGGTGAGCTGCACTGTATAGGTGCCACAACACTGAATGAGTACAGACAGTATATAGAGAAAGATGCGGCTCTTGAGAGACGTTTCCAGCCGGTTATGGTGGATGAACCAACAGTTGAAGATACAATATCTATCCTTCGAGGAATCAAGGAGAGATACGAGGTGTTCCATGGAGTTAAGATATCAGATGGTGCCCTTGTAAGCGCAGCGGTTCTCTCCAACAGATATATAACAGACAGATTCCTACCGGATAAGGCAATAGATCTTGTTGACGAGGCGTGTGCCATGATCAAGACAGAGCTTGATTCAATGCCTGTTGAAGTGGATGAGATCACACGTAAGATAATGCAGCTGGAGATTGAGGAGACAGCCCTTAAGAAGGAGGAGGATAATCTGTCAAAGCAGAGACTGGCAGACCTTCAGGCTGAACTGGCAGAACTCAAGGATCAGGCAAATTCCTTGAAAGCAAAGTGGGAGAACGAAAAGGCTGCAGTTGAGAAGATAAGGACCCTCAAGGAAGAGATGGAGCAGGTCAAGGCTGATATTCAGGCTGCACAGAGAAATTATGATCTGAACAAGGCAGCAGAGCTTCAGTATGGTAAGCTTCCAGCGATCCAGAAAGAGCTTGCAGAGGCTGAGTCCACAGCTTCAGATAAGGAGAGGGAGCTTGTCCATGAGGTAGTTTCAGAAGATGAGATATCGAAGATCGTATCCAAGTGGACAGGAATTCCTGTTGCAAAGCTTACTGAGAGCGAGAAGAGCAAGACCCTCAATCTTGCCAGCGAACTTAAGAAGAGAGTTGTAGGTCAGGATGAAGCCGTTGACTATGTCAGCGATGCGATCATCAGATCAAAGGCGGGAATAAAGGATCCTAGCAAACCGATAGGTTCATTTATCTTCCTTGGACCAACCGGTGTTGGTAAGACAGAGCTTGCAAAAAGTCTTGCAGCGGCATTGTTTGACAATGAGCAGAACATGGTTCGTATTGATATGAGTGAATACATGGAAAAGCACAGTGTGTCAAGACTTATAGGAGCGCCTCCGGGATATGTAGGTTATGATGAAGGCGGTCAGCTGACAGAGGCTGTTCGTAGAAAGCCATATTCGGTTGTCCTCTTTGATGAGATAGAGAAGGCACATCCGGATGTGTTCAATGTGCTCCTTCAGGTGCTTGATGATGGACGTATCACGGATTCTCAGGGCAGAACTGTGGACTTCAAGAATACGATCATTATCATGACATCAAATATCGGTGGTGCGGATATCGCAGCTGCCGGCGGAGAGATCACAGATGAACTGAAGAATGACGTAATGGCTCAGCTTAAGAGCAGATTCAGACCTGAGTTCCTGAACCGTATCGATGAGATCATCACATTCAGGGCACTGTCCAAGGACAACATCAGTGGTATAGTTGATCTTCTCATGGCAGATCTCAACAGCAGACTGGCAGACAGAGAGATCGCGATCAAGCTTACGGAGAGCGCAAAGCAGCACATCATCGATCAGGGATATGATCAGGTGTATGGCGCAAGACCGCTCAAGAGATATCTGCAGAAGAATGTGGAGACACTGGTTGCAAAGATGATACTTGCGGGCAGCGTAAGCACACAGTCAGCCATAGTCATCGATTATGATGGAACGGCTCTTGTGGCAGGAAATGAGAGATAAAATAATACAGGTCATACAGAGAAGGGCACAGGGGTAATACTCCTGTGCCCTTCTCTGTATTCACAAAAAATGAAATTAATGGTATAATTGGCGCTGGTGAAAAATGTTCGGTATATTATTTGAAATTTACATGAGGAGGGCAGGGAGTGAGTACAGAGAATGTCAGCTTAAAAAAGATAGATCTTGGCGATTATGTTTTTCTGGCGAGACCATGTGTGGCTGTTTCGGAGGAGGCTGTGAAGCACTTGGCAGAAAGGGCTGTGCAGGGAAAACTGGAATTTATCGGAGTGTTTGATGACAGAATGGATGACAGTGTCCAGCGGGAAGTGGTTATGAGCCTGGCATCGTCTCCTGAGATATCGATAGCGATACGGCATGTGTGCGCGGGGCTTTACAGCAGAAGCTTTCTGGACACATACTGCGACGGAGTGGAGGCACATCAGCAGGGGCTGTTTCCTGATCTGTATATATTGTGGATGGCATTTGCACATGCTGATAGGGCGATGTTTGCAGCCTGTGACATGTGTGACAGAGTTGAGATAGACACAGTGTGGATAGACGATGTGGATGCGGCGTACACGGTCAATATAACCTACGACCGCATAAAGGATCATCTCATGCAGGACTGGTCTGTGTGGGAGAAATGGAAGGGATATTACACGCTTCAAAGATGGAGATGTTACTATGAGATGCTTCACTGGATGACAGAGGATGCGGGCTGGCAGTTTGCGGAGCGCATGGCTGTGGACTTCCACAGGAGCATGGAGCTTGATGAGCTTGACCAGGAACTGTTCAGCCAGGAGGAGAAGACCGGACTCTATGTCCTTGCAAAGGATCCGGGATTCCTCAAGAGATATTATCTCGGTAAGGCAGTCTACAGTAAGAAGATATTTGACCTTAACAATGAACTGGGACGACGCGCTGAAGAGCTGGACGAGAGTCACAGAGAAGCAGATGGACTCAGAAGAGATATGGAAGCCCAGCGGATCAAATACGAGACATCCACCACGTTCCGTGTGGGCAAGGCTGTGATGTTTGTTCCGGTGACACTGAAGAAGGCTGTAAAGAAGCTTTTGCATAGAAACTAACAGATGAGATGGAGGGGGTGTATCAGTGATTGATGTATCGATTGTGTTGACAGTATACAATGCGGAGAGTTACATAGAGGGATGTCTGGACATGATAACCGGACAGACCCTTAGAAATATACAGATAATATGCGTTGACGATGGATCCACCGATAATTCGGCGCAGATCATAGAACAGTATGCGCAGAAGGATGACAGGATCGTACTTATAAGAGAGAAGAATGCCGGAGCGGGTGCGGCAAGAAACCGCGGAATGCAGGAGGCAACAGGAAAATATATACTGTTTCTCGACTGCGACGATTTCTACGAGCCTGAGATGGTAGAGAAGGCTTTCCGCAGAGCCGAGGAGGAGCAGGCGGAGATAGTCATTTACAAATCAGACCAGTACAACATGGATACTGAGGAGTATGTATATGAGAAGTGGGCCATGATAGAGTGGGCACTTCCACCGTATGAGCCGTTTAACCGCAGACAGATATCCACAAATATATTCAGAGCATTTGTGGGATGGGCGTGGGATAAGCTGTATCTCAGGGAATTTGTGATGAAGAATGATCTGAAATTCCAGGAGCAGAGAACCACAAATGATGCGCTGTTCGTGTTCAGCGCGCTGGTGCTGGCGGAGCGCATATGTACAGTAAGTGAGATACTCATCCACAGAAGAGTGGATACCCGGGATTCGCTGTCCAAGACCAGAGAGAAGTCGTGGGATAACTTCTATCACATGCTGCTGGCACTCAGACAGATGCTGAAGGATCACGGTCTGTACACAGAGATAGAGAAGGACTATATAAATTACGCTCTTCACTTCAGCCTGTGGAACTACAACACGCTGGCGGAGCCGACAAAGACAAAGCTCAGAGAGAAGCTTCTCGGCGAATTGTATGACGAGCTTGGAATATCCGCAAGACCTGAGGAATATTTTTATGATGAGTACGAGTATGGCCAGTACAAGGACATGTTAAATTTTACTGTTGAAAAACAGTGATATATATGAGTATAATAGGAACAAATTTTTGATGGAGGTAAATTCGATGTTCAGTTTTGACGAGATAACAAAGGTAGATCCAGAAGTAGCGGCAGCAATGACAGACGAGTTCAACAGACAGAATAACAATCTGGAGCTCATAGCTTCCGAGAATATAGTATCAAAGGCGGTTATGGCAGCCATGGGCAGCCATCTCACCAACAAGTATGCAGAGGGATATCCTGGTAAGAGATATTACGGTGGATGTCAGTATGTGGATGTTGTTGAGGACCTTGCGAGAGAGAGAGCCAAGGAGCTGTTTGGCTGTGAGTATGTGAATGTACAGCCACACTCAGGAGCACAGGCAAACATGGCAGTATTCTTCGCAATACTTAATCCTGGCGATACATTTATGGGAATGAATCTTGATCACGGCGGACATCTCACCCACGGTTCACCGGTCAACATGTCTGGAAAGTATTTCCACTGCGTGCCATACGGTGTAAACGATGACGGATTTATAGATTATGACAGAGTTCTCGAGATCGCAAAGGAGTGCAAGCCAAAGCTTATCGTAGCAGGAGCTTCAGCATATGCCAGAGCTATTGATTTCAAGAGATTCAGAGAGATCGCTGATGAGGTTGGAGCATATCTTATGGTCGATATGGCTCACATCGCCGGACTTGTGGCAGCAGGACTTCACATGAGCCCAATCCCATATGCCCATGTGACAACAACCACAACGCACAAGACTCTCCGCGGACCTCGTGGTGGTATGATCATGTGCAGCAACGAGATAAATGAGAAGTTCAATTTCAACAAGGCAGTATTCCCTGGAATCCAGGGCGGTCCTCTCATGCATGTGATAGCCGGTAAGGCAGTATGCTTCAAGGAGGCTCTTACACCTGAGTTCAAGGCATATCAGGAGCAGGTTGTCAAGAATGCGGCAGCACTTGCAAAGGCGCTCATGGCAAGAGGCTTTGATATTGTATCAGGCGGAACAGACAATCATCTGATGCTCATGGATCTCAAGAGACTTGGACTTACAGGTAAGGAAGTTGAGAAGCTTCTTGACGAGGTTCATATCACAGCAAACAAGAACACTGTTCCAAACGACCCTAAGTCACCATTTGTAACAAGTGGAATAAGACTTGGTACACCAGCCGTTACCACAAGAGGTGCAAATGAGGCTGACATGGAGATCATAGCAGACGCCATAAAGGCAGCAGTCCTTGACAATGATAAGGCAAAGGCTGAGCAGCTTGTAAAGAGCATTGTAGAGAAGTATCCACTGTATGCATAATCGATAAGAAATATTGATGCATTGCAGTTCGTCAGGCATATAAGATAAGAACAAGGGCGGCACGGAAGTTTCCGTGCCGCTTTTTGAGAACATGAACATGAAAAGTAACAGTAAAGTTAAGAAAAAATTACTCATAGCAGCCGTGGCTGTTCTGGCTATAGTTGTGGCGGTGATCCTGGTATGTGCGGCATATCTTCATGCGGGCAGAAGCTCCCTCAGAGGACAAAGATCCAGGGATGCTGAAATGCTGTATGAAGGTCACAGCTACATGTATGATGAAGACAACATTAATATACTGTGTATCGGTGTGGATGCCAGAGGAGAGGCTGACACCGTGGGACAGGGGGATGCCCTGATACTTGTCACACTCAATGTCAGGGACAAGACGATAAGATGCCTGAATATCAACAGGGATACTCTGGCACCTGTCAAGGTATTTGGTGTTGCGGGCAAATATATCACGACCCAGAATCTTCAGGCAGCACTGGCATTTTCATATGGCAGTGATGTGGCTGACGGTGCGGAACTCACGGAATATACGGTATCAGAACTGCTTGACGGACTTCCGATACATGCATATGTGACGCTTGACTTTGATGGGATCAGCAAGATGAACGAGCTTGTCGGCGGAGTGACGGTGAAAGCCATGGAGGATCTGGACAGAGCAGATATACGCCAGGGCGAGACAGTGACACTGTCGGGGGAGCAGGCGGTATATTATGTGACGGAGCGCAACAGTGCCTCGGAGGATATAGGAACAAATGCCGCCCGTATGGACAGGCAGAAGCAGTACATGTGTGCATGGTGCGGCCTGCTAAAGGAAAAGCTTAAGAGAAATCCCCTGAAGATATGGGATATGTATGAACAGATGTCGGGATATATATCAACAGACATATCCAGAACCGGGATGCTGTATCTGGCGTGGAAATTTGCCGGGGCGGAGTTTACTGATGACGGAATGTATGAGCTCCCGGGTTCATATGAGAGAGAGAATTATTATGATGAATATATTGTTGACGATGCGGCGTTAAAGGAGCAGCTTGTCGAAATGTTCTACAGAGAAGTGGAGTAATGCCTGTATGCAGAACGATGATAGACAGGAAGAATTAGAAAGAAAAATTGCAGAGGCGGTGGCGCTCGCGCAATCCGTTGTCGAGGACAATGAGCGGGAAAGTCACGCAGAAAATGGAAATACCGACAGTCCTGAGACAGAGGCAGTGATGACCGAACCGGGAGGAGAGCGTAAGAAGCTCTTATGGAAGGTAGTCTTGGGGGTATCATCGGTGGTTTTGCTGGTGTGCATCTGCCTGATCGTGAGATATGCGTTTGCACATAACCGGAGCAACCGTGCAAACCGGGCACTCAGGGAGTATGTGGATTATGGAACAGATGGAGCTACGGAGAGCTATGCCTCGTCCAAGCAGGATGCAGGAATTGATGATGTGATATTCCCGCATGTGAAGGTGGACTTTGATGAACTTCAGAAAAAGAATCAGGATATATGTGCGTGGATATACATACCTGGAACAGATGTCGATTATGCGGTACTGCAGGGCAGTGACAACAGCTATTATCTGAGCCATGATGCATATGGGGAGTACAGCCCTGATGGAGCAATCTTCATAGACTCTGCAAATTCCAGAGAATTTTCGGATTTTGATACGGTCATGTATGGACACAACATGTCCAGTGGAACTATGTTCAAGACTCTGCACAATTATGAGGATGAGGAATTCCTCAGAAACAACAGGAATGTGTATGTATACACACCAAACAGTACGCTGCGTTATACGGTGTTTGCTGCATACAGGACAAATGACAGACATATATTCACATACAATGATTTCTCTGACAAAAAAGGCAGACGGTCGTACATAGATGGAATATTTGACGAGAATTTTGATACTGGGGTTGTGCAAAATGACCAAAAAATAGATGTTGACAGCAGACTGCTGACTCTTTCTACATGTTGTGGAATGGATGGAAAAAGATGGATCGTGCAGTCGGTACTCACAGGGGAAATAGAAGCGGAGGCCAGATAAAAAAGGGAGTTTTGCACAATTGACGCTCTCTTTTTATGATGGTATACTTTGGAACAAAGTATGATGTCAGGAGAAGGACATCAGGGAGACAAGGAGTGAAGGTTATGACAACAAGATTGGGGAAGGCAGCTTCATTTAAGAGAAAAGTGGCAGCCTGGCTTGCAGCGGTAGCGATAACATTAGGCTGCGGAACAACAGCATTTGCGAATAACAGCCCGGAGAATGATTATGAGACAGATTCGACACACATTCTCATATCCGAGGCGGATACAACTATAGCGGATATTGACAATCTCATGCTTGGAGATGCACCATCGGAGGTGCTTGGAGATAAATCCAAGATCGACCGCCCCGATGCCCGCATCAAGGAAGTCATCGATGAGGTGCTGTACCTGCTGATGGATCTGGGTGCCACCGATGAGCAGCTGGACTGCCCCATGCTGTTCTGCTGTGGCCGTGATGGCACCGCAAGCCTGGACCCGGATGTGCCCGGCACCGACCTGATCCCTCTGTTCGATACTCTGCTGAGCACCATCAAGCCGCCTGAGGGCGACCCCGAGGCTCCCTTCCAGATGCTGGTGTCCTCTGTGGACTACAACGACTTCGTGGGCCGCATCGGCATTGGCCGCATCCAGAACGGCGTTGCCAAGGTGGGCGAGGAAGTTGTCGTCTGTGACTGGCACAATCAGGATCTGAAGATGCGCGGCCGTCTGACCAAGCTGTACGACTTTCAGGCCAATGGCCGTCAGCCGTGCGATAACATTACCGCCGGCGATATCGTGGCATTCTCCGGCCTGCCCGACGTGACCATCGGCAATACCCTGTGCAGCCCCTCCAATGTGGAGCCGCTGCCCTTCGTGAAAATCAACGATCCTACTGTTGAAATGACCTTTTCCGTCAACGACAGCCCGCTGGCCGGCCGTGAGGGCAAGTATGTCACCAGCCGCCAGATCCGTG
>ENA-UEPN01000867-UEPN01000867.1-human-gut-metagenome-genome-assembly--contig:-NODE-867-length-18645-cov-3.194744_pt1 | contig 18645 bp, 11 predicted proteins | sample MGYA00242897_ERZ507910 | MGnify/ENA primary metagenome ERZ507910 (study PRJEB26167, sample SAMN06115525) | human gut metagenome | host: Homo sapiens | place: China:Jiangxi | collected 2015-08-20...
CTTAAGTCCGATAAAAGTAACGGCACTTTCACTCCAAAACGTTCCAGTACATACTGAGTTTCTTCATTTAATTGACCGGCACGACGCGGTTCATGCCTGATCTGCGTCAGTTTCGTCACGGTATTCGTACTGATCACCGGACTGCAATTCCGGCACATGGTTTCGCTCGACATGGGCTACCAACACGACCGGCTTATCTACACGGAACTTAAAACGGACAGCCGTACCGCAAACCTATACCGCGAAGCGCTGCGGTCACTGCCCGAAGTGGAATGGATCGGGATGAGCCTTAACGTGCCTCTTAACAAATTTTACAACGGCACTCTCTGTACCGAGGGTGCAACGAACAATACGCTGTTCTCGTCCCGTACGGATATGGTCGACACAGGATACCTGGCCACGATGGGTATCGAGTTGGTCGCAGGCCGTAATTTCACCGACGGCACGCCCTACGATCAGGTGATCGTCAATGAACTGTATGCTAAACTACAAGGGTGGACAGACGATCCCGTAGGAAAAATTACTTATAACTTCGGTTCGCCGATGACGGTGATCGGCGTAATCCGCGATTTCAAAATCAAAGCCGTCAATGCAGAAGTCCCCCCCATGCTGTTACACTTTCTCTCGTTGCAAGGCAACCAAAACTTCGACAACCTCGTGCTCTCGATCCGGCTGCGGGAGATGGACAGCCGATCGATCCGGGCCATCGAAGCCAAACTCAAACAAGTTACGCCGCAAGTCCGGTTCAAATTCCAGATTTTCGACGAGCAACTGACCGTGGAACGCCATTACGAACGGGCCTTTCGCAACACGGTAACGACTGTCTCGCTGGCGACGCTGATTATCGCGCTGATGGGGCTGATCGGCTACGTCAACGACGAAATCCGGCGACGCACCAAAGAGATCGCCATCCGCAAAGTCAACGGCGCCACCGCCCGCGATATCCAGCGACTGATCCTGCACGACCTGTCGGTGATCACGCTACCGGCCATCCTGCTGGGCATAACCTCCGCCTACCTCTTCAGCCGCGAGTGGCTGATGCGGTTCAACGACCGGATTACGCTCCACTGGTGGATTTTCGCCGTAGGAGCGCTGTTAGTCGCAGTAATCGTCGCCTGCGTGGCGCTCTGGCAAACCCACCGATCCGCCCACGGCGATCCGATCAAAATGATCCGCACCGAATAAGAGCACCAACGATAACGACCCAAACGAACCGTTCACCGAACTTCAATCTTTTTACCGCATGAGAAATATAACCCTGGCCCGACGGAACCTTTTTAAAAGAGGACAAAACAACGGAATCAAAATTCTGTCGCTGGGCGTCGGTCTGGCGGTAGGATTGGTGCTGACCGCCAAAATCTACTTCGAACAGACCTACGACACTTTCTACCCGATGCCGACCGAATCTGCAAAATTCAGGAGAATTTCTCGGTAAACGGCGAGAAACTGGAGGGAGGAACCGTGCCGGGAGGCATAGCTCCGGGGTTGAAGAACGACATTCCGGAAATCGAAGCGGCAACCCGGTTTACTCCTCTTTAAGTATACACCGCTCGCTTCGTCATTTTTACTGCCGACAGGCAACGCCACACCGGGAAAGTAATTCTGGCAGATTCATGCCTGTTCGACGTCCTGCCGCGCCCGATGATAAGCGGCAATGCAAAGGAAGTGCTGAGCCGTCCGCAATACGTACTGGTTTCCGAATCGCTGGCCCGCAGCCTGAACAAAGGCGGCGACCCGGTGGGCATGACCCTCCGGCTGGACAATTATCCGGACGTGGAACTGACCGTAGGCGGGGTCTTCAAAGACATTCCCGAAAACAGCCAGATTTCCTACGACGTCATCATTTCGATGAGTTCGATCGCAAAATTTATCTGGGACGGTACAGACAACTGGTATGCTAATGACCGCTACCATGCTTACGTGAAACTACGCCCCGGCGTGCTATACGAAACCGTCGGTCCAGCAATCCGCCGGTGTGTCGAAAAACATCTCGATGAGGCAAAACTCAAAGAAAGAGGCACCGAACTGTGCTACTACCTTCTCCCGCTGACCGACATTCACAAGCAGTCCCCCGGTGTGCGCCACATGAGCGTCCTGCTCGGCATGCTGGCTTTTGCGCTGCTGTTTACCACCATGATGAACTACATCCTGATCATCGTCTCATCGATGATGGGACGCAGCCGGGAAATCGCCATCCAGAAATGTTACGGGGCACAAGGCAAAAACATCACGGGACTGATCCTGACCGAAACATTGTTGCACATAGGACTCGCGCTGCTGCTGGCCGTTTTATTGCTGACACTGTTCAGAGGCATGACGGAAGAGCTGCTCTCCGCTTCGCTGTCGTCCCTTTTCACGGGAACCAGCCTTGCGATCCTGCTGGCGGTTTGCCTGTCGGTATTCGTTGTAACCGGCCTGATTCCTTCGGGCCTTTTTTCCCGGATTCCAGTATCGACCGCTTTCCGCCGCTCCACGCAATCCCGGAAAATATGGAAACGGATATTGCTTTTCATTCAATTCATGGCCGCCACTTTCCTAATTATCCTGCTGATCATCATCAGCAGGCAGTACGACCGGATGGTCAACGACCGACCGGGATACAACTACGAACGGGTGGTCTATTGCACCACCGACGGAGCGAAAACATCCGACAGGATAAAAGCGCTGGAGGAACTGCGCAGGCTGCCGGAAGTCGAAGAGCTAGGGTCTTGTTCCCTACTGCCTGTCCTGACCGGAAACAATGGAAATGATGCCACACTGAACGGTCGCACCCTTTTCAATTTTGAAGATCTCGACATGGTGGACACGGGTTTCGTCCGGACGATGGGGATAAAAATCATCGACGGGAAGATGTTCGAGGCCAGTGCGCCCAAAACATTTTCTGTCATGGTGAGCCGTTCGTTTGCGGAAAAACTGGCCCTGACCGCCGGATGGCACGACGGAGTGGTCGGAAAAATGTTCGAGATAAACAACTACACCCCTGCCACGGTCTATGGCGTCTACGAAGACATCCGCACCGGCAAAAACAGAATGGACGAACATCCGACGATCATGTATCATACCAATTGGTCGAGCCGCTACATCGTCATCCGGCTGCCATCGCTCACCCCGCAGGCCATCCGGCAGGTAAGCGACGTACTAAAGCGAATGCTGCCCGACAAGGATATCGTGGTCATACCCTATAAGGCCGAAATGGCTTACCTGTACAACGACTCCCGCCTGATGCGCAATACCGTGATCATCGGGGGAATCATCACGCTGCTGATCGCGCTGATCGGACTGATCGGCTATGTGCGTGACGAAACGAACCGCCGCAGCAAAGAGATAGCGATCCGCAAAGTGAACGGCGCCACGGCTGCGCAAGTTATCGCGCTCCTTTCGCGGGAGATCGGATATCTCGCCCTTCCCGCCACGCTGCTCGGCGCCGGGTTCGCCTACCTGGCAGGGAAAAGCTGGCTTGAACAGTACCCGGAAAAAATCACGCTGTCACCGTGGATGTTCCTCGCAGGCATCCTTTTCACTATACTGACCATATTTGTCTGCGTCACACTGCAGTCCTGGCGTATCGCAACCGAAAACCCGGCCAAAGCGATCAAATCGGAATAACAAACAGACCCCTGTAAACCTAACGCATGAAAAACCATATCCCCTAAGCATACACCTAATGAAAAACATCACCCTGGCATACCGGAGCCTTTTCAAAAAAGGACGAAGCAACGGGATTAAAATCCTCTCGCTGGGCGTCGGCCTGGCGGTAGGATTGGTGCTGATCGCCAAAATCTACTTCGAACAGACCTACGACGATTTCTATCCGGCCGCCGACCGGATTTACCGCATGTAGGGGAACGATTCGGTGCAGGGCGTAGAGGGCGGCGAACCCTCTCTGATGCTTTCCGGTTATACCAGCGGCGGAGTCGCTCCGGGCCTGAAAACCGAAATTCCGGCGATCGAAGCGGCCACCCGGTTTACCGTTTTCAATTTCTCAGACAAAGAGGATGTCTTTTTCACCGAAGACGAAGAGCGTCGCTCCGGGAAATTCATCATGGCGGACTCCTGCTTCTTCGACGTGCTGCCACGCCCTATGCTGATCGGAAACGCCAAAGAGGTGCTCGCCCGGCCGATGTACGCGCTCGTTTCGGAAACGCTGGCCCGCAGTATCGGGCACGGAGAAAACGTCGTGGGGAAAAACATCCGGCTGGACAGCTACCCGAACAACACGATCATCATAAGTGGGATATTTGAAGAGATGCCCGAAAACAGCCACATCCAATACGATGCGATCGTCTCACTAGCCTCTATTTCCAAGTTTTTCTGGGACGGAACCGACAATTGGATAGGCAACGAGCGCTACGGTAGTTTCGTCAAATTGCATCCCAGTGCCAGCCCCGAAAGCATAACGCCGGCCATAGAGAAAGCCAAAGGAAAATACCTGGACACAGAATCCCTGCAAAAAGCCGGTTACCAAGTATCTTACACATTACAACCGCTGACCGGATTGCACAGCAGCGATCCGGCCACCGGGCGGATGAGCGTAATGCTAGCTCTGCTGGCTTTCGCGCTATTGTTCACAGCCGTGATGAATTACATCCTGATCGTCATCTCGTCAATGGTAGGGCGCAGCAAGCAGGTGGCCATCCAAAAGTGTTACGGAGCCTCGGGCCGCAATATCTCGGGATCGATCCTGACCGAAACGTTATTGCACCTGTTCCTGTCGCTGGGCATAGCGGTTCTGTTCGTCATCGCATTCCGGACGACGGCTGAAGAGTTGCTGAACGTCCGGATTTCAAGCCTCCTTTCGTGGAGCAGCGGAGTAATCCTGACGGGAGTATGTCTGATCGTATTCATCATCACAGGCCTGATTCCCTCCAGCCTCTTCTCCCGCATTCCGGTGGCAACGGCCTTCCGGCGCTACAGCAAATCGAAGCGACACTGGAAACGGGCCCTACTGCTCGTCCAGTTCACGGCCTGCACACTGCTGACCATCCTGTTGATTATCATCGCACGGCAATATCATATGCTGGTGAACGACAATCCGGGCTACTCCTTCGACCGGCTGCTCTATTGCCAAACCGAAGGCGTCGCCCCGACAGCCCGCGCCAAAGCGATCGAAGAGCTCAGGCGCCTGCCGTGCGTCGAACGGGTCTCCTCAGCCGACGCATTGCCCGTATTCGGGTCGGGAGGTAACAATGCCTTCTACGACGACAAAAAGGCTTTCAATTTTTCGGATCTTTCGGAAGTGGACACAGCCTATTTCGCGACGATGAACATCCCGATCATCGACGGCCGGAGATTCGAATCAGGCAGCTACAAATCCCCTTCGATCATGGTCAGCCGCGCGTGGGCCGACAAAATGGTGACCGTTTCGGGCTGGAAAAACGGCGTCACAGGCAAAACCGTCCGGATGACCCAACACGGCAACGTACTGATTACCGGAGTATACGACGACATTCGAATCGGGGGGAGCGGCCTGCACGACGACCCGTCGATCCTCGTGTACAGCAATCAGCCGCAGCGCTTTATCCTGATCCGGCTGTACGAAATGTCGCAGGAAAACATCCGGCGGGTAAGCGACCTGCTGACCCGCACGTTGACCGGGAAAGACATCGTCGTGATTCCATATAAAGCGGAGATAGCCTATCTCTATAACGATTCGCGGCTGTACCGCAATTCGGTTCTCATCGGGGGAATCATCACGCTGATCATTTCGGTTATCGGCCTGATCGGTTACGTTCGCGACGAGACCGTGCGGCGCAGCAAGGAGATCGCCTTGCGCAAGGTGAACGGTGCGACTGCAGGACAGATCATCGGCATGCTGACACGCGAAGTCTGCCTGTTGGCCCTGACCGGCGCCCTGGCCGGAGGTGCGCTCGCGTACCTGGCCGCAAGGAAATGGCTCGAACAATTCCCCGAAAAGATCGCGCTGTCGGCGTGGATATTCCTCGCCGGAATTCTTTTCATGCTGCTGATCGTCACAGGCTGCGTCATCCTCCAGTCCTGGCGCATCGCAACCGAAAATCCCGTCAACGCGATCCAAGCCGAATAAACAGACACCAAAATCCGTCCACACACTATACTACGCCAAGTTATGCAACTGATTCTGCGAAACTTTATAACCATCCTCAAACGCTTCAAAACGGCAAGCATCCTCAACGTCCTGGGGCTGTCAACGGCTTTCGCGGCTTTCCTCATTATCCTGATGCAGGTTCGCTATGAACAGAGTTTCGATAAGTTCCACTCGAAAGCGGAGCGTATTTACCGCCTGGAAGCGCAGGACGAAGAGGCGGGACGTACCTTATATGCCTGTATCCTGTCGCGCCCGCAAATCGAAGAGTTCGCCGCCTCTTCGCCGCACATCGCAGCCGGAGCGCTGACCGAAGACCAGGATGAGGTCTACCTGACCGTGGAACAGGGTGACCACCCGACCGAAATGCGCAAGCAGATGGTACTCTGCACCCCGGAGCTGGCGCAAATTTTCGATTTTGCCATGCTCGAAGGAGATACCACCGCCCTGCGCACTCCGGATCAGGTCCTCATTCCCCAAAGCATGGCCCGCAGGATGTTCGGCCGCCGACCGGCCTATGGAGCGCAAATTACTTACGGATCGGAGCGCCTGACCGTCGGGGGTGTTTACCGGGATTTCCCGCGCAACACCCAAATCCACAATGCGCTGTACCGCAACATGGGCAAGCGTTTCACCAACCAGTGGGGCTCGTGGGCATTCAAGGGATACATCCTGCTCGACAGGGCCGCAAACAAGCAGCAGGTTGTGGACAACTACATGAAGAACTATGTGGCACCCCATCCCGACCAACGGCAAAAAGACTACCGGTTAACGCTGCTCTCCGACGTTTATTACACGAACGACTCCGAAGACATGACCCCGCAAACGCATGGGGACAAAGCGCAGACACGCCTGCTGCTGATCGTGGCGTTCCTGGTAATCGCCATCGCAGCGATCAACTTCATCAACTTCACCACGGCACTCGCTCCGATGCGCATCAAGAGCATCAACACACAAAAGGTGTTGGGCTGTTCCACGGGAATCCTGCGTGCCGGACTTATTTTCGAAGCCGTCGGGCTGAGCCTGATCGCCTATCTGGTCGCACTGGTTATCGTCCATGTGCTGTCATTGACCTCTTATGCCGGCCTGATCTCGGCGGACATGGCCCTCACGGCCAACCTGCCGCTGGCAGCTTATGTCGCCGCAGGCGCATTGCTGGCGGGCCTGATCGCCGGACTCTATCCGGCCTGGTACATTACTTCCTTTCCGCCGGCCCTGGTACTGAAAGGTTCTTTCGGGCTTTCGCCAAAAGGGAAACGATTGCGAACCGTTTTGATTTCCATCCAGTTCATCGTATCGATCGTCCTGATTATCTCACTGCTGTTCGTCAAGATACAAACCCGTTACATGCAAACCACCCCGCTGGGATTCGACAAAGACAACATCGCCATCACGGAAATCAGCCCCGATATTTACCGCAACCACCGCGAGGCACTGACCGACAGGCTCGAATCGTTCCCGGGCATTACCCATGTCAGTTACGCAAACAAAAAGTTGTGCAATTCGGACGATTATACCACTCAGGGGATTATGGATCAAGGTATCAATATCCATTTCGGCATTATGGCCGTCTCCCATAACTTCCTGACGACGATGAGCATCCCGATCATCGACGGCCGGAATTTCACCGATGCCGACGCCCGCAAGCAGGATGCGGCCACCCTGATCTGCAATCAAAAAATGGTCCTGGAGAATCCCCAACTTATCCCCGGGAAACGCCTTGCAGACGGATTTGTCGCGGACATCGTAGGAACCTCTGCCGACATGCATTTCACCTCGCTGAGGAAACCGGTCGATCCGTTTGCCCTGATGCTGGTCTCAACAAAAAGTTCCCAGGTATTGAATTTCTGTTATGTGAAAATCAAAGCCGGCACCGACCTTAAGGCTGCGGTCGGACACATCAACCAGTCGATCCACGCCATCGACCCGGCCTACCCGGTGAACGTGGAGTTCTTCGACAATGTGTTGAATGCACTGTACCAGGGTGAAATCAAACTGAACCGGCAAATTACCCTATTCAGCCTGCTGGCGATTCTCATTTCGATGATCGGCGTTTTCGGGCTCGTCATCTTCGACACGCAATACCGCCGCAAGGAGATCGGGATCCGCAAGGTATTCGGCGCGACAGTCGGAGAAATCCTCACGATGTTCAACAGGACTTATCTCTACATTGTTGCCGTCTGCTTCGTAATCGCCGTACCGGTAGCGTGGTACGAAATAAAACTCTGGCTGCAAAATTTCGCCTACCAAACCCCCATCCGCATCTGGGTTTTTGCCGTAGCGCTGCTGGCCGTACTGGCTGTCACTATCCTCACCGTCACGCTGCAAAGCTATAAAGCTGCGACCGAAAACCCCGCTCAATCCATCAAAACAGACTAAATATAAAACAATCCGGGAATATTCCTATCTTCAAATACCATCGCAAGGACATGAAACTGATTATTCGCAACTTTTCGACACTGCTCAAACGTTTTCGCCTGGCCAGCACGCTCAACATCCTGGGTTTGGCAGTCGCTTTCGCCGCATTCACCGTTATCCTGATGCAGGTGAACTACGAACGGGGATTCGACAAATTCCACTCGAAGGCCGACCGCATTTACCGGCTCGAAGGACTCGACACCGACCATGAACGGGCTTACTTCGCAAGCACGCATTCCCGCCCCGTGATCGACGAATTCATCCGTTCCTCGCCACACATCCGAACCGGCACACTGGTTTCCGATTGGGGACAGCAATACATCACGGTAGAACGCAACGGGGCGAAAACAGGTTTCTTCGAATATTCACTGCCCTGCTTCCCCGAGATCGTGCAGATTTTCGACTTCAAAATGATCGAAGGGGATACTTCGGTACTGCGCAAGCCCGCCTATGCACTTATATCCAGCAGTATGGCGGAACGGTTGTACGGTACGGAACCGGCCCTCGACAAACAATTCACCTACGCCGGAACGACCTTCACGGTCGGAGGTGTTTACCGGGACTTTCCCCGGAACAGCCAACTCAAAAATGGTTTTTATTACAATTTCGGACCAGGAGCTACGAACGATTGGGGCAACTGGAGTTACAAGGCCTATATCCTGCTGGACGATCCGGCCAACAAAGAGGCGGTCGTGGAGAACCACCGGCAAAATTATGTCCGCAAACAGGACAATCCCGACCACTACGCTACCGACTACCGCCTGAACCTGCTCTCGGATGTTTTCTACTCGAACGACGTGGACGGCATGAGCCCGGAAACGAACGGTGACCGGAGCCAGACTCGGCTGTTGCTGATCGTGGCCTTCCTGGTAATCGCCATCGCAGCGATCAATTTCGTCAATTTCGCCACGGCACTGACCCCGATGCGGATCAAGAGCATCAATACGCAAAAAGTGCTGGGCAGCCCCAACAGTCATCTGCGCTGGGGATTGATCCTCGAGGCGGTCGGGATCAGCCTGATCGCATACCTGATCGCCCTGATTATTGTTTACCTGCTCTCCGTCTCCTCGTTCGCTACGCTCATTACGGCCGATATGACCCTACAGGCCAATGGGCACCTGCTGTTACTGACGGCCGGCGTCGCGCTGGCGATCGGTTTCATTGCAGGCTCCTACCCGGCCTGGTACATCACTTCGTTCCCGCCCGCGCTGGTGCTGAAAGGCTCTTTCGGCCTCTCCCCCAAAGGGCGAAAACTTCGCACCGTTCTAATTTCGATCCAGTTCATCGTTTCGATCATCCTGATTATCTCGCTGCTGTTCGTCAAGTTACAGACCCGTTACATGAAAACCACACCGGCCGGATACGACCGCGACAACATAGCCGTCGTAGGGCTAAGCCCGGAAATAGCCAAAACACAAACCGAAGTACTGTCCAACCGGCTCAAAGAATATGCGGCTGTGGAGGATGTAACGTTCGCTCACCAACTATTGGGCGGCTCCGACGACTACATGGGCTGGGGAAGAGGGTATAAAGACGGAGACGTCCACTTTAACGCATTCCCCGTTTCGCCCGATTTTCTGAAATTCATGCGCATCCATATCGCCGAAGGCCGGGACTTCAGCGAATCCGACCTGCTCAAACCGGACTCGGAAGGCACGCTGGTCATCAACCGCACGATGCAGCAGGAATACGGCCTGGAACTCGGAGACATTATACGACGGAACATGGAAGTGGTCGGGATCATCGACGATATCAACTACACTTCGATGCGCAAACCGATCGAAGCGCAGGTATTCGTGCTCCAACCCGATATATTCAAATACAAAATGCCGCTCTACGTCTGTTATGTCCGGCTCCGGCCCGGGACCGACCTGCCGGTAGCCGTCGAACAGATCAAAAAAACGGTCGCGTCACTCGACCCGGCCTACCCGACCGACGTGCGGTTTTTCGACAACGTACTCGACACGCTCTACAAAAACGAACTGCGCCTCGACCGTCAGATCACGCTGTTCAGTCTGCTGGCCATCATCATCTCGATTATCGGAGTCTTCGGGCTGGTCATTTTCGACACGCAGTACCGACGGGGAGAAATCGGGGTGCGCAAAGTGTTCGGCGCGACGGTCGGCGAAATCCTCGCGATGTTCAACAAGACCTATGTACGCATCATTGCCGTCTGCTTCGTAATCGCCGCACCGATAGCCTATTATGAGGTATCACTCTGGCTCAAGAATTTCGCATCCCGTACCCCCGTCCACATCTGGGTGTTCGCAGCGGCCCTGCTGATCGTGCTGTCGATTACGCTGCTGACCGTCACGCTGCAAAGTTATAAGGCCGCAACAGAAAACCCGGCAAACGCCGTTAAAAGCGAATAACAAACCCAAAGCAACCACGCCATGATCGCACTGAAAAACTTCCTGCACACGTTGCGCCGCTACAAAGCGGCCACACTGCTGAACATCTTGGGGTTGGCAGTGGCCTTCGCAGCCTTCTACATCCTAATGGTACAGGTGCGCTTCGACCTGAATTTCGACCGGAGTTATCCCAAAGCGGAGTGCATTTACCAGATTGCATTACCTCAGTTCTATGAAGAGGGAAAGGGATACTCGTCTTTCATTCCCCGTCCGGACGGGGAAAAGGCGATCGCTGCATCGCCCCACATCCGGCAGGGCGGATGCAAGAACATCATGGGAATGTCCGAAACCTCGCTGTACGATCCAGAACAGGGCCCGTCTGCAGGACTCAACAGGCATCCCGTTTATCAAATATCGCACGGCCTGCTCGAAGTGTTCGGTTTCCGATGCATAGAGGGGAGTTTCGCCCGCTTCGAAGAACCGAATACGGTGATCCTCTCCCAAAAGACAGCGCGGGCCCTCTACGGAGGAAAAAGCGCCGTCGGCCGCAGCCTGGTGTTCAACGACGACAGCCGGCATCCGCGGGAAGTGATCGCCGTCTACGAGGATTTCCCGGACAACTCTTCGGTACACAAGGGAGCGATCACCGATATCGGAGAACATTTTCTCAACCGAACGTCCAACTGGATGTACAATTATTTGGTCAAACTCGATTCGCCCGACCACATGGAGGAGACGCGGCAGGCCATAATCGCCGGATTGAAAACACTCCGGCCGGATGTCAAAGCCGAGGTATTCGAAAAAGTCCGGCTGGTACAGTTGCACGAGCTCTATTTTTCCCCGGAATTCCAATCCATGTTCCGAGGAAACCGGGCGACGGTCTACTCGCTGCTGACCATCGCCATCCTGATCGTAGTCATCGCGATGATCAATTTCATCAACTTTTCGGTGGCACTGGTTCCGCTGCGCATCCGCAATATCAATACGCAGAAAGTACTGGGCCGCCCGACCCCGGCACTGCGGTGCGATACCGTGCTCGAAGCTGCCGGGACTGCGCTGATCAGTTTCCTGCTGGCTATACCGCTCATCCAATGGTTCGCCGCTTCGCCGCTGGCTGGCATTACCCCGATCGATCTTTTCCCGGTGCACAATCTGCCCCTGCTGGCACTTACCGGAACGATGGCACTCAGTGCCGGAGTGATCGCAGGACTATACCCGGCCTGGTACAGTACTTCGTTTCCGCCCGCTTTAGTACTCAAAGGGGCGTTCGGCTTGTCCCCCAAAGGGCGCCGCATCCGGACCGGACTGATTGCATTTCAGTACTTCATTTCGATCGTACTGATCATCGCGGCAATTTCCATCCAGGCCCAGAACAGGTTCCTGAAAAGCTACGACGTGGGGTTCTCCCGGGACAACATCCTAATCGCTCCGATCTCCGCCGCCATTGCGGGAAGGTACCACGCCTTCGGAGACCGGCTGAAAAGCAATCCTGCCATCCGCGACGTAACTTTCACAGACCGCCCACCTGTCGGGAACGACGGTTCTTCCTGGGGATCTTCGTACCGAGGGCGCCAGATCCAGTTCAATGCCGTCACGGTATCGCCTAATTTCATCGATTTCATGGGCCTGCACGTTGTCGAAGGACGGGCTTTCACCGAAGCGGATGAGCGTAAATCCGCCTGTTCGCTGATTTTCAACCAAACGGCCCAGCAACAGGACAGCCTGATAACAGGGACGACTGTACAGGGTATGGGAAGAATGCCGATCGTCGGTATCGTCCAGGACTACAATTTCCAACCCCTGCACAAAGGAATCGAACCGATGGCGCTGATCGTCGGCGGTACAGAATGGGGCAAAAGCCCCAACGCAAGTAGAATGCGTTATGCACTGATCAAAACGACGCTGGCCGATGCGGGCCAGGCGAGCGCTTTCGTCAAAAGGACGATCCGGGAGTTCGACCCGCTGGCACGAGCGGAGGTGAATTTCCTCGACGAATTCATCGGCAACCAGTACCAGAAAGAGACGAACCTCTCGCGTCAACTGATCCTGTTCAGCCTGCTGTCGATCTTGATCGCGCTGATCGGAGTGTTCGGACTGGTGCTTTTCGAAACCCAGTACCGCCGCCGCGAGATCGCCGTCCGCAAAGTATTCGGCGCTACCATCCCCGAGGTACTGGTCATGCTCAACAAAAGCATGATCCGCATCGTCCTGGTCTGTTTCCTGATCGCGGCCCCTACAGCCTGGTACGTCGTACACCGCTGGCTCGAAGGGTTCGCTTACAAGTTCCGGATGGGTTTCTGGATTTTCCTGCTGGCGCTGACCATCGTACTGCTGATTACCGTCCTGACCGTCACGCTGCAAAGCTACAAGGCCGCAACCGAAAATCCGGCCAAGGCGATTAAAAGCGAATAGACCACTCCTGGATCTGCACCGAATATACGAAACGAGCACGCCTTTGCATCACCTTAAACGAATACACTACAGCCTTACCCAAGACCATGAAAACCATCTTCGATTTCCGGGCATTTCTCAACTTTCTGGGCCGCAACAAGCTCTATACGGCGATCAATATCTTCGGATTTTCCATCTCGCTGATGTTCGTGATCCTGCTGGTCACCTATACCCGTCAGGAATACGCCGTGGATCAGTTCCACTCCAACAAAGAGCGGATATTCCGGCTGTGCAACGAATCGGGCTCCTGTTTCGCCCCGTTGATCGGCCGGGACCTGAAAGACCGTTATCCAGAAATTGATACGTACGTCCGCCTACATTCCAGTAATGAGATTATCACCGGTGGAGGGCACCATCTCAAAGCGCACTATCTGCTGGCCGACCCCGATTTCTTCAAGATGTTCTCGTTCCGACTCGCAGAAGGCGATACCGCCCAAGTCCTACGGTCGAAAAACGGGGCGCTCCTTTCCGAATCGTTCGCACGCAACCTGTTCCCCGAAGGGAATTACCTCGACAAAACCATTACGATCAAAGGAATCAAAGTCCCGATAACCGGCATTCTGCATTCTTTCGGTAACAGCCATATGGTTACTCCCGATATCATGCTTTCCTACGAAGAATGGCTACCCATACTCAACTGGTCAGAAGTTTTCAAACAGGGATATGCCAACGCATCTTTCCCGCTCTATATAATGCTGAAACCAAATGCCGACCTATCCGCCAAGATGCCGGAAATATTGTCCCGTTTCAAAACCTATTATTGGCCCTACCAAGAAGAACACACACATGAACTTTCAGTTAAACCGCTGACCGAGCTTTATTTCTCCAGCGGTCTTCTCGGGGGAACATGTCGCCATGGCAGTCAAAAACTGATCGGAATATTGTTTTCCGCAGCCATACTGATCCTGCTGTTCGCCGTAATCAACTACATCAATCTCTCGACAGCCCAATCCGAATCCCGGGCCCGGGAGATGGCCGTCCGGCGCCTGCTGGGCTGCTCACGCAAAGCGCTTTTCACCCGGCTGATCGTCGAATCCGTTCTGCTGTGCATCCTTTCGTTGCTGATCGCACTACTGCTGGCCGGCATAGCCGAACCTATTTTCAACCGTATCCTTCAAACCCATATTTCGGTAAGCAATCTTTTCTCGGCAAGCAACTTGGGAATCGGGGTAGTAGCCATCATTCTGCTGGGCCTGCTGACGGGAGTAATCCCGGCCTCTGTCATCACACGGGCCCGCCCGATAGACGTGGTCCGCGGGAGTTTCCGGCACAAGACCAAAATGGTTTACAACAAAATTCTAATCGGGTTCCAATACCTGATCACGATAGTTTTGCTGGGCTGCACGCTGACCATGTCCCGCCAGAGCGACATGATGCTGCATGCCGACCTGGGTTTCAACACCGCAAACAAACTTTATCTCTCTATCCAGAATATGAACGGCTATCAAGCCTCAGGATTAAAAAACCGATTGCTGCAAATCGCCGGAGTGGAAAATATCTCCCGGGTACGCGGGGTTCCTATGTTCGCCAACAACAATTCATCAGGCGTATGGCACAACAAACCAATTCATTTGGAAATATTCGAAGGAGATAGTACCTATGTCGGTCTCATGGGCTTCAGAAAGATACAAGACAACCGGAATTTTGCACAGAATGCAATATGGCTCAACCGAACGGCTATGCGAGAATTGGAACTCCCCGACAATGCGTCTTACTGCGAATACCTTAAGAGTCCAATTGCCGGAGTTATCTATGATTTCCTGTATCAAGACCTTACCCATCACACCCAGCCCTGCGTCATCAAACCATTGCCTGAAAAAGAATGGTGCTGGGCCTTCGTCATCCAATTGACAGACGAATATTCGATTACAACACTCCAGAAGATCAAACAGGCGTATAACGAATATACGGGAGGAATGCCAATTGATTACAAAACATTCGACGACGTTATGCACCAACAATACGCCGCCCAGCAGCGGATGTCCGATATCCTGTTCGGTTTCACGCTGGTAGCCATCCTCATTTCGGCATTGGGTATCCTCGCCATGGCGACCTATTTCATCCGGCAGCGTTCGATGGAGATCGCCGTCCGCAAGGTCTTCGGATCGACGAACCGGGAAGTGCTGCAACGGTTGGTCCTTCACTTCGTCCGCTATGTATTAGCCGCTTTCGTCATCGCCGTACCGGTCATCTGGTACCTGATGCACGACTGGCTCTCGCAGTACGTCCTGCGCATCCCGCTCAGCTGGACGATCTTCGCGCTGGCCGGACTGACCGCGCTGGCCATCGCAGTGGCGACCGTCTTCGGCCAAAGCTGGCGGGCCGCCAACAGCAATCCGGTGGATGCCATCAAACGGTAACATTTGCAAACAAACGATATTGAATCCATAACCATTTAAAACCAAACATCATGTTAAAGATCGAAAACCTGAGCAAAACCTTCCGCACGGAAGAGATCGAGACGATTGCGTTGAACAACGTTTCGATGGAAGTGAAAGAGGGTGAATTCGTCGCCATTATGGGGCCGTCGGGCTGCGGCAAATCGACGCTGCTGAATATCCTCGGCCTGCTGGACAACCCCACCGCAGGCAAATATTACCTGCTGGACAAAGAGGTCGGCGGGCTGAAAGAAAAAGAGCGTACCCTGTTCCGCAAGGGCAACATCGGATTCGTCTTCCAGAGCTTCAACCTGATCGACGAACTGAATGTCTATGAAAACGTAGAACTGCCGTTGATCTACCTGAAAGTGAAAGCGGCCAAACGCAAAGAGATGGTACACGAAATTCTCAGCCGCATGAACATCAGCCATCGTGCCGGACACTTCCCGCAGCAGCTTTCCGGCGGTCAGCAACAGCGCGTAGCGATCGCCCGCGCCGTGGTGGCAGGTCCCAAACTGATCCTCGCCGATGAGCCCACCGGTAACCTGGACTCGAAAAACGGCAAAGAGGTGATGGACCTGCTCACAGACCTGAACCGCAACAGCGGTGCGACGATCGTGATGGTGACCCACTCGCAGCACGACGCGTCGTTCGCGCACCGCGTGGTCAACCTCTTCGACGGCGAGATCGTAACCGACATCAAGAACCGGCTGTAGCCTGCGGGTCGTAATTCCGGCCGCAAGGCCGGTCCGCGGTAAACCGCCCCCGCCCCGGAAAGTGATTTTTTCTTCACTTTTCGGGGCGGTTTGCTTGTTAAAACAAGTTGTTTCGGTTACATTTGCTTTCGCCAAAAAACTTTTAACCGACCCTTTAACGTCCAATTTGCATGAACCCGAAACCTAAACTGGTATCCCGTGCGGTCTTGGTGCCGTTTATTCTGGTCACCTCCCTCTTTTTCGCCTGGGGCTTCGCCAACGACATCACCAACCCGATGGTGAAGGCCTTTTCCAAAATTTTCCGCATGAGCACCACTGACGGCGCACTCGTGCAATTGGCTTTTTACGGCGGTTATTTCGCAATGGCCTTCCCAGCGGCGCTGTTCATCAGGAAATTCTCATACAAATCGGGAATCCTGGTCGGCCTCGCCCTTTATGCATGCGGTGCGCTGATGTTTATCCCGGCCAGCAAAACCGGCCTCTACTTTCCATTCCTGATCGCCTACTTCATCCTCACCTGCGGACTCTCGTTCCTCGAAACCAGTTCGAATCCCTATATCCTCAGCATGGGCGACGAATCGACCGCTACCCGCAGGCTGAACCTCTCGCAGGCGTTCAACCCGATCGGATCGCTGCTGGGCATGTTCTGCGCGATGCAATTCATCCAGGCGCGAATGAGCCCGCTCGACACGGCAGAACGGGCACAACTCTCGGACGCAGAATTCGAAGCGGTCAAAGCCGCCGACCTGAATGTTCTGATCACTCCTTATGTGATTGTAGGATTGGTTATTTTGGCTCTTTTCTTCCTGATATTTTTCACCAAAATGCCGAAAAACGGCGATAAAGACCACTCGATGAACCTCGGGCGCGTGCTCAAGCGCATTTGGGCCATCCCGCGCTACCGCGAAGGAGTGATCGCACAGTTCTTCTACGTCGGGGCACAGATCATGTGCTGGACATTCATCATCCAGTACGGAACGCGGGTTTTCACCCAAACGGGCATGGAAGAACAAGCCGCAGAGGTGCTTTCGCAGCGTTATAACATCGTGGCGATGGCAATCTTCTGCGTAAGCCGCTTCATCTGTACGTTCCTGATGAAATACTTTTCGCCGGGGGCCTTGTTGATGACATTCGCCATCGCAGGCTCCGCACTGACCGCAGGCGTAATCGGATTTCAGAACATTAACGGGATGTACTGCCTGGTAGGCGTATCGGCATGTATGTCGCTGATGTTCCCGACAATCTACGGCATTGCGCTCGAAGGGCTGGGCGACGATGCCAAATTCGGAGCTGCGGGCCTGATCATGGCTATCCTCGGCGGTTCGATCATGCCTCCTGCACAGGCGGCGATCATCGACCAGGGGATGCTGTTCGGCCTCCCGGCCGTAAACGTATCGTTTATCCTGCCCCTGATCTGTTTCCTGGTTATCATCGTGTACGGCTACCGGAGCCATACGATCCACCACCGCGATAGAAGAACGACAGCTAAGGCATAGCGCTCCGGTTCCACCTTACTGCCGCCTGCCATATGAAAAGTTTAATTATTTGCGCGCTGGGTTCGCTCTTTTTCGGCTGCCATCATCAACCGAAAAAAGCGTCTGTTCCCCCCGCAATCACGAATACACAAGCCGCCGATACCATGTGGAAAAAAGAATTTGAACAACTGCTGCCCAAACTGGGCCACCGCAATTGGATTCTGGTCGTGGACAAAGCTTTCCCGTTGCAAAGCGCGCCGGGCATCGTCACGATCAACACCGGCGAGCCGATGCGTCCCGTACTCGGCGAGCTCGTCCGGATGCTTGAAAAAGCTTCGCACGTCAAGCCGGTTTATTACACCGATCTCGAGTTAAATTCGCTTTCGGACGACCTTTGCCCGGGAGCGGAACAGGCCCGTACCGAGATTTTCCAGGCCCTGCAGGACGCCCAGGTCAACACGATCCTGCACGAAGAGGTTTTCTCGAAGATCGACACGGTACTTGAGCGGTGCCGCAGAAAAAGCATTGCGTACAAAAATTAAATCGCGCCCGAAACGGTAAGCCGCGAATCCGGCGGCGTACAGTTTAAACCTTATTTCCGGACATTGCCAAGCAGTTCCGTCCGGCAGGAATGATACGCTGCCCCATGAATTTGGCTTTCATTATCTCCGAAATTGCTTTTTCCGGCGGACTGATCAATGGCTGACACGCAGAATAAAGCGTGTCCGAATGCAGATTAAAGATCATGCAACTAATCATGCTATTAATCACAGTATCGTAGTAGTAATAAATAAT
>ENA-UEPN01000872-UEPN01000872.1-human-gut-metagenome-genome-assembly--contig:-NODE-872-length-18549-cov-3.554840_pt1 | contig 18549 bp, 15 predicted proteins | sample MGYA00242897_ERZ507910 | MGnify/ENA primary metagenome ERZ507910 (study PRJEB26167, sample SAMN06115525) | human gut metagenome | host: Homo sapiens | place: China:Jiangxi | collected 2015-08-20...
GGAAAGAACGTCATCCCCCTTGAACATTTTCCGCTTGCGCTGGATCTCACGCTCAATGCCTGCTGTCGTGGCGTCGGAATACTTCCCGCTGCCCATAGCCGCGCTCTGGTCTGTCTCATACTGGTCCTTGGCAAAGGCTTTCAGGTCCTTGTCAACATTCACGGCCTTTGTCCGCTGAGAAGGGTCCTTGATGACCGCCCGCTCGATTGCGGTTCCGATGCCGTTCTTGATCTTCCGTGCACCCATCTGAATGGCGTTGCCCATAATGTTTCTGATATGGGTGGTGGGGTTGGTCAGCATGGAGGTGTACCGCCAGAAATTGGCCTTCTCCATGAAGGTGCTGGGGATCTGGTCTGCAATGGACGTTGTGATGGCGTCCCACGCCGCCGCCCGCTCCGCGTCCGTCTCTGCCATCAGGTAGTTGGTGGCCAGTTCGTCAGAGAGGGTGAAGCCCGTCACCTTGTCGATGTAGTCCACCCGTGCGCTTTCCACGTCTCCGCTGTCAGCTGTGCTCTGCCGGGGCGTCCGGTTCTGCCGTGCCGCCCGGTCATTCATTTTGTCTACCAGCCGCCGCAGCGTCAGCAGACGGCCCTCCGGCGTCAACCGGTTCATCAGGTTCATGGCCTGTACCATCTGTGCGCTGTCATGGGCCGCGTCTGCAATGGCCGTTGCCAGCTCAAAGGCAGCCTTGTGGTCTCCTTCGGAAATGGCAAGGTTGTAGGCGCTGATGGCCTCGGCGGTGTCCGCCTTGGTGATCCGCTGTCCCAGCTCCGCCTTGGCAACGAAGCTGTTCGCCACCTCGCGCCAGCCGTCCCGTGCGATCTTGGCCTGTGCCTGCTGCACGGCGCTCCGGTCTGTCACCACGTCATAGTCGAACGCACCGCCGGAAATGGCGTTTTCATACACAGTTGCCATCTCCGGGGAGGTCAGGGAGCTGTTCAGAATTGTGGAGACCGTTTTCTCCACATTCCGCCCGGTGTCAGGGTTCACAACGGGGACCTCAGAGGGTGCCCGCCGCTGTTCTGCCTGGATACGCTGGGCGCTGTTGGGATTCACCGGGTAAAACTCATCACTCTTGGCCTGCATGGCATCAAAGGGCGTGTTCACCGCACCCGCCACGGCGTCACCCGGCGTGTCGAAAGCATCCACATCCTCTAAGCCACGGCCCTGCGCCTGCTCGCCCGCGCCCAAAATGCTCTGCTTGGCGGTGAGATACCCGCTGTTAGGTCCCACTTGTTCGCCGGTCATGGTGGTGTAGCCGTGGGAAAGCATATCGTCCAGAATCAGTTCCACCCGCTTGGCCGCCGCCACGTTCTCCTGCCCGTGGTCCGTTACAATGCGTTCCGCCGCGTCAATAATGCTGTCACGGGAGAGGCCGGTTTCATCCATGGCTTGTCGCAGGTGGGGCGAGGTCTGCGCCGCCTGCTGGACGGCGTTACCCTCCATAGTCCGCTCATAACGGCGGCTCATGGGCTGCTGGAGGGAGAGGTCTGCATCCGCGATCAGGGCGTTGGCCGCTTCCTGATAATAGCGGTGCAGCTCCGGGTGGTCAAACTGGAAGGCGTTCACGTCTCTGCCGGCCACCGTTTCCATCCGCCGCCGGTCGATGTGCTGCTCCGGGTCGATCTGGAACACCTTGCCGGTGGCGTCCATGCCCACGGTGCCTTCCTCGTTGGCCCGGAAAATGGCGTCCTGCTGGGCCTCCGTCATGGTATTCAGGTCCGCCCGCTTCTTCCCAAACAGAACCTCGGAAAGCACGTCCACTGGCTTAGAAGCCGTTTGCGTGCCCTCTGCGGCGTTTGCGTGGGTAGGGGCATAAGTATCCTCCCGCACCTCCTGGCGCGCCTCCTGCGTGGGCTGTGCGTCCGCCTGACCATTTCCACGCTGTCGGACAACATCAACGCCAGCGCCAATGCCGCCCATAGCCGCGCCCACTGCCGCGTCATACAGCGCCTCGCTGAGATCGAACCGGGCAGAGGGGTCATAGGTGGCCCGCTGCAAAACTGGCTGGAAAATATCCTCGATAAATTCCTCACCGCCCTCGGAGATCATGGAGAGGGCCACACGGCCCGCCGAGCTGTTGTTCAGCTTGGAAAGCGCACCGCTGATGGCGTTGTCCAGAACACCGCCGCCGAACGCCTTCTTGAAGGGGCCTGCCACGTTGCTGATCTTCTCCGTGGCAAGGCTCAAGGCACCGCTGCCCAGTCCGTAGGCAAGCTGCTGGTTGTAGTTGGCCCCGGCCTGTCTGGCCCGTTGAGCGCTGCTTCCGGCGGAACGGGCCGACATCAGGGCAAGACCGGCTCCGGGGATCACGGCGCTGGCCGCCACGTCCCCCGCCATCTGTACGCCCTGAACGCCCAGATCCACGGCGAACTGGCCCACCGGCCCCAGTCCTTTCTTGGCCTGTGCCACATCCGCAGCGGAGCTTTGGGACAGACGGTCCGCCTTCTGATACGCCTTGTCCGCCACCGCCTTGTCGGACTGTTCCACCGCCTTGGTGTAGCCCTCGTGGGCTGCGATCCGCCGCTTGGCGCTGGCAAGGTAGCCCTGCACCTGCTTTACGTCCGCCGACGTCATGGCCTTGCCGTTGGCCCACTTCACGTCCCGGAGCATCTTTTCGTACCGTTTTACCGCGTCATGGTCGCTTTGCAGGGAATCCCCGGCGTTCTGGTTGGCGATCCGGGTATTCAGCTTCCCGGCCCCCTCCGCCAGCACGCCGCCCAGATTCGTAAAGGCGGAGCCGGTGGCCTTCGTTGCGCCGGTCACAATGTTCTTGACGCGGCTGGACGCATTTTTGGCGCGGGTGGGGTCTGCCACAAAGCTCTGCTGCTTCCCCGCGTCCGTGGTGGTTTTCTGCGTTGTGGCGGGCTGGGAAACAGAAGATTTCCGTTTCCCATAAGCCACTAAATCGGGCATTTGCGTCGCATTTTTCTGGGGGGAGGTGGAACTTCCGGCGGTAGACTTTACTGATTTGTTTTTCCCATAAGCCACCAAATCGGGCATTTTAACTGCCATAGCACGCTCCTTATTTGAACATATTGGAAATTTCCTGCTGCTGTGCGGCGCTCAGACTATTCCAGTGACTTTTCAGGATGTTTTGTGCCCGCTGATAGCCGCCGCGATTCATATAATCAGAAATCGTCCGTTTCAATTCATCATAGCCCATAGAGTAACCGCTCTTCCGGCCCTTGCTATACTTCGCCCATGCCTGGTCAGCCGTCAGGCCGCCGGCGGCCTTCTTGGAGTTGGTCCCCCACTTGCCGTCAGCGGTCGCGCCGTAGTATTTCTGAAGCTGCTTTACCTGCTCGTTGGTGAGGCTGCCGTTGGAGTAGCCGCTTTTGCCGCTGCGCTTGCTGCCGGTTTTGGCAGTGCCGGTTGTCCCCGCCTTCAGCTTGCCGGTGCCGTACAGGGCATCATAAGACCCCTGCCCGTAGTAGTAATCGAAGGCGGAGATCACGTCATCCGTCACGATGCCGTTTTTCAGCGCGGACTGCACCTGACTGGCAGTCAGCGTCGGCTTTACCACGGTGCTGCCGCCGGAGCTGCCGGAGCCGGAGCCGCCGGTATGCCCGCCGTACTTGGCGTAAAGATTCTGCTGGCGGACGTATTCCTCATACAGGGCGTTTGCCAGCTCTGCGTCTCCCGTGGCCTCTGCCTTGGCAATGGCGTTCCGGTACTCCGTGTCAAGCTGGCTCCGCTGGAGGTCGATCGCCGCCGTTTTTTCCGCCTTCACCCGGTCGATCTGGGAAAGGTTCTGCTGAAGCACAACGTCCTGTGCCAGCGCCGCCTGTCCGGTGGTGCCGGTGTTCAGGCCGTTTGCCACGGCCATCTCCTGAAACGCGCCTCGGCTCAGGGCGTTCTGGTTGGCCGCGCTGTTCCGGGCGATGTCATACACCGGCGCGATCTGTGCGCGGCTGGCATCCAGGGTGGAGGTGTTCTTCTCGTAGGCGGATTTCAGCGCTGCCAGTTCCGCCGCCACTTTCTGGGCGTACAGTTCTTTCAAATAGTTGCTGCCGTCCCCGATGTCATAGCTGGTTCCGATCTGACTGGTGGAATAGTTCCTGGTGGGGGTGCTGCCTGCCGCAATGTCCGTCACCCGCTGCTGACCGCCTGCCTGTGCGCCGCCGTTTGCGGCCAGATAATCCCCAAAGGACTGGACATTGCCGCTTTCCTGTGCGGTGGGGGAGGTGTCTGTGCCCATAAGATAGCGGTAATAGTCCAGTTCTGCGCTCTCCGGGCTGGTGAAAAGTCCCAGCTGTTTCCGGCGGTCATTCACGGCAGACAAGGCGCCGTTGTCTGTCACATAGCCGTTCTTGTCGATGGTGTAGCCGTACCCGGCCCGGATGGCATTTGCTGCTTGGTTTGCCTGATCCCCGGTGATCTCACCACGCTGGAGCTGCCCACGGATGGCCGAAATTTTCGCCCGGTCTAAAGCGGTCAGAATTTCATTATCCGTCCACGCACCGCTTTTTCTGTAGCTGCCGTTCCCAGCGTTGATGTCCTGATGGGGGGTGTAGTCCGCCACGCCCTTCACCGCCTTGTAGGCATAGCCGTTGTCATCATAAAACACGGTATAGCCATTGGACACCTGCGCCTTACCAGCCAAATCCGTGCGGCGGCTCATGTCCGCGCCTACGCTGTAGGTCACGCCACCCTGCGTGTAGTTCTTTACCTCGGAGTTGCTGGAGGGCATCCCGTAAACGCCGCCGCCGTTGTCCTCGCGGGTGTATTCCACGCCCTTGTAGCTGCCTTTGGAACTGCCGCCGGAGGACCCGCCGTAGGTCTGCGTGTATGTCTTATTAGAGCCGATCATATTCGGCTCCTTGCCGCCGTACTTATCGTCGATCTTGTTCTGCCGCTCTTGACGCAGCTGCGCCCGCTCGGAGGCCGACAGATCCGTTCGCTGAAGCTCTTTGGAATAGTCCTTGTTCTTGTCGTAATAGCCTGCCATACATGGCCCTCCTTATCCGTTCCAATCCGAGCGGGTTTCCCGGACGTCAATATGCGTGAAGCTGTCATAAATCCCCACGCCGCCCCAGTCCGGCATCAGCGTCCGGGCATAAGCCGCCACCGCTGCCGGGGGCTGGCCCTTCACGGAAATGTCCGCCGCCGTGCCATAGCAGTGCTGGCTGTGGGCCACGCCGCCAACCTTGGTATTGTACTGCGGCGTCCGATACCCGCTGTTGATGGTCACAGCCGTGCCGAAATGATCCCGGATGGTCTGCAATACCATCACCAGCCGGGGCGCTACCAAAACGACATCGCTGCCGTCCTTGCAGGCAAACTCGCTGACTTTGAAATTGCCGGACAGCTTCTTGCCGCCGTCCTTCGCCTTGGAATAGGCGTTGATCTCTACCATAGGTTTCTCTCCTTCCGGTTCAAATGCGTCCCCGCTTTTCAACTTCCAGACGAGGAAGAACGGGATCACCCGCCCGTCACCGGTGAAGCCCTTGCCCTCGCTGTCCATAAAGCAGGTAGACCCGCCGCCGTCCATCATAATGGCGTTGTCCCAGCCGGACGCCGCCAGCAGGTCACGGAGTTGTTCCGGCGACCGCCGGCCCTTGCTCACATAGTAGGCGAACCGTCCATTCTTGGTGCCGATGGCCGTTCGTGGCGCACGGTAGCGCATATCCGCTCCGCAGTGGACGGGGTCGATCTTCTTCCCGCCGATGATGAGGTGGACGCACTCCATGTAATTCGCGTCCCCGTTGGGCACGGCCTTCACGCCGAAGTCCGCCGGGGTGTTCCAGCTGATGCCCCACGCCCGGTAATTGGGGGCCTTGTAGACCTTGCCGTCCGCTTTCAGGTGGCAGGCCGGTATCTGGTTCCGCAGGAAAATGGAGCCATTGCAGATAGCGTCCCCGCCCGCCTCCGCCAGCATCTTCTTCAGGTTGGCCGTGGTGGAGCGGAGACGCTTCCGGTTGAAATAGATTTTCAAAAATTGGAGGTCGGAGAGCGGGACGGTGCCCGCTCTCGTGCTCATGTGCGGGCCTCCGTGCCCTTGCCCTGATCGCCGGTCTGGTGCAGCGCGTCCAGCATATTTTTCACGAAGGCCGGGTACGGAACGCCCATCACCGCCGTGTTTTCCAGCACGGAAAGGCCCTCGTTGGCAATGAAGAACAGACATACCGCGTCCCGGACGAAATCGCTGTGGGTGGCCTGATCCAGCAGCGCCGCCATCCACACCAGCGCCAGCATGACGCCCTTTTTCACCAACCCCTTGTAGCTGGCCTTGGAGTCCAGCGCCCCGGTCTTGCTCTTTGCCGACTTGTGCCAGACGGCGGCCACCAGCCAGCCAGTGACGTAGTCCAGCGCCATGAAGCAAATCAGAACTTTGAGCGCCACGTCCCAGCCTCCCAGCGCCTGGGCGACGGTGGAGCCGGCCGCGGCCAGCACCGCCAACACCATATTTTTGATGTGCATTGCGTTCATAGTGTCCCTCCTTTGTATAATTCCGACTTCGTTTCGTGCAGTTAAAACCGGGGCCACTGCCGTTCGCAGATGGGGCAGACCTGCCGCCCCTCCGGGATGATAGCCCCACAGCAGATGCAAGTGTTATTCATACGCTTCTCCTGCAATTTCCGCGTAATCCCCAGCGGTCAACACGCCTTTTTTCACGGCGTTCTTGACCATGGCCTTTGTCCACAACCTCTGCTTGTACCACTTTGCGATTTTCTCTTTCACGGATTAACCCTCACTTTCCATTAGAGTGTCAGTCATCAGAGCCGTATACGCCACTTGGGCCTCGATGCGGTCAATCTGGGTGGGTGCAGGCTCCGGCTCACCATCATCCTCAATAGTATACTCGCCATTGTGGGCTTCCGCCTTGGCGATTTTCTCATTGCCCTCGCTCCATCCCAGCGTGATAGCGGAGAAAACCTGCTTAATCTTGGTTGGCCTCGGTACAGAGCTGATATTTGATAACTTTCATGGTCCTTCCTCCTTAGTCCGTGGTTTTTGTGTATTTGAGCATTACATGGCAGGTGTCTCCTGCCGCGCTTGTGCCGCACGCAAGTGTGATTTTTGTACGATCAACATCAGCAACGTAGTAGCTCCATGGATCCGACAAATTATTGTTAGAAATGCTGGGCATTGGCATACTGCCACGCAATCCTTGGAAAGATATGCAATCCCGCATATTCACAATTCCGTGCTCCACTTGTTTATTGTCCGCAATCTGTCCACAATCAACGATCTTATAATATACCGGCTTTCCGAGATACCGCTCCGTGGTTCGGTACTCAACACCAAGCTCCATCGGAGGGTTAGTATGCTCCCAATCGCCCCATACATTCAGACGCTTTTCGCGCACTCCATATACCTCTCCACTCACATAAGCCGCAAGTTGTAAAGCCGTTGCTGAATCATAGTTTAAGTGAATAATATAGTGCCACCCGCCATAAAGCACATTCCTAACTGCACGATAGAATCCCGTAGCGGTAATCAGATTTGCGTCTGCAAAGCCTTCGCTGTTTTCGGGGGCATCTGCAAGCACACCTCCCAGCCCAAACCCGTCGGGGGCTGCGTCGATATTTCCCCTCGCCTTGGTTTTCTGCGCGTCCGTCAGGCTCTGAGCGGCGTCGTAGCGGACTGCGCCGGCTACCGCAGCCCGGAGGTCGGGGTGTGCGTCAACGCTCTGGTTATGTGCCGTTACATAGCCTTGTGCCTCCACCTTGGTAGCAAAGTCACCGCCGGCCGCTGTCTGCGCCTGCTGCGCCCAGTATTTAGCGTTATCCGTGTCCTCACCGGGACGGGTTCCGGTGCCGCCCACTGCCCAGCTTTCCGCCGTCTTGTTGATGCCTGCCACACTGGCCGCGTTCTGCGCCGCTGCCGCTGCGCTGGCTTGTGCCTGAGACGCGAAGCCGGATGCCGCCGCTGCCGCGCTGCTGGCGGTGCTGGCTGCTATCCCTGCGCTGCTGGCAGCGCTCTGAGCCGTCTGGGCGCTGGCAGATGCGCTCTCCGCACTCCCCGCCGCTGCATTGGCCTGCGCGGTTGCTTGGGCAACGATGCCGGTGTTCTCGTCGGCTCGTGCCTGCTCCGCCACCGCTCTCTGTGCTTCCGCTTCCACACGGCTGTTCTCCGCCGATACCCGCTTCTGTTCGTTCTGGACCCGGATACTCTCCGCAGATGTCCGCCCCTGCTCAGCGGTGACACGGCTTGCCTCGGCGGTCACACGCCCCTGCTCTGCCGCAACACGCGCCGCCTCCGCCTGCTTACGGTCCTCCTCCGTGGCATCATCCGTCAGAACCGCCGGAATCAGGGTCTCGTTGATGTACTTTTTGATGATGTTGCCGGATTCGTCAAACTTTTCTTTCAGCTCCGCACTGGTCAGCCCGCCCACGTCGTTCGGCTCATCATCCAATTTCTGAATGATGTTCAGATCGCCGTCCAGCAGTTGGATTTCCAGATTGGAGTTGGCTACCACGTTCAGATCCGCTGTCAATCGTTTTTCCATTTAAGCACCTACCTCCGTTTTCGGCACTTCGCCGGTCTCGTTGATCTTCCGCTGTAACTGGCCGTATCCGGCCCCGCCCCGAATGGGGACGGCTTCCTCTTCGGTAACAGGCTGTTCGCCCTCTGCTCCCGGCTGACCACCCATCATGGCGCGTTCCTGCTGCTGGAGGGCTTGGATCAGCGCCTCCTTGTCGGTGATCTGTCCGGCGGGCAGCCGTTTCAGATACTCCACCGTGGAGATCTTGCCCTGCATCAGCAGGTTGTCCAGCGTCTGCATGGCGGCAATCTCGCTCCAATAGGACGCTGCGCCAGCATCCAGCCCGATGGTGAAGGGGATCTCCTTCAGGATGGAGAAGTCAAATGGAACCACCAATTTGCTGTTGTCATAGGGGTTGGAGATCTCCACATACCGCTCTCCGTAGTATTCGCCCATGAACTCCATGTAGATGCGGCCCAGATCCTCAATGCTCTGCAAAAGGTTCTGCTTCGTCAGCTCCATGGGCGTTGCCGCCGCTCGCTGCAAGGCGATAATCGCGGAGGTGTTGTCCGGTCTGGTATCGCCCAGCGCCACGTCCGACGCGCCGAGGAATTTTTGCGTGTAGCTGATGGCAATGTCGATAAACTGGCTGATCTGGGGGGAGATGCTGGCGGGGTCAATGATCTTCGCCACGCCCTCCACGCTGCCGTTCACCGGAATGGCCCCGCCGATCTTGTTTGTCCACTTGGCTACCTTGGTGGAATCGTATACCACCTTCGGATAGGCCAGCGTCATCAGCGAGATCATGGACATGGCGAACAGCTTGTTTACAAAGATCTGGTTGGGCAGCAGACCGGTAATCATGGCCTGTCCATGATAGCAGTCCTGCACATAGTCCCAGTTCATCCACGTCAGGGGGTACAGCTTAATACCAAGGTCCAGATCGCCCCGGATCTCCGCCTGCCGGGTACATTCATAGGCGTGGACGGTGCCGGTCTCGTCATCCTTCCACAGCCGGAGCAGCACCGTCACCTTGTTCCCGCTGCCGCTCATGGAATCCATGTAGTTGTTGCCGCAGTCCTTGTTATCCGGCTGGATCTCGTCCGGGTCCTTGCCGTACCGCTTGGCTCGCTTCCGGGCCTCACTCAGCAGCATCCGCCGCTCCAGAATGATGTAGGGCTGGCTCTGCACGTCTCGGTTGTTGGGGTTCCCGAACAAAACCTGCGTATTCATCAGAACTTCCGTGCGGATAGCGCCCTTGCTGGCCTGTCCGGTCTCCGCCGTATCGTCCCAGTAGGTATACATACAGCCGTCACCGTCCACGGCGGCATTGCGGGTATACTCCCGGATACGCCCGCCGATGCTGTTGTGCTCAAAGATGGACGCGAACTGATCGTTGAGAATGTCGGCTACCAGCTCCAAGGTCTGCGTGTTCCGCTCCCCGCTGGAGGACATGGCCCGCGCCCACAGCTTCAGGTTATCCGTGGAGATATTCGCCACGGAGAACAGCACCACCCGCTTCAGAAAGTTAAATACGGGGGTGGGGAGGCCGTTACTCTGCACGCCCTCCCACTGCTTCCCTATGAAGAAATTTTCGTTTGTCTCCACGCAGTCATAGAGGTCAATACCGCTGTTGAAGCTGATGCCCGCGTTGTATTCCTTGCCGACCCGCTCCGGGGTCATCGTCTGTTTGCTCATGGGTTCACCCCTTTATTTCACATTTCCGGTATAGCGGAGCTGCACGTCCGTCTCCAGAACCGTTGCGGTAGACGATGCCGATTTGCTCTTGAATACCAGCTTGTAGAAGGTGGCCTTCTTCACCTTCATCTTCACCCGCCGCACCTGCGGCTTTCGGTTTGTTCCGAAAGACCAGTGCGCAAAGTCCGCATGGGTAAAGGTGGTCAGGCCGGAGGACACGATTTTCTCCGGGTAGTCGCTGCGGCGGTTGGTCTCCACCGTCACGTGCACCCGCGCGTTGCTCTCCGGCTGGATCGCCACGAAAATAAGCGGGCTGTATTTCAGCACCCAGTCCCGGTCAAAATCCATGGAGCCGGTGGCAGCGTAGGCGTCAATGTCCTTGCCGTCATCGTTCCGGTACTGCCGGGAAAGATGCACCACGCCGCCGTCAGGCCGGAAGCCGTAGGTCTCAAGCCCCACCTCCACCATGGCCCGGAAGCTCAATCCGGTGTAGAGATACCATGCGTCCGCGCCGTAGTTCAGGATCAGCGCCTTGTCTCCGTACATCCACCAGTATTCCTGTGCCGATTTCCGGTTGAAGATCCGGGTCTCTTTCATGTCAAAGCCTTGCAGCGTCACTTCTACACGATCGGAGATCCGTTCCGCGTTCCGCTCGTCAAAGGTAATGTTTCCGCTGGTGGACACGCTCCGCCACCGGTACACCGCCTGATCGTCCAGCGTCAGGGGGTTGTTCTCCAGAATGTCCACCTGCCCCGGAGCCTTATTGCCGAACTGCCGGTTGACGGGGGTCACATAAAACGCCGCCGTGGTGACGTCCGTAGCCGTTACCAGCGTGGAATAGCTCATGGAGTAGGTGGCGTCCTGCTTGAATACCACCAGCCGTGCGTAATGGCGCACCATGCCGGTGATGGGCGTGTTGGCCTCGCCAACCTCCGCCTCGTACAGATCCGGGAAGTATTCCGCAGAAGGCTTGCCGGTGGCGGAATCAATCCCGGAGTAAATGGTTTTGTTGGTGCCGTCTCCGTATAGGAACACACGGCTGTCCGTCTGGCCGTTGTAAAGCTCGGAGAAGTGCATCCTCGTTACCTGCGCCCGTTCTCCGTTGCCACTGCGGTAGATCAGCTCCAGTGTGTTGGTGCCGGCAGCTGGAGCGGGGGTAATGGTGAAGGTCCGCGCCGTCAGGTCAGCGGTGTAGGTCTGCGCCGTGTCCCCGATCTTCACGGAGATGATCTCATCCACCGTCTTTTCCGGGATGTGGAAAACCGTCTCCTTGCCGTCCGGGGAATACAGCACCTTCCGCTTGCCCGTCAACCGGTTTACATTTTCCAGCAGAAACCCACCGCCCGCAGGCGTGGTGGCGTTCATCACCGTGGGGATATAGCCCTCCACCGCCGCAAAGCTGCTGTTGTCCTTGCCGTCCCAGCTCATGTATTCATGGCCGTTCAGCAGGTAGACCTTGTTGGAAAAGCCGAAGAACGAGGTCTGGTCCTGCGTGCACTGGCCCACAACCTTGGTTGTTGCCGCCGCCGGGTCCAGAGAGAAGATCAGCCCGCCGAAGGCGGCCAGAGTCCGCTGCTTGCTGTCTACCACGCCCTCCCATGCGCCGGAGAAAACCGGGTTTGCTGTGGGGGCCGTGTGACCGCTCTCCGCGCACCATGCGTCCCATGCCGTTTTCAGATTCAAAACCGTTTTGGTGCCGGGGCGCAGCTGCAAGTGCTTCTCCCGCGTCACGCGGAAGTTCCGCATCTTGCTCATTTCGCCGTTCTTGATCTTGGTATCCCCGTCCGGGTTCTCGTTCAGGCCCAAAAACTGGCGGATCTTCAACACCTGAATATCGTTGCTGGATGTGATTTGAGCCATCGTCCGGGCCTCCTTTATCCGTAGGATAGATAACCGGCAGTCATCTCCCCGCCCGTCATCACGTCATCGTAGTCCTCGCCCTCGTCAAAATCGTCCACGATCTTCTCCACGGTTTTCTGGGCGCCCAGAACGCGGGTGACACAGAAATACCGGGCGGCGTCGCAGATATGGGTGATCTCATGGGGCTCCGTGGCGCAGTCCGAGGGTTTTTCTCGTCATGCTGGATGGAGGGCAGGTTGCGGATCAGGCCCACACAGTTTTCTGTCACCAGAAGTCCGGGTCGGTCCGTGTCGCTCTTCATGGGCTTCAACAGCTCTTTGACGGCCATCCATCCCTGAACGCGGTTGTTACTGGCTTTCAGCAGCCCTAACCCGTACTGCGCGAAGATCTCCGCCATGCTCCGCCCGCTGTCCTTCTGCCGGTTCCACATATCCGGCGGGGCAATGGTGAACTCAATGTGCTCCTCCGGCGGGGTCAGGGCATTTGCCAGCTTTGCCGCCTCGCTGACGATCAATCCACTTTGCTGCACCTCCCGGTACACATAGGCCCGCCCCTCAAAGTCCACCGCCACCCAAAGGCAGGCGAACATATCAAGGCCGTAGTCGAACGCCCGGTATTTCTTCCACTCACGAGGCACCCGCACAAAAGGTGCAATCACATGGGTTTCTTTGTGGAACTCCGGGAAGAACGTGCCTGCCATGGCGTTCCAGTCACCGTAACGCCACGCCCGCCGTACATCCTCCGGCAGCAGATCCAGCATTTGCTTGTACTCCGGGGACGCCTCCAAAAGCTGGGGGTTATCGTCCACCGTAGCGGGGATAAAGGTGTAATCCTTGGCCTTTTCCCCCTCCCGGTATTCCCGATCCACGAACAGCCGCTTTACCCACAGGTGGCCGATGCCGCCGGGGTTGCAGGTCAGGTACATCCGCCGGGGAAACTTGGTCGCGCCACGCAAACACGCGCCCAGTGTGCGGAACTGGGATTCCGAGAACTGAGTGGCCTCCTCCATGAAGATCCAGTCAAATTCAAGGCCCTGATATTCCTGATCGTCTCCCGCTCCGTAGTGGCCGAACTTGATAATGCTGCCGTTGCAGAAGAACATCATGCGCATACTGCCGTTGTAGCTGCCCACCTCCGGCGGGATCAGCTTTTGCATGGGCAGGATGATGTTCTGCTCCAATTCCGGGTACTCCCGGCGCACAATCAGGATCTTGATGCCTGGGTAGGTGAGCGCACCGCCTGCCGCCTTCCGCAGCAGAACGTGTGTCTTGCCGCCGCCTCTGGCGCCGCCGTAAGCCGTGTACCGACTCCGAGACTGGCAGAACTGCTTCTGTTTGGGGTTCAGCGTCCCCAAATCCACCTGCACCGTTCCACCTGCTGTCTGTTTATATCGAGGCATAATCGCTCCTTATATCTGGCGGACGGGCCGGGTTCATGCGCCCGCTCCGTCCATATATGGGGGAAGGGGCCGAAGCCCCCTCCCATGAGATCACTCGTAATCCTTGGTGCCCTCGATGCCCACGCAGCCGTCCTTGGTGGCCACAGCCCGCATAGTCTGACCGGCGGTCAGGGTCACAGCGGCGGTGTAGACCTCAGCGGTGGTGGAGTACCGGGGGTTGGTGCCGTCGGTGGTGTACTTGAACACCACGCCGGACACGGCGGTGATGCTGACGGCATGGCCGGTAATAGACATCACGGGGGCCGCCAGAACCGCAGCGTTGCCGCAAACGGCAACACCGTCGCCCTTGGCGCCCAGCACGAAGCTGTCATAGTAGGTCACGCCCTGCACCACGGGGCCGGAATAGCCCTGCACCTCGGTCAGGATGTTGTACTTCTGGAGCTTCACAGGGTCCACGGTGCAGCCCTTGTGCTTGATGAAGAAGTACACACCGGCGGGCATGTAGCTGGTGGGGATGGGCTTCACGCGGCATCCGTCGAACTCTCCCACAACGCCCTTTGCCAGAGCCTCCTTGCCCAGAGCGTCCACGCCGATGTAATCGGGCATCTGCTTGAGCAGCTTGTAGTACTCGGTGGCGATGTAGAGGGTGCGGCCCTCCAGAGGCACCAGCGCGTCGGTCATCTTCGCGTTCAGGTCGATGATGAGACCGCCGATGGTGGCCTTGGTGGGTGCGGTAGCCTCCTTGACGGCGATGTTCGCGCCCATGATCCACTTCTTGATGCGGTGCTTGTCCATGCCGGGGATGGTCACCTCGTCCAGCTGCCGGCGCAGAGCGCTGCCTGCGGACTTCTGGATGGCCTGATCGGTTTGGTCCAGAGCGTCGATGGTGAAGGAGAAGGCGGGCTGCATCTCGCAGGTCATCTCCTGGAGGGTGTCGCCCACGTCATGGACCTCGCCGAAGCGGTTGGAGCCGCTGCGGGTGTACTGGGTCTCAGGCACGGTGTTCACGCTGCCGATGCGGATGGTGCGGCTGTAGGGATTCAGCCAGGAATAGCTGTTGCCGCAGTCATCGGCGGTGATGGAGGCTTTCTTGAAGCGCTCCGCGATCTTGGTTGCGTACTTAATTGCGTAATTGATAGCCATAGGTAAAAACCTCTCTTTCGTCCGGTTTCCCCATAGGCAAAAGAGCCGTTACATGGCACTGTCAAAGGCGTCTCCGAAATCGTCCCGCGTCTTGGAGTTGTCCCCGGCGCTTCTCATGCTGCCGGTGGAGCGCTCCGCGTTCCGCTGGTTCTGCTGTACGGAGGCGGTCTCCCTCTTGGCGTCTTCCGCGTCCTGCCGCGCCTGCTGCACGGCGTACCGGGCGTAGGCGGCTACCAGAGAAGAACCGTTTCGCACCTCTGCCCAAACCTGAGGCGGGATGCTGTTGGGGTCCTTTGCTGCCTCTGGGAATGTCTGTTGAAATTCCTGAATGTCCGCCTGTCGGCGGCTTGCCGCCTCGGCCTCGGCCCGCTGGGCCTGCGCCATGGCGTCCTGCTGGGCCTGCCGCTCCGCTTCTGCGGCGGCCACAACGGCCTCCCGGTCCTCAAGCTCCACGGAGCGCCGCGCGTCCGCTTCACTCAGGCCCTCGGCCTGCTTTGCCTGCGCCCGGAGCATGGAAATGTAGTCCTTGGTGTTCAACCCCTGCTGGTTTGCAAAGCGGTTGACCATCTCCATCACAGGCTTAAACTCGTCATACTGGCTGCGGATGCGGTCATAGTCCATGCCCTTCTGGGCCAGTGCCACCATTTCCGCTTCGTTGGCCTGCCGCACCTCGCCCATGTGCCGCAGCTCCCATGTCTGGGGCCGTGCGTCCACGGTCTCTGCCTCGGTCTGCTGTGTCTGGGCTGCCTGCTCCGCATCTGCGGGGGGCTGGGTGTCCTCTTCCAGCGTCTCTGCGCTCTCGCTGGGGTCCTCGGCAGGCGTTTCCTCGCCAGTCTCCATCGGCTCTGCGGTCTCCTCCGGCTGGTCTGCCGTCATCTCCGCGCCGCCTTCCCAATCGTCCAAAAAGGCGTCCGTAGTTTCGGGCTCCTGTTCGGGGATCTGGTTCATGTTTTCGTCCATATTGGCCTCTTTCCCCGGCCTGGTATGGCCGGATCTTTGTATTTTCAAAGCCTGGTCTGGCTTTGATGACAAAATAAAAAACGAGACCACGAGAAACGGCTTTCGCCGTTCTCATGGCCTCGTTGGGCTCTCGTTTTTATTCAGTTTGCGAAAGAATTATTACACGGTGTTGGTTTTTGTGCCGCGTCTCCATCATAGCAGACCGTTCACGCCGGTCTGGAGTAAAAAGCCGAGAAGGAACCACACCTTATCCTTGATCTTTTCCATGCAAATTTCCGCGCCCATCTTCTCATCGTAGTTCTCAGGGCTGACACAAGCGCTGCTCTCCACCAGCTCAAAGCCATTTCGGAGGGTGGCCCGTACAACCGTCACCTTGTCGCCGAGAGTCGATACCTCCTTGGCTACGATGAAGTCATCCACCATTTTCTGACTAATGGAAGGCTTTTTCGTTCTCAGCTCCGGATTCACTGTCAGCTCAAGGTAGAACCGTTCAAACACGTCTTTGGGGCTAAAGCTCTCGTAGCCGTCCTGGTAGCGAACCTTGTAACCCTCTTCCACAGGCTCCATGCTTCTGGGGATGAGCTCGTTCGCGTCATAGACCTTCCCACCCTTGCGGATAGCAGGGATCGCCTCGATAATTTTCGTGCCGATGTAGGTTTTCATTTTCATTGTCATTCCTCCGTCTGTATATGTGTGATGGGGAAAGGGACATCCGTATCCAGCTCCCGCCCCTCAAAAATGGTGGGGTAGTGGCTCACCTTGCATCTTCGGCAGTAAATCGGCGTGTTGTAGATCACGCTGCCCGGTTCGATGTGCTGAAGCGCTTTCCCGCAGATAGGGCAGCGGTAGACCCACGTCCCATCTACCACCATGCTCCAAACTCCCCGTGTTCAATGCCGCCGTAGAGGTTTTCCACATCCCCAATCATGCTTGGCAGGCTCTGGCGGCACAGCTCCAGCTGTTCCAGAAACGTCTGCCACAGGAAGTTGGCTCTGCTGGGGTCCTCCTCCAGCAGCAGCAGACCTGCCAGACCGTAGGGCAGCGCCCCGGTGCAGATCCGCTCATCCAGCGCCACCTCGTCCGCCATCTCCGTCACCTTGGGGCAGATAGGCCGCTTGCCGCCCGCCGCTTCCAGTGCCTCCCGGTAGTTGTCACTGTACGGGAACGCCCGGTCTAAAGCGCTGTTCAGCAGGGAAACGGTCCGCAGCTTGTACTCCTTGGTGTCCGCCGTGTCCGTGGATCCGGTGGATTCATTCTGGGAATCCATCAGGTGGATGGCGATGTCGAAAATCTGCTGTACCGTAACCGCCATATCACACCTCCCGCCCCTTCAGGCTGGCTTTCATGGTGTTCAGGTCGTAGGTCATCAGGTTATCAATGCCCTGCTCCACGCTTTTCTGCCGGTCCGTAGGCTCCTCCGCCTCCGGCTTCTCCGGTTCCGTGGGGGAGGGGGCTTTGATCTCTCGCAGCAGCTGCAGGATCAGCACTGCGCATACGGCAGCGCCTATGCTGGCCGCACCGCAGATCAGAGATAAAACCAAAATCAGGCCGTTCACCTCGCCGCCTCCTCACTTGAAGTCGCTTGCGTCCACGCCGTCCCCAAAGGTCACGTTTACGCTGATGTCCTGGCGGGTCTCCTGCTTGTCCTGATAGCCGCCCAGGCGCTTCTGCTTGTTCAGGAAAATGCCTCGCGTCACCATGCCCTTTTCCTGGTAGATGGGGCTGGTGTCGATCTGCTCCTGAATCCGCTGGTACGCCAGCCGCACGTAGTAGCTCATGACGCAGCGGGGATCGTCGATCTCCTCATTGCCCGCTTCAAAGGCTTCCACCTGCGCCTCGACCACCTCTGCCTCCCGTCCATCGTTGTAGTCGTAATACCCCTGAAGCCGCTGAACCGTCCATCGCATCGCATTGGCAAGGCCCGCCTCGCTGTATGCCTGCTCCAACCGGTCCTGCGTGTCGAAGTATTCCTCGGATCCCTTCAGAAACGCCTTAATCTTCTCAATCGTCTGTTTCCTGTGAGCCGCGGCGGCTTTCTTGTGCATACTGTCCATGTGTGCCTTGTGCTCTTCCGCAGTGGGATTTTTCTTCTGATAAGCCATGCCCCGGCCCCCTCTCACAAAAAATTCTGGCGCAGACGGCAGGATTTGAACCTGCGCATACCTCCGGGCGCGGTGCTCTACCCACTGAGCTACGTCTGCATATAGGTGCCGGTGGGCTGTGTGTACCCACCGGACAACAGGAAAGGAACTGAAGGTGAAAAATGGCATCTGACACAGGAGGCAGGCGGGTTCTATCCCGCCAACTTCATTCAAGCATATTTCATCAAGCGAATACAATGGGTTTCAGTTATTTTCGTAATGTTCTACATAAAATTCCCCGCCCCCTTTTTCTGCCACCCCCACCCAGAGGGAGCGCTGACATAGCTTCCCGAAGCTGCACTGCAAGTTCTTGGAGGGGGAGAGGGGATGTGGGTATATAGCCCTATACCCCGCGCGAGAGACACCCCCTCTTTTTCCGCTACCCCCTAGTACACCCCCTCCTCATCCCTGGTAGTAGGGCCTCCCCAGCAGCAGAGACTACAGCCCCAGCCCCGGAGCTGCTTAATCGCCCCCCAGCCAGCCGGAGCCAGCAACAGGGATTGCCCAGACCGGGAGAGGAAATACACAGAATCGACACAGCAACAGCCGAAAGCCAGCAGCCCCAAAGGAAATATTTAATAGCCCCTTAAATTTCACTGGGAAAGGGTAATTGCGCCAATCTTGCAATAGCTCCGAATAGCTCGCAAATGCTTCGTTTTACTCTCGTTTCCTCTCGTTCTCTCGCGTTTTTTATTCGCCTCGTCTATTTCTTTCGCTACTCTCTCGGTAGAAGTATATATATACCCCCCTGTAAGAAATATATATTTATCTCTCTGGGGTAGGGGGGAATACGCCCCCATCTCTCACTCTGCTATTCTCTCCCCCTATAGTCCCCCTCTCCTTCCCTCTCTCTCCCTGCCCCCGCTTCCGCTGCCGCTGCGGCCGCCCCGCATACAAAGAGCAAAGCGCCCGGGGTG
>ENA-UEPN01000890-UEPN01000890.1-human-gut-metagenome-genome-assembly--contig:-NODE-890-length-18218-cov-3.460394_pt1 | contig 18218 bp, 9 predicted proteins | sample MGYA00242897_ERZ507910 | MGnify/ENA primary metagenome ERZ507910 (study PRJEB26167, sample SAMN06115525) | human gut metagenome | host: Homo sapiens | place: China:Jiangxi | collected 2015-08-20...
ATACTGCATATGACGGGATCATTGTAAACTTGAAAACAAGATATCCTGCCACACACAAAACAATTGCTATAACAATTGCAATAGCCATATTAAAGAATGCATTCAGATTGCCTCTGAGCGCACCGTATTCATCCTCCCAGTCAAGCTTCGGATGTGTTGAATCGAGAAGCACACCTGTGTATGTGCAAATGCCCGAGCCGAGGATTCCCAGCACAACATAATACACACTGTCTATAACACTACACTCCATATATATGCAGAGGATAACCGTGGTAACCGCGATCGTCACTCCGCTGAACAGCATGCTAACCCAGACCTTTGCGCGGATCTGGAGATCATATGTCATCGGGATGTGCTTTATAAATGATATATGGCTTCCCTCTCTGGTGAACGCCGTGGATGCGATACTGTTCATCGCTGTTGCAAAGAATGCCAGGGCGATGACCGCAACCAGCATGACCATGTCAGCCAGGAAAAGCCCTCTTCCAAATGTGTCTCTGAATGCCCTGATCGAATCCGCAGTTGCAGGTATATTGAACAATGCCACAACGAGTATCGGCCATATCAGGTTGACCACAACGCAATACTTCCTGTATGCCGGAGTCCTCACCAGTGTCTTTATCTCCTTTGCCATATATGATCTGAACGGTGTCTTTATGGCAAAGTCCTGCAGCCCGACAACTTCCTTCTGGCGGCGTCCTGACCTTCCGGTGGATGACACAAGGTATACGCCCCTGAGGTACAGCAGATTTCCAAGGAAAAACAGAAGTGCCACACAGCCAGCGTTCACAAGCACAAAGAGCAACATATACACGATGCTGTTACTGCCCAATGCCTTCAGGAACAGCGGAACCGTGAAAAATATATTGTTCATTACCTTTATGAATATATTGTCACCATTTTTAAGGCTGTCTATGTAATTATTTATATTCACAGAGTCCATCTGTGCAAATGACCATATGAAAAGGCCTGCAAACACTACAACCGCAAGTCCCACCATGAAGTCCACATTTCTGAGCAGTTTGAGTCTGCTGAAAAACGCCATGACTATCAGTGCAAATATACCACAGTACACCAGCGGCAGAACCGGAAGTAAAAATACGCCAAGTAATGAGGTTATCACGGATACCGGCTTTATCTCTGCGGCTACAAAGTAACCGATAAATCCACAGAAGAGAACCATAAACTCCATGACGCTTTCGGCAAAATATGCGTGTGTAAACTTGGCGGCCACAAGCTCTGCCGGTTTCACAGGCAGCGGCAGTAAATGATCAAGATCAGATGAAAAATAAAGCAGATTGAATATGACCATTATACTGAATATAACACCGAACACCGACATGAGCTGGATAACGAGGTTGAGTCCCTCTGTACAGCCTCCCGCCTCCATGAGTGCGGCAGTCATTATGTAAACTATAAATCCCACAACGATACAGCACGGGATCATGATACAGCACATGGCGATGATTCCCATGACCTTATATGCCTTTGCCTTGTCCCCGTGCTCCGGCATCTCCATATCATTATTCCTGCTTATCATACTGAGCAATATCCTAAAATTCTTCATGCGTCATCTCCACAAATATCTCTTCAAGAGATTTGTTCCTGTGCTGTGTCTCAAGCTCATCCAGAGTTCCCTGGTATATATCCTTTCCCTTTCTTATCATGATTATCTTGTCGCAGAGCTTCTCTGCAACCTCGAGAACATGTGTTGAAAAGAATACACAGTTTCCTGCGTCGGCATGTTCACGCATCATCTTCTTGAGCTCATATGCCGCATTCGGATCAAGTCCCGTCATAGGCTCGTCGAGTATCCATACAGGTGGATTGTGCACAAGCGCAGCTATGACCATCATCTTCTGGCGCATACCGTGGGAATAGCTGACCATCTGTCTGTTCAGGCTGTCCTCCATACCAAAGCGTTCAGCCATCTGCTCTATCCTCTGCTTTCTCTCGGTGGTCGATACTCCATATATATCAGCGATGAAATTGACATACTCAAGTCCCGTAAGTCTGAGAAATATATCAGGATTGTCGGCTATATAACCCATGGACTGCTTGGCCTCCATCGGCTTTTCTCTCATATCGAAACCATTTATCTTTACTCTGCCCTCCGTCGGCATAAGTATACCTGTCAGCATCTTGATGGTAGTTGTCTTACCCGCACCATTCTGTCCAACAAATCCTACTATCTCACCCTTGTGTATATGGAAACTGAGATCATCAACTGATACAAAGTCTCCGCCATACACCTTCTTAAGATTCTCCGCTATTATCATGCGCATGTCCTTTCATCACTATATCGTTTTTGCATACCCGGTCTTATTATATCAATTCAGCGTACGGTTTACAAGTTTACCGTTGTATCAAGACAGAATGAATATATGACCTTCTCCTTAACCTTCATGCCGGTGAGCTGTTCAAGCACATCGGCGTATTTGTCGAGCTGGACATGGTATCTCTTAACCAGCTCCGACGCATCCTTCACGCTGTCTGTCTTGTAATCCAGAAGAACTATGCCGCCATCCTCCTCGAAGTAGGCATCTATGATTCCCTGTACAACTATCGTCTCGTCTCCGCAGTCCTTAAGTGAGCTCATTATTTCTCCGGGCTCCATCATCATGTAGAACTGTCTCTCACGGTACAGTCTGTCCGACTTGCCCGCAGCCGCCATGCGCTGTCCTATCTCACTGTGTATCATCTTATATATCTTCTTTGGTCTTATCCGCTCTCTGTACACCTCATCAAATAACCCAAGCTCAAACACTCTGTCGACATCCTTCTCCGCATCCGCAACAGTTTTCCCTGAGAAGTCTGCAAGCTCCATGATCTTGTGGTAAATGTTTCCTATCTCATTTCCATGGACTATCCTCTCCTCACTCATGAATGCTGGGATTGGGACCTCACTTCTGGCACTGTACTCCCTGCTGGTTAGGATATCCGGTGTAATGGCATCCTCACCGTGCGCCTGAAGTCTTTTTATCTCGGTTATGGACATCTTACTCTTAAGCCCCGAATGTCTGTAGCCATACCTGAATTCCAGTCCGTTCTTCACATGGTCATACAGTTCTTTGTCGAGCTTCGCTTCAGAGGCTTCCACTGTCATATTTTCTGCTTCATCCTGATCAGTCTCAGGAGACATAAAGCTGTCGGCCTCCACCTCGATGCTCTTCACATGATCGCACTCTCCCACATATCTGAGCGCGGTATATATCCAGGCGGCATAGCCATTTGCTTTCATGATAGATGCATAATTCATCCTGTCTCCGATTATATACATATCACAGGCTGCCTTGAATTTATCTGCATCCTTCACGCACCCGGTCATGTACAGCTTTTCCTTTGCCCTGGTTAACGCCACATACAGGACTCTCATCTCCTCGGCATAGGTCTCCGCAACGATATTCTTACTCATTATCCGCTTGAAAAATGTCATTCTTCTGGCTCTTGTTCTGAGGTCGACCTGGTCGCACGCCAGATAATGATCCTGGTGGACAAGCACATTTGATCTGGTGTCCATCAGATTAAACTCCTTGCCGAGCCCAGACACAAATACAACAGGGAACTCCAGTCCCTTGCTCTTGTGCATGGTCATGACTCGGACGACGTCCTCATTCTCACTGACCACATCAGCCTCTGCAAAATCCAGATCATTTGTCTTGAGCTCATCAACATATCGGATGAAGTTGAACACGCCCTTGCTGTTCTCCTCGAAATCATCCGCCTTCTTGATGAGCATGTCGATATTCGCCTGGCGTCTTCTTCCCATCGGTCTGGCACCGACAAACCAGTAAAATCCGGTGGTGTCCAGCACGTATCTTATTATGTCGCTTATGGACATATAATTTTTATTCTTCTTGAAATAGTCAAGCATGTGAAGGAATTCCCACAGTCTGTCCACAGCGTGTTTTTTCTCGCCCACATGGGTGTCCATATAATCTATGACCTTGTCATAAAGTCTGGCGTTCCAGTCCGTGCCGTTCTTCTCGTATCTGCTGCGGTATTCACCCACTATAACCGCAAGCTCCTCCTCATCAAGGCCCACCAGTGGCGACCTTAAGACAGCAGCCAGGTCGTAATCCACGTAGCTGTTATCAACTATGGAGAGCATGCTGACCAGTGTCCGTATCTCAGCAGCATCAAAGTAGCCACTCTCACTCTCAATATACAGAGGTATGCCCTTCTCCTGAAATACCCTGTCAAATATGGTGGATGCTGTGGACACACTTCTAAGCAGTATGACGATATCCTTATATCTGACAGGTCTCCTGTCAGCACCACTTCCAACATACAGAGGTTCACTTCCGTCAACAATATCACGTATCTTACCGGCGATATAATTCGCCTCAACCTCAGGATTGCCATACTCCTCAGATACATCCGCTTCTCTCATATTGTTGTCTATGAGTATGAACTCTGATACAGGGCCATGATCCACGTCATCCGGCTCCGTCATCCCTTCTCCGTCACTTATGGCAAATCTGGAATTGAGCTTTGCGCCCTCATCGTACTCTATGTCTCCTATCTCCCGCCTCATGAGCTGGGCAAATATTGAGTTCACCGTCTTTAACACATTTATCTCACTTCGGAAGTTTCTGGTCAGCAGTATGCTGTTGCCATCTATGTCCGGGTCCGCTATGTCGGCATCACCCAGCCTGCGGTAGCTGTCATACTTCTCTATGAACAGATCCGGTCTCGCCATTCTGAATCTGTATATGCTCTGCTTAACATCGCCGACCATGAATGTGTTGTGGATATCCTCACCGTGTCCCGACACACTTGCCAGAATGTATTCCTGCAGAAAGTTACTGTCCTGATACTCATCTATAAGTATCTCCCTGTACCGCCTTGAGACTTCCTTTCCAATCTCTGAAGGAACGGCCCTGCCATCCTCTATTCCATCGCAAAGTATCCTGAACGCAAACTCCTCTATGTCGTGGAACTCGAACATATTCTTGTCCATCTTGACCTTCATGAGTTCATCCATGTAAAGCCCAGTGAGCTTCAAAAGTGATGATATCACTGGCTCAGTCATGGCTGCCTGCCTCAGAATGTCATCCACATCCAGGGCGACCGAAACTATGTCGTCTATGATCGACTTATACACATCCCGCCTTGATTTGACAAATTCCTTCTTCTCCGGGTCAGCTCCACCGCCCGGGTTCACAAATCTGTCAAATGCATAGCATATACTCCGGCCCTGGGCATCCTTCTCCATCTTGAGTCCCTCCGGTCTCAATGACGATCTGTATATATCTCTGAGTTCAAACAGGTCAACATGCAGGTCGTCTTCCCCGCCACAGCTTCTGAGCATGTGTGTTATCAGCTCAGCATCCTTGTCCACACGGAGGCCGTACGCCTCAAGGCCATATGCCTCAGTTGCATATTTCTTGCACTCCCTGACCATATCATCCGCAGTTCTGAGCATCATGTACACCCTGTCCGCAAATGTTCTGACCATCGGAAGTTCCATGACAGCTCTTCTTTTCTCCCCCTCAGTGGATGATGTGTCCACGGCAAATTTCATGGCATCCGCCGCCTGCGCAAGCCATTTCTTCGGCTCCGGATAGCTGGATATAACCTTTATTATCCTCTCAACTATATCCGGCACGGCACTGTCGCTCTCATTTCTCGCAAATGTCCTTATCAGCCTGTCGAAACCGGGCACGACCGATTCATCCTCATAGCACATCTCCATGACCTGATCCATCACGTCGTGCTTTATGATCTTCATCTCCGTGTCGTCCGCTATGCCAAATGCACAGTCGAGCTCCACCCTCGCAAAGTATTCCTTAACTATCCTAAGGCAAAAGCTGTCTATGGTGCAGATGTCAGCATGGTTGATCAATGTCATCTGCTTTATAAGATGCTCGTCATATTCACCCTTCGCCATCATCTCATCTATCTTTTTCTGCAGTGCCTGTCCTATCTTCTCCTTCATCTGGGCCGCTGCCGCATTTGTAAATGTAACCACAAGGAGCTCATCCACAGACACAGGCTCGCTACCCTCTATTCTGTCACCTTGCGAATTCCTTCCGGCCACCATCTCTATGATGCGCTCCACGAGAACCGCCGTCTTACCTGAGCCCGCCGCTGCAGACACAAGAAGATTGCCCTGTCTTGTGTCGATGACATGTGCCTGCTGGTCTGTCCACTTTATTCCATTGTCAGTCTTCATATCTTTTCCCATGCCATCATTCCTCACTTATCTCTATATCAAACTTTGCAGCTCTCTTCGCTATCTGTTCAGCCTGTTCTCGCAGCTCCTCAAGATGCGCCCTCTCCTCCGCCAGCTTCCTGCCGGTGCTCTCGAGAGTATCCCTCATCTTCTGTGTTGCCTTATCGCCGCGGTCATCTACCTTCTTCTTTGCATCCTCATACTTTTTCCGGGCGCTGTCACATGACTTAACGGCCTTCTCCATATCGCCCCTGACCTTCTTGTATTCAGTCTTGATATTCTTTATATCCTCAGCTTTGCGGCTGTAATTTTCCGCCTCGCCCCTATAGATCCTGGAGTATGAATTGCCTGAATACTTGCTGTCAAATGCACATATTCCCTTAAAATCACAGTATTTGCACGCATTTGCCTTGCCCTCATTGACCGGATTTATCTCGATGCTTCCCTCGGCTATACTGCCGGCAAGCCTCTCTATGTTCCTGCGGTTCGCCTCCATGAGATCTGTTATAAGAGTCTCCTCAAGGCTCTGTCCGTTCTTGAGTGTCGCTGAGCTGTTGTCCATGACCTTCAGCGCCCTGTTATCTCCATTGTACAGGCCTGAATATCTGGACTCCTCAAGTATCTTCTTCTCGAAGGTGTCCACAAGCACTCCCCCGAACACCTCGTCATCGGCCGCAAATCCCATGCCGTCATCGGTGTATCTGATCTTATCTCCCATTGCCGTCACGTCACATGCCGGATTGTCAAAGGTATAATACAGAAGTCCGCCCACATGTATACCACCAGGTCTTCCAAGCTGTGCCATCCTGCGCTTTTCAAGCTCGCAGGCTATGGCGCCGTATGTCACGAGCTGCATCTGGAGTCCTCCGAGCACCTTGTCTATATCGAGCTTCTTATCAGATGACTTGTAATCTATGATCTTGAAATAAGCATCCCTGTCATCCGTAAATTCATCTATTCTGTCTATAACTCCCTTGAGGCTCATCGTGAGTCCATTTGGAAGATTGAATATATATCTGGCTATGTTGTCTGCATTTTCCGATGTGTTGAACCGCCGCTCAAAATTCTCCGGGTCCATCTCCCCACATCTGATAAATGTGCGGAGCGTCCTGGCTGTCCTCGACGCAACATCCGCCAGAAGCTTTTTCATGTATGCCGCTCTTGAAGAATCCTCAAAGTACAGCCCGGCTTCATCCTCCGCAGATTCATTTGCAAATTCCACCGCCTTCTGTTCCAGCTCCGCCTCGTCCAGATGTACCCAGTCGTTGTCCCTGAACATCCTGACAAATGAGAATATCTTCTCCATGGTGCTGTGAAGTATATTACCAACATTTGCAGCGCCTATCCTGTATGTCTCCCTCTCTCTGAGCGAAAGTCCGTATGTCAGGAAATACTTGAACTGGCACTCAGCATACCGCTCAAGCTTGGACACACTCTCCACCAGATTCTCTCCATATATAAGGCGTACAGTATCTGGAGACAGATTTTTTGACGAGTTAACATAATTCTGCCCGAAGTTGATCGATCTGAGCTGTCTGCCATATCCCATCTTCGAAAGCAGTTTTCTGACAGCGTCCAGCGTCTCCCCGGCTTCAGCGTCATCAGAATGTCTGATGATGTATCTGAGCGCTCCCGCCGCAGTCTCCGGCATCTGACCGTCCACATCATACTCCTCCGTCCGTATATCCGGGAATATATTCTTTATCCTGTCTATCAGGTATGACGGCTTCATGGACTTGAGATCCTCTCCGATCTTTCGGCACAGCACATAGATCATATCCGACGCCTTGGTGAGTGTGGTGTATATATAGAACTGTTCTATATACGCATTTGTCTTATCTGATGGGGCCAGCTCTATACCGTAGTCCTCAAGGCTCTGGCGGTCTGCACCGGAGAGTATCCTGCCCTTCTTGGCCGGTTTCGGAATTATGCCTTCGTTCACTCCCGCCATGAACAGCACCTTTATATGGTTGAGCCTTGATCTCGTCATATCGCCGACCACCACGCGGTCTATAGTCGGAGGCACTATACCGATCTCCATATCCGCTATGCCTGCATCCAGGATTCCCGCATATTCTTTTACGGTAAGCTTCTCATCGCCGATTATAGCCTCCATCTTCTCAAACAGGGCAACAACCTTGTCAAATATCCTTCCGTATGCATCTCCCTCATCCCATCTCTCCTGCTCATACAGCACTTTCTTATGAGCCTCAAGCTTACCGCACACATCAAGCTGCGCAAGGAAGCTGTAAAGAGATTCCGTATATGTTCTCACTGTGTTCTTGGAGCCAGGGCTTGCCGGCTTCCACACATCGATACATTTGTCCGGGAAAAGCTCCATGATCTGGGCTCTTATAGACTCCATGTCTGCCGCATAGTCAGGATTCCTGTCATCGGTTATCTCCTTCGTCCAGCTCCTGTAACCCCTGAGATTCCTGAGAAGCACATAGTTCTCCATCCTCTCAATGTCGTCCTGATCCACACCGGTCATTCCTGACTTTAACAGTCTGAACACGCTGTCAAATGAGAAGTTGTCCGTCATCACACCTAGGAAAGCCCTTATGGTGTCTGAGCACGGATCTCCCTTAAGAGATATATTTGCATCTATGAACACAGGGATATCGTATTCCTCCATCGCCTGACGGTAATACCTTGCCACATCCTGCAGATCACCCGCAACCACGGCTATATCCTTATAACGGTATCCCTTGTCCCTGACAAGCTCTCGTATTCTTCCCGCTATATACTCAGCCTCGTCTGCCGCCCTGTCCACAGCGACCACATGTATGTCTCCGTCATCGCCTGTGACTCTGCCATGGGGGTATCTGAACAGATTGGCCTCAAGTCCGGCAAGCTCCTTGCTTTTCTCGAATCTGTACGGTCTGCGATCCTGACACATAACGACATTATCCAGTATGTCCACCTGCTCATCACCCGCCATTCTCACAAGCGCCTGCACAGTCTCCTTGGTGAGTCTGAACAGCTCGTACTCCTTCGGCTTTGTGAAGCCTATCTGCGACGCATCTATCGTAAATACAAATATCATGCTCTCAACGCGTGTCATGAGCTTCCTGATAAGATCCATCTGTACCGGTGTAAATCCTGTGAATCCGTCAAGATACAGATGGCTGTGTGCCAGCATATCCGACCTGTCCACGCACTCAGCCAGCAATTCAATGAGCTGCTCCGCAACTATATAGCTGCCATCCCTGTTGTACTCCTCGAATCTCTTATATATAAGCCTGATGTCATGCATTTTTCTGTATACCAGACTGTCCTTATCCAGCTTGTCCATGACTGCGTCGATCGAATCCCTGTCAACCGCATACTGGAACAGCTCAGACATCATGGATTTCATCTCATCTATAAAACCCATCTTGTTGATATAGCTTCCATAAACAAGAAGCTCGTCCTGTGACTCCATAAGTATCTTCTTGATGAGCATGCTCTTTCCAAAGTCCTCCAGAACCCTTCCCGGATTCACTGACAGCTCATCGAACACCCGGTACGCAAGCCTGTTGAAGCCTATGGCATCTATGTTCATTGTTCCATGCCTCGGATGCATAGTCACTATATCTCTCTGCGCCTCCATGGAGAACTGCTCTGGAACCACGTACAAATAATTCAGGTCTCCGTGAGCCATCGACTCCTCTATCAGCTTCTTTATCACATATTCTGTTTTTCCTGAACCGGCGGGTCCCAGTACAAACTGTATTGCCATCTGTATTCTCCTTACACCTCAATATACTGTTATCTATGCTGTTTTTTCATCTGCTAATAATTTTCTCATAAAATCGCTCTCTTGTGAATAAAATATATAAAAAACAGGGAGAGCAAATAATGTCATCAACTAAACTTATCGTATTAAAATCAAAAGAACTCATATACACCGCCATACTGCTGGCACTTGTGATCGTATTTGTCATTATACTTATCACCATGTTCCGCGGCAAAGATTCGGATGACACCAGTGGTTCAGCCAGGAGCATCGCAACCTCAGCCCAGACTGATCCGTCTCCTAAGCTCGACGAGATACATTACACACCGGGGACATACTCATCTTCCCTTGTTCTGGGAGAAAACACTCTGTCCGTCATGGTCACTGTGGATGAGGACTACATCACAGATGTGTCATTCAAACAGGTGGATGAGACTGTGACCACCATGTACCCACTTCTTGAAACGGCACTCGAGGATATCAATACTCAGCTTCACTACATATCTTCCGTGGACGATATAACACCTTCCGGAGACAGCACATACACTACCAGACTTATCATAGATTCCATACGAAATGCTCTGAAGGATGCCGTGATCAACTAGCTGTCACGGTGCTTTCTGCCAAAACAAAAGGACATATGACCGTATATATCTTGTATTATATACGGTCATATGTCCTTTATTTATCCCACCGTTTATACGGTCGTTACTGCTTTGCAACTATGTTATCCTTATCCTTGAAAATACTGCCTCCCGGCACATATCCCCTGACTCTTGATACAGGATAGATGTTGCTGAATCTTCCTATTACGGTTCCAGGATTGAGGACGCTGTTGCAGCCAACCTCAACATTATCTCCGAGCATTGCACCAAACTTCTTAAGTCCTGTTGCAATGTCAAAGCTCTGTCCGTCCACATTTCCCTTAACGTGAACCAGAGTCTTGTCAGACTTCACATTGGACGTGATGCTTCCGGCACCCATATGTGACTTGAAGCCGAGAACTGAATCTCCCACATAGTTGTAATGAGGAACCTGAACGTTGTTGAATATGATGACATTCTTGAGCTCTGTTGAATTACCTATCACACAGTTCTCTCCGACCAGTACGCTTCCTCTGATAAATGCACCCGGGCGAACCTCTGTACCGGCACCTATGATGGTCGGTCCAAGGATGGTTGCTGTTCCATACACCTTACAACTCTTGTGGATCCACACATGCTCATCCACCTCATTGTACTCATCCTTGTCCAGGCTCTTTCCAAGCTCAAGCACGAAATCCTTGATGAGTGGAAGCGCCTCCCATGGATAGGTAAGCTTCTCAAGAAGAGGCTTTGCCATGGTCTGATCCAGGCTGTAGAGCTCCTTTATTGTTACAACTGACTGTATATCTTCCATAATAATAGTCTCCTTTTCTATCACATACACATATAATACATACTATGTTATACACCTTTGTATACATATGTTCAATCACTGAGTATCTGCATTCTTCTCTGGCTTTGAGCTTGTTCTGGCGGGAGCCTTGGCATCCTTATTCTGGGCACCTCCGCCCTTGGCGTAGAACACCTTCGTTTTGTCGAATACACCGGTTATTCCATTCTGGTTCTGTATCTGCTTCACAAGGTTTGTGTATTTGGTGACAAATGTAGTCATCTTGCCCGTGTATTCCTGCTTGGATATCTGACCTTCAGCGACACCTTCAAGACCCTTCTCCCAACTCGCTGTCAGGTCTGCTCTCAACAGACCATTGATGGAATAATACACTATGTCGTATATTATCTCTCCAAGAAATGTTGGAGTCACTATCTGAGTCTTCTTGTTCAGTGATATATATTTGTTCTTCTCCAGCTTGGTGATGATCCCGTCTCTTGTGGCACTTGTTCCGATTCCGGCACCCTTGATCTGCTCTCTGAGTGCCTCATCCTCTATGAACTGTCCTGCATTCTCCATGGTCAGGATCAGTGATCCTGAGTTGTATCTCTTAGGCGGGGATGTCTCGCCCTCCTTTATGTCGATTCCCTGGACGCTCAGCTTGTCACCTTTTTTTATTTTCGCAAGCCTTGCTATGAATTCAGGGCTGTACTTCACATCATCCTTCTTCTTGGAAAAGCTGTTGGCAGCCACCTTGAGGTAACCATCGTTTATCAAATATTTGAAGTTGGCAAATAGCTTCTCTCCATTCTTGGAGAGTGTCATTGCAATCTTCTGGTACTCTGCAGCAGGGTAAAATATGCTGAGGAATCTCCTGCATATGATCTCATATACCTTGAGAGCTGTAGGTGCCAGACTTCTAAGTGCTCCAAAGCCCTGTCCGGTAGGTATGATGGCGTAGTGGTCGGTGATCTGCTTATCGTTCACATATTTCGTCTTTGCGATTCCCTTATATGTGCCGCTCTCCATGGCCCCCTGTGCAAATTCTGCCACAGGCTGGAAATTCTTAAGTCCCGATATGTTCCGTCCTATCTCCTTTGCCACGGCCGTTGACAGCACTCTGGCATCTGTTCTCGGATAGGTTACCAGCTTCTTCTCGTAGAGCTCCTGGACTATCTTGAGGGTATCGGACGGACTGATCTTGAAAAGTGATGAACAGTCATTCTGAAGCTCCGCCAGATTGTACAGCATCGGAGGCTGTTTCTTCTCTTTCTTGCGCTCCACAGCCTGGACCACAGCCTCGGGCTCCCCTGCCTTCAGCTCCGCCAGAAGCTGCTCCGCTGCGGGTCTCTCTTTAAATCCATTCTCCTTATACAGAAGAGGCGACTCGAAATACTTTGTGCCCTTCACTGCCTTCCATTCTGCATCAAATGTCTGTCCTTCCTCGCCCACATTTGCAACGAGTCTGTAGAACGGAGTCTTTACAAACTCCCTGATCTCACGCTCTCTCTTCACTATTATACCGAGGACACAGGTCATGACACGGCCCACGGCTATGACACATCTGTCCATGCCGAGATACCTCTGGACTACATTTGAAAACTTCAGCGACAGCGCCCTTGAAAAGTTGATACCCATAAGGTAGTCCTCCTGGGCCCTAAGGTACGCTGCGTCGCTGAGACTGTCGTACTCTGAGAGCGGCTTCGCCTCACGGATTCCCCTGAGGATCTCCTCCTCGGTCTGTGAATCGATCCACACACGGCGTTTCTCCTTGCCGGTTACGTGAACCATTGAATCCACAAGCCTGTATATGTATTCTCCCTCTCGTCCTGAATCCGTTGCCACATAGATACAGCCTATGTCATCGCGGGTAAGCAATCCCGCAACGATATTGAACTGTTTCTTTGTGTCAGGAAGAACTTCATATTTGTATTCAGTTGGAATAAATGGAATAGTTGAAAGGCTCCACTTCTTAAGATTCGGATCGTAGACCTCCGGGTAGCTCATGGTGACCAGATGTCCGACACACCATGTGACAACCGCTGTATCCGACTCCAGGTAACCATTTCCCGCATTGCCCTTCACCCCCAGCACGTCGGCAAACTGCCTCGCCACGCTGGGCTTCTCTGCTATATATAAATTCTTCAAATTATGCTCCTATTCTTTCAGCATCCGCCACACACATGATCCTGTTTATGCCGTGGCCGGTGCAAAAATACATCACAACACATCTGTATATAATAGCAGAATTTGAAGTAAGGGGCAAGCTCTCGCATGTGCGCGCTTCTCTACACACATTGCGCGTTAATACCAAATTGCTCCGCACTTCGTGCTCCCGCAATTCTGCGCGGCATTCACACTCCGGCCTGTCGGCCTTCGTGTTCATGTCGCGTCATCCCGTCAAATGCGCTACATGCCGCGAGCAAGCTCTCGCATGTGCGCGCTTGACGGGATTTTAACGCGCAAAAAGCACCCCGCCTGCGACATGCGCAGACAGGATGCCTCTAAGCTATTTTATATAGAATTTAGTAGGATTAGCAAACTCAATCTATGTTTTACTGCTCGAATAACAGCTGCTCGTATGTTGGGAATGGCCAAGCTGTCTTTGGAAGTTCCTTCTCAAGTTCATCAGCAGGCTTTCTCACTGTGTCAAATGCTGCAAATACTGTGTTGTGGAAGTACTTAGCCCAAGCCTCTGTATCTCCCTCGTAATCTGCTGCCTTTGCAACCAGCTCCTCAAGGGCTACTGTAGCGCTCTTGAGCTCTGTGAGCTTCTCTGAGATGGTGTTCAAAAGTGATACCTGAACTGTAGGATCAATTCCAAGAGCCTTGATCTCAGCTGCACCCTTTGCAAGCTCTGCCTGATATTCCATAACTGCAGGAATGATCTCCTCATTAGACATCTCTATCATAGTGAGTGCCTCGATGTTGATCTTCTTTGCATAGTTCTCAAGCATTACATCAGCTCTCGCCTCAAGCTCTGCCTTATCCATAACTCCAAGGTTCTCGAAGATCTTAACGCTCTTATCTGCTGCAAGATAAGGAACAGCATCAACCATGCACTTGATATTTGGAAGACCACGCTTTGCTGCCTCCTCAACCCACTCGTCTGAGTAACCATTGCCATTGAAGATGATTCTCTGATGTGCTGTGAGTTCTCTTCTGATGAGTGCCTTGCAGGCTGTCTCGAAATCGTCAGCGCCCTCAAGTTCATCTGTCATCTTCTTGATCTGATCTGCAACTATTGTATTAAGTACCATCATTGGGAATGCGATGGACTGTGTTGAACCAACCATTCTGAACTCGAACTTGTTACCTGTGAATGCAAATGGTGATGTTCTGTTTCTATCTGTGGCATCCATTGTAAATGTAGGAAGTGTTGATGCACCTGATACATATGTCTTGCCCTTTGGGGACTCCGTAGCCTCACCCTTCTCGATGATCTGCTCAACGATCGACTGGAGCTGCTCTCCAAGGAATGCTGAGATGATTGCTGGAGGTGCCTCGTTAGCTCCAAGTCTGTGATCGTTTCCTGCTGATGATGCTGAAAGTCTCAGGAGCTCAGCGTTGTTGTCTACTGCTGCCAGAACTGCTGCCAGGAAGAACTGGAACTGGAGATTTGTCTCAGGATGCTTACCTGGATCGATGAGATTCTCGCCCTCGTCTGTTGAGATCGACCAGTTGTTGTGCTTACCTGAACCATTTACACCGGCAAATGGCTTCTCATGGAGTACACACTCAAGGTCATGCTTTGCAGCGATTTTCTTCATGGTTGCCATAACCAGATGGTTCTGATCTGTGGCGATGTTGGTTGTTGAGAAGATTGGCGCAAGCTCATGCTGTGCAGGAGCAACCTCGTTGTGCTGTGTCTTGGCAAGGATACCGTACTTCCACAGCTCCTCGTTCAACTCTGTCATGTATGATGCGATCTTATCCTTGATCGCTGCGAAATACTGATCATCAAGCTCCTGTCCCTTTGGAGGCATTGCTCCGAAAAGTGTACGTCCACAGAGCTTAAGATCTGTTCTCTTTGCAAATTTCTTCTTATCTATCAGGAAGTACTCCTGCTCAGGACCAACTGATGAAGTAACCTTCTTGGCTGTTGTGTTGCCGAACATTGCAAGAGCCTTAAGGGCTTCCTTGCTGATGGCATCCATTGAACGGAGAAGAGGTGTCTTGTAGTCAAGTGACTCTCCTGTATATGATGTGAATGCTGCCGGGATACAAAGGATGCATGTTCCCTCATCTGTTGTCTTTACAAATGCTGGTGATGTACAATCCCATGCTGTATATCCTCTTGCAGCACATGTCTCACGAAGACCGCCTGAAGGGAATGATGAAGCATCCGGCTCTGACTTGATGAGCTCCTTGCCTGTGAACTGGAGGATAACACCGCCATCACCGACTGTGCTTACGAATGAGTCGTGCTTCTCTGCTGTTGTCTCTGTAAGTGGCTGGAACCAATGTGTATAATGTGTTGCACCAAGCTCCATTGCCCATTCCTTCATGGCTGCTGCAACTGAATCTGCGATTGATGTATCGAGAGGCTCGCCCTTGTCAATAGTCGCCTTGAGTGACTTGTAAACTGCTTTTGGAAGTCTCTCTCTCATGACCTGATCTGAGAATACGTGTGAGCCAAATACGGCTGAAATTTTGTTCATCATAATTACTACTCCTTTTCCTGATTAAAATGAATCCTTAACGTATCCTCAAAAAAAGAGAAAGGTGTCCTCCTTCTTGAGAACACCTTTGTCCATTTCGTATCATTTAATTGTTGAATATAAAATACTCTATATTCTTTCAAAAATCAACCCCTAATTTTAAAAAATTTATCAAACATATATTGCACTGTTCTCATCCACACAGTAGCACGCCAGCTTTCCACCCCTGTTTCTCTCTCCATTTCCGCAGTCGAGATCCATATAGTAAGGTGTCACGTAAACGTTGTAGGAATGATCTTCATTGAGTCTGTTCGTCGTCACATGTCCGCAGAACACATACCTGTCAAATGCTTTTTTATCTGAAAAAGGAACATTGTGGATATCAGGTGAGATGAGAAATCTGTATTCATCTCTTCTCACGGCATTCGTTATAGATTCAGCGATATTGATCGTTCTATCAGCATTTCTGATGTATGAGCCACAATGAATGCCCGGATGGGTGACAACACAAACTCCGTACTTTGGCGAATGTATCTCTGTGTAATGTGACAGATGTGCCAGAAACCCATGCATTTTCATCTGATCATCCACATTGAGCTTCTTGATATCTCTGACTGTTCCACCACCGCCGAATATGATCCACTGTCTCTCTGACATGCTTCCCTCTATGTACATCTGGGCAAACAGTTCATGATTACCCTTTATGAGCTGCATCGAACCACCCACAAGATAGTCCGACATAAACTCAAGAAGAGAAATTCCCTCATCGTTCCAGTCAAATATGTCTCCCATGACTATCATGTGGTCCACGGCTGGATCAAAGCTTATCTTTTTCAACATTTTTCTGAATGACATGACATCTCCGTGGATGTCGGATATGAGATATAGCATTTATTCTTCCTTTGATAATCGTTCTATCAGTCCAGCCTCTTAATAAGCTCCTCATATATCTCCTCCGCCACAGCAAGCTTGTACGCAAGCCTTGTCGGCTGAGGTGGAAGCTCCACATAATACTCTTCCACATCACCATCTATGTCTATGGCAAAGTATACCTGTCCCGGAATCGAAGCGTCTGGATTTGCCGGATCCACATTTCCCATGGTTCCAGTCACGCCGATCCCTATATTCGCATTATACGCCTTTCTACACGCCTGCGCCATTGAACCTGCAGTTTCCTTTGAATAGACTGTATACTTGTCTATGATCTCTGCGGGAACCCCCTGCATGATCTTCGCCTCATTGCAGTAGGTGATAAATGCACCTTTCAGCACTGCAGAGGAACCTTCCGTGTCGGTGATGAGGGATGCAATCTGCCCTGAGGTGGCGGATTCCATGGTGGTGATGGTTAGGTGGCGGGAGATAAGAAGTTGTGTGAGATTCCGGTAATTCATTCTGATCTTATTCTCTATATTGCATTCACTCTCCATAAAGCGTCTATTCTCCTTCTTTTCCTTTTCACTTTTAGAATAGTAACTTTCCTCAAATACGTCAAGCGGGATAATATACTATTACTGAAGCATATCCAACCCCAATCCGGTATTGCATTTTGTTTTCCCAATATGGACATATGTATTAAAAAATTGCTTCTCCTTCAACTCTCTCGGACTGTTTTCAAATATAAGTGTAACAGATTCTTTTACTAGTTTTCTATAATACATTAAATTCCGAATCATCCCTTAGCAACAATCAATCATTATATCAAGGATTGCTAAAATATCTGATAATTCTTTTCTAAACTTTTTCCTGTATAATTCGATATCGCTATTATCTTTAATTTCTCCAATTAATTCAAATGAATTTTTCTCGTTGTAGCAGGCAATCACGCCCATATTTCCAGAAAGTTGAACTCTTGTACGTTTTCCCATTTTCTTCAAGCCTGAAATAAACTGAGGGGTCAAAATAGAATACGCAAGGTCATCCCCCGATGCATTAACCTCAAACCGGTCATCAAATACGCGATCTCCCGTTTTCAAGTAGCTTGATATATTGTTTTTTTCATCTATGTATACGGCCTTTCTATTTTGCCTCATTTTCCCAGAATTACTCTTGCCCATTATCTGTACAAATCCATTCACGCTTTTACTCAACGCCATTGTCATAAACTGTCCTGAAAACTCTGTAATAGTAGTTTTCAGGTTGTTTTCATTTGCAGTATAATCCTGACTTTCTGTTTTCAATTCAAGATCACTGTATGTAAATTCTACATTTCTGTATATTCCATGAATATAATCTGAACCTGTTGCTCTATTATAAGTTGGAAGAATACTGCATTTTTTTAAAAAAGATT
>ENA-UEPN01000920-UEPN01000920.1-human-gut-metagenome-genome-assembly--contig:-NODE-920-length-17865-cov-8.872555_pt1 | contig 17865 bp, 5 predicted proteins | sample MGYA00242897_ERZ507910 | MGnify/ENA primary metagenome ERZ507910 (study PRJEB26167, sample SAMN06115525) | human gut metagenome | host: Homo sapiens | place: China:Jiangxi | collected 2015-08-20...
AATACAATGTAGAGGATAAAATTGATCAAATTTTAACCGAATTCAACTGTTTTATCATTGATTAGAGCGAATTTGGTAGATCTTCGAGGTGTATGATAATCGAGAAGAGATGTGAATTATTTAGCTGATATGACCGACAGCTTTCGTTATGTGGACTCAATGTCCCCATTTGTAAATGGCTATGCTTAGTCCACATAGGTTAATGGTGTGATTATTAATTCTTTAACTAAATCAAGATAGTTAATCCATCATGGGAGAGTTATGCGGCAATAACTTTGCATTTTTGAGACGAAACATAGTCACTCCACCATTGCATGAGAACCACCCGTTCAGTGAGATACTCTGCACGATTGTAGGCTGCAATTATTTCATCTTTCTTCGAGTGGGCAAGGGCGGCTTCTAAGACATCAGTCCTAAACTTGCCAGACTCCTCAGCAGCCGTTCTAGCAATGGATCGCATACCGTGAGCTACAAGCTCACCTCCGAAACCCATACGGATTATGGCCGCATTAGCTGTTTGTTCATGCATGTGATTGAGTGGAGCTTTGATACTGGGGAACACCCACTCTCTATGCCCGCTGATGACTTTCATTAAATCCAAAACTCGCAAAGCTTCTTTGCTCAGTGGAACTTTGTGAGGCTTCTTCATTTTCATAAACTCCGCCGGGATGTTCCACATGCCAGTTTCAATATCAATATCTGACCATCTTGTGCGAACAGCTTCACCTGGGCGAACCCATGTGAGAAGTTGCCACTCAATCAGTAGCCTTGTTTCCAAACGGATAGAAGCATTGTTTAGAGCAACCAAGAAGCGAGGGAGTTCGGAAGGGGGTAATGCTGGCATATTCTGTTTTTTTGGCTTGCTGAACCGTTGCCCCAGGTTGTCTGCCGGGTTGAATTCTATGAGTTCTTCTGTTGCTGCATAGCGGAAAATTTCATTCAGGCGGGATATGATGCGGCGAAGTGTTTCAAGGACACCTCGTTTTTCTATGGGTTCTAAATGCTGTTTAAGCATTTTAGGGCGAATCTCCTTAATTGGGGTATCACCCAATGTGGAAAAGATATTTCTCTCTAGGCTTCGCCAGATGTCGTTAGCATGATCTTGGGAGATGCCTGACGTTTTGACTTTCTCATCAAGCCACTTCTTGGCTACTGCTTGAAATGTATGTTCCGTGGCATCTTTCAGTGCATTGGCTTTTTGGTTGTTATGAACTTGGGGGTCTATACCATTTGTAAGCAACGACAAGTATTCATCACGTAAAGCTCGTGCCTTCGCAAGTGTAAGGTGAGGATAGGTTCCTAAGCTCACCTTAGTTCGCTTTTTGGTCACAGGCACTGCATATCTGAAATACCAATTTTTCTTCCCTCCCTTCGCCAGGGGAGCGATTCGCAACAGCAAACCATCGCCGTCAAAAAGGTTAACCTCTTTTTCGGCAGGTTTGGTGCTTTTGATTTCAGTGTCAGTGAGCTTCTTAGCGATTTTGGCCATGTTTGGGACCCTCGATTTTAGGACCCATCTTCGTGGGTCCCATTCAGGGTGCCATAACTCGTAGTTCTCAGCAATTCTCACTAGACTACAATAGACGTAAAAAAGCCCGCAGAGCTTGTGCTGTGCGGGCTTAGTAGACTTTACTGAACTTCAGTACATCAATATTTGGTGGAGCTGGCGGGAGTTGAACCCGCGTCCGAAATTCCTACATCCTCGGCACTACATGCTTAGTCAGTCTTTACATTCGCCTGGCACCTGCGGACAGACACGCCACTACCAGACTAGCCTGATTAGATTTAACGCTTCAACCCCAGGCAGGGCATCCACGCGATCTCTTTTGGGTTTGACCTCTCTTTGATCCCCGTCTTAAGAGCGGAAGCTAGGGAGAGAGGGCTCAGAGCAGGTTATTAAGCTGCTAAAGCGTAGTTTTCGTCGTTTGCGACTATTTTTTGCGGCTTTTTACGAGGCCAACCGCCCCTCGGCATGCACCTTGGGTTTCGCAAATCCCGTCGAATCCAGAATCAGCCCCAATGTGTTAGAGCAAGTATAACAGACTTGTGACACGCGTGACCAGCCCCCGCAACCCCTAATCCTCAAGGATTTACCGCTCGCGCAGCGCTTCTTTTGCACGATTAAACGGTTTGATTAAATAGTCGACGATGGTTTTTTCACCTGTTTTTATATCCACCGTGGCAATCATGCCCGGTACGATGGAGAAATGGCGTCCCAGTTTGTTCTGTAAGAAGTCCTGATGGGTGCGGATAAACACGCGGTAATAGAAGATTTCCGGTTTCACTTTATCCTGAATGGTGTCCGGTGAGATGGTTTCGACTACGCCTTCCAGGCCGCCGTAAATGGCGTAGTCATAGGCGGTTATCTTCACCAGCGCCCGCTGGCCGGGATGGATGAACGCGATATCACGCGGCGACAGGCGGGTTTCTATCAGCAGATGATCGTCCAGCGGTACAATCTCCATCATCTCGCCGTTGGGCGGGATAACGCCGCCAATGGTGGTGACCTGGATATTTTTCACAATACCGCGCATCGGCGCGCGTACGGTCAGGCGGGTCACGGAATCCTCGCGTCCTTTTAAAATAGCCGCCAGCATATCCACTTCGGCGTTAGCTTTTGACAGCGCTTCCCGCGCCTGCACGAAATATTGTGAGCGCAGGTCGGTGATTTTTAATCCCAGATCGCTTTTTTGGCGTTGCAGGCGCAGCACTTCTACGTGGCTGGCGGCACCGCTTTTCTCCAGTCGCTGAGTAATGGCCAATTCTTTATTTACCGAGACCAGCGCATCCTGCAGTTCCGCCATTGAATCCGCAAGCTGCGCGCGGCGGCTTTTATACAGGCGAGTTTCGGAGGCGATGAGATCCGGCCAGGCGCGCAGCGAATCGGGAAAGACCAGCGGCAGATCGTTAACTTCGGCATTGAGCCTTGCGCTGGAGGCCAGTGAGGCGCGATAACGGGCGGCGCTCTCCCCAACGTTGGACTCTGAACGGGTGGGGTCGAGACGAGCAACAATTTGATTAGCCTGGACTTTATCTCCCTCGCGGACCGTCAGTTCCGCGAGAATACCACCATCCAGTGATTGCAAGACTTGTTCACGCGAGCTGGGGATCACTTTCCCGCTGCCGGTTGAGACTTCATCCAGCTTACCGAAATATGCCCAGATACCCAGGACGGCAAACAACAGCGTGCTGAGCAGAATAATGCGGCTGGCCCCGGAAAAACGGTGCTCGCGGCGGATATCGAGGTCGTCCATGGCGGCATCATGCGGATTGGTTTTCATTTTTCCACTCCCGACCGTGGGTAGGGGCAGGTGCCCGGCTCGCATTCAACGCCTGCGCTTTCGGGGCATCCATGACCAGTTGACCTTCTTTCAACACCACCACGCGTTCGACCAGTTCCAGAACCGGTACGCGATGGGTGGCGACAATCAATGTGCGGTTACCCAACCACTGGTTGAGGCGCTGAATAAATTCCCGCTCGGTATGTTCATCCAGCGAGGCGCTGGGTTCATCGAGCAGCACGATATTGGGCGATCGCAGCAGCATTCTAGCCAGCAGGATCGACTGCCGTTGTCCACCGGACAAACCGTTGCCGCCTTCCATAATGGGATGCGCCAGCCCTTTGGCGAGCTGTTTAACGAAAGCAGCCGCGCCGCTGACCTCCAGCGCTTCGAAGATCTGCGCGTCGCTGGCGTGCGGCGCACCGAGGGTCAGGTTCTCGCGTAGGGTGCCGAAAAACAGTCGCGCATTCTGGCTGAGAAAACCGATGTTGCGGCGTAAATCGGCCATATCGATTTGCGCCAGACTCAGGTTATCGAGCCGTACATCGCCCTGGATAATCTCAACGCCGCCGGCCATGGCCTGTAGCAGCGTTGATTTTCCGGCACCGTTACGTCCGAGGATCGCCACCCGTTCGCCGGGCATGACCTCCAGGCGCGAGATCCGTAGTGGAACGCGCTGATCGTCACTGTGGTAGCGAAAGTGTGCGTTCTCAAACAGATAATGGCCGTGAAAAATCTCCTGATGCACCCGGTCTTCGTCATACTGCGTTTCGGTGGGAAGCTGCATGATGTTGTCTAATCCCATCTTCGCCGCCTTGACCTGTTGCCAGCGGGCCAGCACGCCGCACAGATTAGCCATCGGGGCAATCATTCTGGAACCGAGCATTGAAGCCGCCACCACGGCGCCGGTGGTCATCGTGCCTTCAATGACCATTGGCGCGCCAAACATAATGATGGCGGCGTAGACCAGGCTTTGTACCGACATGCCCCAGCCAATCAGCCCTTGAGTCAGCTTACGCGTGCGTAGCCCTGACTCTCCGGTAATACGGATATAGCTGTTCCACTGCTGTAAAAAGCGGTTTTCCGCCTGCATCAGCTTGATGTCTTCCAGCCCCTGGACGCTTTCGACCAGCACCGCGTTGCGCAGGGTGGATTCATGGGCAGCCTGGTTGGCGAGCACCGCCAGCTTCTTCTGTAACAGCAAGCCAGGCAGGATCATCAACAGGGCCGCGACGGGGGCTATCCACGCCAATGGTGGGGCAATACAGGCCAGCACCACGATAAACAGAAAGAAAAACGGCAGATCGACAATGGTCGACATGGTTGAGGAGGTGATCATCTCGCGAACTTGTTCCAGCTCGCGCAGTTGAGAAATAAAGCTCCCCGTCGAGCGGGGGACGGCGCTGTTGCGCAGCCGCAATGCGTGGCTAAACACGCGATCGGAAATGCGCATATCGGCGCGTTTGCCGAGCAGATCCATTATGTGGGTACGCGCTTCGCGCAGCAAAAAGCCAAACAGCACCGCCACCAGAACACCGGTAGAGAGAACATACAGCGTTGGATAAGACTGGGCGGGGATCACCCGGTCATAGACCTGCATGGAAAAGATAATCCCGGCGAGCGACAGGACGTTAATCAGAAAGGCGGCAATCATGACCGGCAGGTAAGGGCGGATGTCCTTTAACACCAGTTCGCGCATCCAGTCGGGCTTGAAGCGCGAAATATAGCGGTCTACCCGACTGTCCTTCAGCGCCGACAGCGGGCGCAGCGCGGTAATGCTCACGATCTCCGGCAGAAGTTCTGCAATCGTTAACCTGTTACGCTGGCCCTCTTCGGCGATGATGAAAACATCTAACGTATCTTCGCCGTTGAAATGTTCTATTACCATCAGTTGGCCGTCGCGCAATTCCGCCACCACCGGCAGGCGCCATTGACCGAACGCCTGCGCGGCGGTATTCAGTGCATGAAATGAGAGTCCCGCCTGACGCGCCAGTTGCGACAGGGCTGTGGCCCGGCTTTTTCCCGCAAACCATGGGGCGTTGGCCTGGATTGCGCCGGGAGAACAGGCCACGCGATAGTGATTGGCAATATGCGTCATCGCCTGCGCCCACTGGCTCAGGGCGTGTTCGCCAATTACATCATCCGCATGTGAATCGAGGTCGCTCATAGCTTGATCTCCACCGATTGAATGCTGCGATTATTTAAGGCGAACGCCTGACGAAGCGAGCCGGTGTTATAGAGACAGTTCAACTGGAGCTGGCGCAGCTGGTTTTGAGTCTGGAGTTCAGCAAAACGGGCCTGATACACCTCTTGCTCGGCGTTAAGCACGTCGAGCAGCGGGCGCGAGCCAAGGTCCAGATATTGCTGTTGATAAAGCTCGCGCGTTTGTTCGCTCAGCCGCTGTTGGCGACGCAGAATCTGCAGGGCGGTGGCGAGGCTCATCGCCTGGCTGCGGGACTCCAGTAATTTCTGCCGTACTTCGAGTCGGGTGCGCTGGATGGAGTATTGTGCAGATTCTACCGCATGGCTGGCGGCGTTGCGTCTGGCGGTGAGTCCGCCCCCCTGATACAGCGGCATTTCAACTTTTACCCATGCAGAATACTGGGTTTTGTCGAGTACCTCATGGCTGGGGTATTTGTCGTTGAGATAGTGCTGAACCGACGGTTCCAGAGAGATGGTGGGCGTCATCTGCGCGTTGGCGTAGTCGAGATTTGCCTGCGCCACATTCGCCTGCGCCCAGGCCGCCAGGACCGCGGGAACCAGTTTATCGTCCGGTTTGACCACATCACAACTGCTGTCCAGTTTGACCGGGAATTCATTACTGATGCCGTTAAGCGAGTTCCAGCCGAGGAAGCTCATCAGCGTTGCCTTGCTGCTGTCGAGATTGGCCTGATACTGCGCCAACTGAGAACGTGCAGACTCGATACGCGCATCGGTTTGCACCACGTCTGACAGCGAGGTTGCCCCTTCATCATTGCGTTGACGGGTCAGTCGACCAATGCCGTTTAAGGCGGTGAGCTGCTCTTCGGCGGCGTCCACCATTTGCTGCCACGTCTGCACCTGGACTATCGCGTTGGCGGTGGCGTGGGCGATGGTATCAATACTGAGTAACACATTCGCCTGCTGTTGTGCGGCTCCGGCGGTCTCGGCGCGGACCTGGCTTGCCACTTTGCCGAAGTCGTACAGCATTTGCGATACCGAAATCACCAGCGCCGGGCTGAAGCCGTGGTCGGTGTAGGTATTGCTGTAACCGTTGTTCATTCCGGCAGAAACCTGCGGGTAATATTTTGACTTCGCCACGTCGATTTGCTCGTTTTGCGAGAGCAGTTTGCCGATGGATTCACGAATAGAAGGATGCCAGCTCACGGCACGACTCACCGCGTCGTTGAGCGTCAGGCTACCGGGAGCGGCGGCACTTAGCGGCAGATCGGCAACCGCGCCGTCCAGCGAGGGAAGCATCTGGCTAGTGGCCAGTCCTTCCGGCGTAATAATTTGCGGTTCATCTTCGGCATTCACCCGCAGGGTACAGAGCGTTAATGCCAGCAGTAAGGCAACAGGCGCGACATTTCTCATAGATTATCCCTTACAAAATACGGCAGCGACGACTGTTATTGCCCCGGATGTCATCGCATCCGGGGCTGTAGTTATGGCGCTTTAACGCTATATGTTCACTTCAGGGCACAATGTGATTTTGTTGCACCAGCTCGTCGAGCGTGGTGTGTACGTTCTCCAGCGTGATGAGATTGGTTGAGTGATAAGTGTTGCCCGTACCGTCACGGTCGATGGCAATAACCGTGTTGTTACCGCTGGTGGTAACGGTGAGGTAGTTACCGAGCGTCGCGTTCTGCCCGTTCCAGCCCACCAGCAGGTCACCGATATCGATTTTGTCACCCTGGGCCAGCGAGAAGTTGGTCCAGGTGTCCGCTGTTCCGTTACCGCCGGTAGCGTCGTTGGCATTGAGCAGGTGATAAATCAGCGTATCGCCGTAGGCGCTGCCAGTCAGGCGATCGGCATCGACGGTACTCACCACTTGCGGATTCATATTGATGGTCAGCGTAGCGGTATCGGTATGGCCATTCAGGTCGTTAAGGGTGTAGGTAAATGTCTCTTTGGTGACGATGGTGGAGAGCGAGACATCGCTGTTGAGGGCATAGGTGTAATGACCATCAATGCCAATGGTCAGTTTGCCGTACAACCCGTTAATGATGGCGCTGGTCGTGCTGCTCAGCGGATCCAGCGTGGCGGCGCTGCCGCCCGTGCCATTCACCGTTAGCAAGGTATGCACGCTGGCAATATGGTCTCCGTCATAAATATTGCCGGTGACGCTATTCGCTGTGGAAGTCTCGAAGTTTTGCAGGTCGATTATCGTGCCTTTCACGCTGGGGGTGATGGTGATATTCCCCAACCCCAGAGCCCCGACGCTGCCGGTATAGTCGAGGCGATAGTTGCCGGGGTGCAGTACTACCCCGCTGAGGGCAATATCAATATTGCCGCCAATCAGCAATCCGCCATTGAATGAGTTACCGGCAATCTTGACGTTGTTGCTGTCATACAGCGCCCAGGTGACGGTCAGTCCGCCCAGCGTCAGACCTGAAGCGACGTTAAAATGCAGTATGGCGTTTTGCACCGCCGTTCCCGTCGCGACTTCAATGACGCCAGTACCATTTTGTGAGGTGGGTGAAAGGAGTTGGGCGCTCCAGCTGGCGTTCCCAACGCTGTTGTCGATAAACGACCTGGATGTATCGGCCTGGGTGGTGACCGCCATCTGGCTGCTGATGTCGTTTACGGCATCCAGCGCCTGTGGGGTTGCCGTAATGTTCAGCGACGCGCTACCGATATCGCCGTTTGGTGCTTTGACCTTATACACGAAGCTGTCAGGCGTATTGATACCGTCTGCGCCCAGTCCGCTTCTCAGCGTGTAGGTGTAGTTCCCTTTCGCATCAATAGTCAGCGTGCCGTACTGTCCGTTAATGGTGGTAGTGCCCGTTGTGTTAACGGTGACACCGTTAACTTCGGTGATAACGGTATTAGCCGGAGCCGAGTCGTTGGCCAGCAGATTCCCATTGGTTGCTGCACTCAGACTGTCGACGGCGTAGGTGTGATCGGCCTGAATATTCAGGGTATAGCTGGTCAACAGCGTCAGGCCGCCGGAAGCGTTAAGCAGGAACAGATAGTCACCGCCCGGCAGCGTAATGGTATACGCCGATGAACTGCCGCCCAGCAGGGCGGTTACCCAGTTCGGCTGTACCCGGTACTGCTCATACTGCTGAATAGACTCGTTGAAGCGGTAGACATAGAGATCAAAGCCGCCCAGCGTTACGCCAAGTACGTTGGCCTGAACAGTGATCGTTCGCGTCGCGCCGTCATCAACGTTGAATTTAATCGGGTTGGTCAAACCGTTGACCAGGCTAACATCCAACAATTGTCCCAAACCAACGCTGGCGAGCGTGAAGCCGGTTTGTTGTGATGGATGGTTGTCGACTGCGATGACCTGCGTCCCGTAAGTCAGCGCAGCCACATCGTCTGCCGCCGTTACCGTGCTGGTGGTTGGGGCCTGACCCAGCGTGACCACCAGTTTTGCCGAGGAGTGATCGCTGCCATGCGTTAGCGTGTAGGTAAAGCTTTCGGAACGTCCATACACTGAGATTGACGTATTGGTCAGAGTATAGGTGTAGCTACCATTCTGATTGATATGCAGGGTGCCGTATTTACCCTGCACATCAATGCCGCCCACCGGGATGTTCACCACGTTGCCGTTACCGTCAGTGATGGTGGTGACCAGCGTGCCGGAAGGGGCGTTATCCTGCCCATTGGCGGGATCGGTATCGGTGATGATATTGCCAGACTCGGTAGTACCACCGGTGATGGTCCCTGCGCTGGCTTTTACCACCGAGACATCCAGGCTGGTGTATGCCCCTGTCGCCAGTAGGTTGGTGTTGTAGCTGACCACGCGGTAATCCCCGCCAGTCAGTCCGCTGTAATTGAGCGTTACGCCCGAGGCACCCAGGGTGAGCAGGCTGGCAAAGTCTGGTTTCCCGGTATCCACCACCGTTACCCAGGCATTCAGCGCGGTGTCAAAGCGCTGGATGACGACTTCAAGCGTGTTTAACAGCGACAGCACCACGCCGGTCGCTGCGGCATTGATTGTAATGGATCCGCTGCCGCCAGAAGCGATGCTGAAATTGACGCTTGCTGTATCGTTCCCCAGCACGTTGGCGACATTTCCCAGCGCATTGACCAACAGGAAACCATAATCGCTTTGATGCTCGGTGCTGACGGTGACATCGGTTTGTAGAGGCAGACTGGTGACATTGTCTTCAGCCAGCAGCGGCAATACCGGCGCGATAGCGCTTGTTGGCAATGAGGTATTTCCCGCCGCATCGGTCGCCGTGGCGGACAGCGACTGACCCTCAATCTGGCGAACCGGCAGGTTGACGCTGTAGACACCGCTGCTGTTGGCGATTGCCGTCACGCTGGTGCCGCCGGGCAGAGTGATGGTAACCGTGCTTCCCGCTTCGGCGACGCCGCTGATGGTACCGCCATCGGCGCTGATCAGTATCGTTGGTGCGGTCGGCGGCGTGGTATCCACAATCACGCTGAACGAACCGGACACCCCGCTTACGCCGTTGGCGTTTGTTGCCGTGGCGGTAAACGCGTGGTTACCTTCGCTGAGCGCGCCGGATGGGGTAAAGTTCCAGAGGCCGTTACTATCTGCGGTCGTACTACCCATGAGTACGCCGTTGTTGTACAGATTGATGATGGCGTTAGCCTGCGCCGTTCCGCTAAGGGCTGGACGGGTATCATTGGTGGTTTTACCTGCCGCGACCAGACCTGTAATTGTGCCCACGTCGTCAAATACGCTGGCAATAACCGGCGCAGGCGGTACACCAGTAAACGGTGCCAGCACGTTACCCGCTGTGCCGATGTTGCCTGCGGCATCCTGTGCGCTGACCAGCAGCGTTTGCCCACTGATTTGCGGTGGGCTCAGCGTGAAGGTGAAATTACCGGAGGCGTTGGCTGTTGCGGTACCAAGTACGGTTCCGCTGCTGGAGGTGATGATTATCGTACTGTTCGCTTCGGCAACGCCGGTCAGCGTGGTGCCGTTGGCGTTGACCGCCAGACCGGTTGGAGTACCCGGTGCGACGGTATCGACCACAATTGCGGAGGCAGATGATAGCCCGCTGGTATTACCTGCGGTGTCTGTTGCTGTGATGGTGAAGGAATGCGTCCCCTGACCCAACGCCGTAGGTGGCGTGTAATTCCAGCTGCCGCTGCCGTCCGCCGTTACGCTGGTTACAAAGGTGCCGTTATCATAAATATCGACCCGAGCGTTGGCTTCCGTGGTGCCGTTTAACGTTGGGCGTGCGTCGTTGGTTGGCTGATTATTGCCAATCACCCCGGTGTTTGGTCCGACATCATCAACAATACTGCTAATTGAAGGCTGCGTTGGTGCCGTGGTGTCGACCACTACGCTAAAGCCTGCCGTTGCGCCGCTGGTGTTGCCCGCCGCATCGGTGGCGGTGACGGTAAAGGTGTGCGATCCATTTGCCAGCGGCGTGGTTGGGGTAAACGACCAACTGTTATTGCTTTGCACCAGCGTGGTACCCAACAGGGTGCTGCCGTCATAAATGCTGACGGTGCTGCCTGCTTCGGCGGTACCGTTGAGCGTTGGTCGGGCATCGTTAGTCAGTTGCCCGTTGCTAAGTCCCGCGTTGAACACACCGCCTGCGACGTCATCCACCACCGAGGTCAGGAGCGGCGCTGACGGCGCGATCGTGTCAACGTTGATAATAAATTCGCTTGAGGTGGGGCTGACGTTCCCGGCGGCATCCGTGGCAATGGCGGTAAAGACATGCGGGCCGTTGCCCAGTGTGGCAGGCAGATATTCCCAGGTGCCATCTATTGCCGCTGTCACCGTCGCCAGCAGCGTGCCATTATCGTAGATGGCTACCCGGGCACCGGCTTCCGCCGAGCCGTTCAGTACGGGGCGAGTATCATTGGTGTAAGCGCCGTTCGACAGCGTTCCGGTTCCCGGCACCACGTCATCAAAAGCCTGGATAATCGTTGGCGCAAGCGGGGCAACAGTATCAACAACGATGTTAAATCCAGCGGACGTTGAGCTAACGTTTCCGGCTGCGTCGGTTGCTGTCACCGTCAGCGCGTGGTTACCGTTGCCAAGCGCTGTTCCCGGCGTGAAGCTCCAGGCGCCTGTACCATCCGCTGTGATTGAACCGATAAACGATCCGTTATCGTAAATTCTCACCGTGGAATTGGCTTCAGCCGTACCGCTGAGGGTAGGGCGTGCATCGTTTGTCGCCTGGCCGTTGTTCAGATTTCCGGTCAGCGGGCCGACATCATCTGCAACCTGAGTAATCACTGGTGCTGCCGGTGCTTGTGTGTCGACGGTGTAGGTAAAGCCGCCTGAAGGCAGACTGGTATTGCCTGCGCTATCTGTCGCCGTGACGGTCAGAGTATGCAGGCCGTTACCCAATGCCGTTGAGGGCGTAAAATTCCAGGTTCCGCCTGCGCCGACGATGGTGGTGCCAATGGGCTGACCATCGCTCAGGACGGTAATGGTCGCGCCAACTTCACCGGTACCGCTGAGCGCCGGGCGACTTTCGTTACTGATTTGCCCGTTGGAGATTGGCCCGGTTGTCGGCGCGGTATTGTCCTGAACGGTCAGAATTACTGGTGCAGACGGGGCAACTGAATCGACCAAAACGGTGAACGAGGCAGAAGCTCCGCTGGTGTTGCCCGCCGCATCCGTTGCGGTCACCGTAAAGATATTTTCCCCCTGCGCCAGCGCGTTTGTTGGGGTGAAGCTCCAGCTACCGGAGCCATCGGCATTTGCGGTGCCAATGATCGTTCCGTTACTACGAATGGTGACAATAGCATTAGCTTCGGTCGTGCCACTTAGTGTTGGTTGGGCATCATTGGTCAGTTGGCCGTTGGTCAACAGCGTGCTTCCCGGCTGATCGTCGATGACCGAGGTAATACTTGGCGCGGCGGGCGCCAGCGTATCGACAACTACGACGAACGGTGGCGCTGCCGGGCTGATGTTGCCCGCACCATCCGTGACGGTGGCTGTCAGCGAATGGCTTCCTTCACTGAGCGCAGGCGCTGGCGTAAAGCTCCAGTTACCGCTGGCGTCGCTGGTGGTTGTGCCAATCACTGTGCTGCCATCCCGGATGGTGACAATTGAATCTGCCTCGGTAACGCCCGTGAGCGTTGGGGTATTATCGTTAGTTGACTGTCCGGACGTCAGGTTTTGAATGGTGCCAACGTTGTCTGTGACTGTGACAATGGTGGGGGCATTCGGAATTAAAGTATCAACAATGATCAGAAAATCAGCGGAGGCATCGCCTTGGTTGCCAGCAGCATCGGTTGCGCGAGCGGTAAAGAGGTGATTGCCTTCTCCCAGCGCGTCTGTCGGGGTAAAGCTCCAGAATCCGTTGCTGTTTACCGTGGTTGTGGCATAAGCGATACCGTTATCGTAGAGGGTGATGGTTGCTCCCGCTTCGCCGGTTCCGTTTAAGGTCGGGCGTGAGTCATTGGTAATTTGTCCTTTATCCAGCGGCCCACTGCCGGGTGAAACGTCATCGATAATGCTGGTGATGAGCGGTGCCAGCGGCGCGGTGGTGTCGATGGTAATGGCATAATTGGGTGACTGCCCGCTGGGTATTAAGTTGACGGTTTGTGAGACTGCGAAGTTATAGGTTGTGCCGTTAGTTAGCGGGGTGAGCAACTGATAACTCCAGGCGCCGGAAACCGCATCGGCGGTGACCGTGGCGATAGACGCGCCATTTTGATAGATAGTCACTGTAGCCCCAGCCGTGGCGGTTCCTTGCAACCGCGGTAAAGTGTCGTTGGTGGTTTTTCCGCTGCCGATTTCGCCCATGCCGGGGGCTACGTCATCCACGATCTCAAGAGTTGGCGGGTGTGGAATGCTGGAGGTGGCAGCGGTAAACGGGGTGGGATTGCTCTGGTTACCCGCGGGATCCTGGGCGATGGCATTCAGTGCCTGACCAGCCGTTTGCGCTGGTGAAATGGTGACAGAGAAGATACCTGAACCGTCTGCCACCCCCTGGCCGAGAATGGTGCTACCGCTGCGAATAATCACGGTACTACCAGCATCGGCTGTACCGCTAACCAGCGTACCGTTCGGATCAACGCTGGTAACGATAGGCATTGCAGGAGGTAGCGTATCAACAATCAACGTGACAGGATTTCCTGCCGGCAGCACATTACCGGCAGCATCTTGTGCGCCGAAAGTCAGCGTATGAATCATGTTGGGCGTGAGGGGAACATCTATGCTCCAGGAGCCATTCGCGCCCACGGTGGTTATCGCGATGGGAATGCCACCGTCATAAATTAACACCGTACTGCCCGGCGTACCCGTCCCGCTAATGGTTGGGGTGGTATCGTCCGTGACGCTACCGCTGGTGAGCGAACCGGTAATCACGCCGACGTTATCTTCGATATTCGTCACGAGTGGCGCTGTGAGCGGGGTGGTGTTCACCGTAAACGAAATGCTGTTTGAGCTACTGCTGATGTTACCTGCCGCATCGGTTGCGGTAGCGGTCAGCGTGTAGTTGCCGTTTGCCAGCGCAGTCCCGGGCGTAATACTCCAGGTGCCGCCAGCCACCGTTGCCGTACCGATCACTACACCGCTGTTATACAGGGTGATGATGTCCCCGTCAGTGCCAGTACCGCGAATGGTTGGCGTGGCGTCATCGGTCACGGCATTGGGCAAGAGATCGCCTACCGATCCACCGACGTTATCATTGGCGGCGATAATCACCGGAGGTGCAGACGGCGTCGTGTCGATGTTCAGTGTTATGGCATTCGACGGCTGGCTGACGTTGCCAGCCGGATCGGTTGCGGTAAGGGTTATCTGGTAAGTACCAGGGGAAACCGGTGCTGATGGAGTAAAGCTCCAGGTTCCGTCTGCACCTACTGTTGCTGTTCCCTGCAAAGGGGGAGTGCCGTTCAGATAAACGGTAATCAAATCCCCAACGTTCCCTGTACCGCTAAAGGTTGGCGTGGTGTCATTGGTGTTGCCATTCGTGACCACGCCCGTTACCGGAGCCACATCGTCAGTAATGATAGGGGCGCCAGGCTGCGCGGGAGGCGTATTGTCTACCGTCAGAGTGAAGCTAGCCGATGGGATCCCCGTATTACCTGCAGCGTCAGTCGCCGTGGCGGTGAATTTGTGTGGCCCCTCGATGAGCACGGGATCTGGGGTAAATGTCCAGGTTCCATTTGGTTGAACGGTGGCGGTGCCAATACTGACGTTATTGTCAAAAATGGTAATGGTTGCGCCCGGCTCGCCCGTACCGGAGAGGGCCGGAGCGGTACTTTTCGTACTACCGCCGTTCGCCAGAGCAACGGTGGCGCTGCCCACGAGTCCTTCACCGGCGATAATCACCGGAGCCGCTGGTGGGGTGGTATCAATGGTCAGAGTGAAATTTCCGGCATTGCTGGCGTTACCCGCTGCATCTGTTGCGATAGCCGACAGCGCATGTGGACCTTCACTCAGCGGTTGAGTGACCTGGAAACTCCAGGTGCCCCCGGACACGACCGTTGCGGTTCCAATAAGTGTGGCGCCATCATAGATAGTGATGGTGGAGTCGACGGTCCCGGTCCCCTTCAGCAGCGGCAGGGTATCGTTTGAACGGCTACCGGTGGGCAGATCGGTTGGTGCATTCCCGACGTCGTCGGTTGCGGTCAAAATCACGGGGGTCCCAGGTGCTTGGGTATCCACGGTAACACTGACTACGATGGGCGAGGTAATGACGTTACCGGCTGCATCTGTTGCTGATACCGTAAACTGGTGGATGCGATCGTTGAGCGCCAGATTGGTTGGAACGGTATAGCTCCAGGTCCCCGAGCTGTCGATAAGCATCACCGTCATCAGCAGACTGCCATCGTACAGGCTCACGAGCGAGCCCGGCTCACCGGTACCTGAGAGGGTTGGCGTGTTGTCGTTGGTAATCCAGGCATTGCTCGTTACGTTACCGGCGCTGCTGCCAACATCAGCGTTAACCAGCGTTATGACTGGCACTGTCGGCGCGATGCTATCGACAATGATTTTCCAACTGGCGGCGGCGCTGGTGTTATTAGCGGCATCGGTTGCCGTCACTGTAAATACATGTGCCCCCTGGCCCAATGCTGAGGTGGGCGTATAGTTCCAGTTACCGTTGATATCAGCGGTAATGGTCGTAAGCAGAGTTCCGTTATCGTAAATTTTGACCTGAGAGCCGGCCTCAGCTTTGCCCTCAATTTTCGGTTTATCGTCGTTGGTTAACCCATTGTTATTGATGGGGCCTGTGATATCGGCGACGTCATCAGTGACGGCAATGATAACGGGTTGGTTTGGCGCGGTGAGATCCGGGGCAACAGCCGAAGTTGGCAGGCTTTCGTTACCAGTGCTGTCCGTTGCGGTGACGTTTACTGTTTCATTGTTGATTTTCGACGGGGTGATCTGGACGGTGAAATTGCCGCCGCTGTCAGCCTGACCCACGCCAATAGGAGCCCCGTTGCTGTCTTTGACGGTGACGGTACTTCCGGCTTCGGCGTGACCGCTAACCGCTCCACCATTTCCTGCAACTGTGACGCCTGTCGGCGCATCAGGTGCGGTGGTGTCCGGTGCGTTGACAGAGGCGTCGTCGCCCTTGTTGCCTGCGGTGTCGGTCGCATTTGCCGTAAGTGTCTCGCCGTTGGTTTGTGGCGGAACCAGCGTTGCGGTGAAATCCCCATTTGTATCGGCAGTTGCTGTTCCAATGGTATTGCCATCCGGATCCAGAATATTGACCGTACTGTTGGGTTCGGCCTTGCCGGTGACCTGGTCGCCAGTGCCATTAACTAGCAGGTTTGTTGGGGGCTGTGGCGCGGTAATGTCTGGTGCAAGCGCAGTTTCTGGTGGGCTTAGGTTCCCGGCTGGATCGGTGGCGATAGCGGTAATGGTTTCGCCATTGGTCTGTGGTGGGTTAATGGTGATGGTAAATGAGCCATCCGGCCCGGCGACGCCGCTGCCGATCTGAGTTCCGCCACTGCCGGTGATAACTACGGTATTGCCTGGCTCGGTCGTTCCGGTGACGACAGTCCCATCCGCAGATACGTTGAGATCATCAGGTGGCAACGGTGGCTGGGTGTCGATGTTGATATTGAACGCTGGTGACATGCCTCCTGTACCTGACTGGTTTGTCGCGGTGGCGGTGAAGACGTGTAGCTCATCTGATAACGGGGAGCTGGAAGTCCATGTCCAGTTACCGTTACCGTCAGCCAGTACGCTGTCGATAATTGTGCCGTTGTCGTAAATAGTCACCGTGCTGTTGGCATCGGCAGTGCCAGAGAGCGTGGGGGTATTATCGTTGGTGGCCTGATTGTTGCTCAATGGCCCGGTTGATGGGGAGAAGTCATCCATCACGCTGACGATAACCGGTACGCCAGGATAGCCCGAGTTCGTCGCATTGAATGGGGTATCTGGCCCGATGTTACCAGCCTGGTCCTGAATCTTCGCGATTAGCGCTTCACCGTGCGTCTGTGAAGGTGAAATCGCGATGACGAAATTGCCGGTTTGGCCGACCGTGGTTGAACCCAAAATCTGATTATTACTACCGATGATAATGACCTGGCTTCCTACCTCTGCACTACCGGTTACCTCGGTGCCTTCCGGATTAACGGAGGAAATGACCGCGCCTTCAGGCGGGGTAGTATCGATGGTGAATGTAGGTACGCTCGTTTCCGCGCTCACGTTACCCGCATCGTCAGTTTGCGTCAGCGTCAGATTGTGAACACCGTCGCTAAGCGGTGTGTCCGGTGTAAATGTCCAGTTGCCATTGTCATCCACCTGGACCATACCAATCAGAATGCCGTTATCAGAAATGCTGATGTAAGAACCGGCTTCGCCAGTGCCTGTGAGCGTTGGCGTGGCATCGTCGGTTACGCCGTTATTACCGATCAAGCCTTTAATGGAACCGGAATCGTCAGTTACTTCTGTGACTACAGGGGCGTCGGGGGCAAGCGTATCGACAATAATCTCCCAACTGTCCGACATGCCGCTGCTGCCCGTACCGTCTGATGCACTGACGGTAAACTGGTGGGTACCGTCTGCGAGCGGAGAGGATGGCGTAAACGACCAGTTGCCGTTGGCATCGATAGCGACCTGGCCGATTTCTACACCGTTATCAAAAATATGCAATGTAGCATTTGCGGGGCCGGTACCCTGGAGAGTGGGCGTATTATCGTTGGTGGATTCCTGCTGATTAACAGGACCAGTAATCAGCTCCTGGTCATCGATTACGCTGGTAATAACCGGCACATCTGGTGCGTTAGGTGTTGTCGTTGGCGGATCGCCGCCATCGCCATCGCCATTACCGTTTCCACCACCATCGCCGTTGCCATTACCGTTGCCATTACCGCTTCCGGCGTTGTTATCGCTCCCACCGCCACCGCCACCGCCACCGCCGCCGCCCTTATGGGCATGGAGTGCGTGGTGTTCATGGGGGAGGAGGATACCCGCCGCCAGGCCCTCAATGTGTACCGGATGCGGCTATTGGGGGCAGAGGTGGTGCCCGTTACC
>ENA-UEPN01000929-UEPN01000929.1-human-gut-metagenome-genome-assembly--contig:-NODE-929-length-17751-cov-223.725812_pt1 | contig 17751 bp, 17 predicted proteins | sample MGYA00242897_ERZ507910 | MGnify/ENA primary metagenome ERZ507910 (study PRJEB26167, sample SAMN06115525) | human gut metagenome | host: Homo sapiens | place: China:Jiangxi | collected 2015-08-20...
CCCCCTAGCTAGCTTACCCCCGCTAGGCTCTTTTTACCTTTTTACTTTTTTACTTTTTTACCTTTTAAAATTTGGTAGTTAGTGAATAAAGCCGTAACTTTGCATGCTCTTAAGCAGAATAAAGGAAATAGATTAGTAATTAAAAGCAAATATGAATAATCATACAACATCAATAACGACGAACAGGAAACATCACTACCGGGAACTGCTGGCTATCGGCATTCCTATCATCATAGGACAGCTGGGTACCATCATCCTGGGATTTGCTGATACGCTGATGATAGGCCATCACAGTACACCCGAACTGGCGGCTGCCGGACTGGTGAACAATATCTTCGGTCTCGTTTTCGTATCCTATATGGGATTCACCTACGGACTCACTCCTATCATCGGACGGCTCTACGGCGAGGAACGGACCGACTGCATCGGACAGAAAGTGCGCAATGCCTTCTGTGCCAACATGCTGACGGGCTTCATCTTCACCCTCGCCCTCGTTGTGCTCTACCTGAATCTGGGGCGCATCGGACAGCCTGAAGAGCTGCTCTCGCTCATCCGTCCTTACTTTCTGGTAAACCTTGCCTCGGTGCTCTTCATGGGCATCTTCTTCACGATGAAGCAATTTCTTGACGGACTCGGACAGACCAAGGTGGCGATGTGGGCGATGATTGGCGGCAACGTAATCAATATCCTGGGCAACTGGGTACTGATTTACGGTGTGGCAGGTTTCCCGGAACTGGGATTGCTGGGAGCCGGTATTTCGACGCTGGTGAGCCGTATTCTGATGGCGCTGGCGATGGTGGGCATGCTGATGACGGGCAAGAATTTCGGGGAATACAGACGCGATATTCTGCACAGTTCTCTGACCAAGGCTGACTTCAGGGAGATGAACCGGTTGGGCTGGCCTGTGGCGCTGCAGCTGGGCATGGAATCGGCTGCCTTCACGCTGAGCTGTGTGATGGTGGGCTGGCTGGGAACCATTCCGCTGGCGGCTCATCAGGTGATGATTACCCTCTCGCAGCTCTTCTATCTCGTGCTTTCGGGCATGGCGGCTGCGCTGGCTATCCGCGTGAGCCATTTTATGGGACAGAAGGACTACGGGGCAGTTCGCCGCAACGCCTACGACGGTTTCCGGCTGAACCTGCTGTTCTCGCTGTGTATGGGTTTGCCGGTGCTCCTGCTTCGCCATCAGATAGGTGGCTGGTTTAATGATAATGTGGAGGTGCAGGCGTATGTGGCTACGCTGATTATCCTGTTGATGGTATATCAGTTTGGCGACGGACTGCAGTATACCTTTGCCAATGCGCTGCGTGGCATCGCCTGTGTGAAGCCGATGGTGCTCTATGCCTTCATCGCCTATTTCGTCATCTCCTTGCCGCTGGGCTACACCCTGGGTTTCCCTTGCGGCCTAGGCATTCTGGGCATCTGGTTAGCCTTCCCGTTTGGTCTGACCATAGCGGGAGAAATGTATCGAAGAAGATTTGAGAAGGAACTGAAGAAGATTGAAAAAGAAAAGTAAAAAAAGAAAAGTAAAAAAAGAAAGAAAAGAGAGAAAGAAGATTGAAAAAGAAATAAATGTACGAAAAAGGCTCCTGCAAGTGTTGCAGGAGCCTTTTTTATTGTTATATGCTAACTCTGATAAATGATTCTTATTCAGCAGTTTGCTCAGCACGATCATCTACATTCTCACCCTCTGTAGGAGCGAGAGTAGCCTTGAAATCGGTGATGCCGTACTTAGCGAGAATGTTGTACCACTGGAGGAGCTTCTTGATATCGCTGTCGTGAACACGGTCGCGATCGTAGTTAGGAAGAACCTCAGCAAAATAAGCGTGGAGCTCAGCAACAGGCGCCTTCTTGTAGTTGAAAGTGCTAGGCTTGCCCTCTTCCTTCTTGCTTACGCTGTCGAGAACTTCCCAGAGTGGCACCTCATCAGCGTCTGTATACATAGCGATGTCACCAAGGCTTGTTACACGGTCGGTAGCGAAAGCTGGGATACGCTTGTGAGTCTCATCGAGTGTTTCTACGATGAGGTTTCTGTTACCTCTTGATACCAATTTATAAAGGCCTGGTTTGCCTGCAATTGAAAGGATTGTTTCCATTGTCTTTTCTATTATTCTTTATTATTAATGATATCTAATAATTTCCTTACCTGTGCTTCGATATCCTGCTCGCCATCGTTCACGATTTCGAAATCGGAGCGGGCTGCAAGTTCTTCCTGCGGCATGACGGCATCTATCCACTGCTGCGCCTTCTCTGCCGGGATATGATCGCGCTGCATGATGCGCTGGATGCGGACCGGGACGGGAGCCGTTACGCAGACCACGAAATCGAGGTGGATACGGCGGTAGAAACCGCTATCGAAGAGGATGGCACTCTCCATCCACTCATAGCTGCTCTGCTCGAAATCGCGCGCCACAGCCGGATGAACCACATCGTTGACAGCCTGCTTGTTAGCCTCGCCAGCCAGCAGAAACTGAGCCAGCACGGGCTTCTGCAAAACGCCCTCTGCACTATAAACCTGCTCGCCCACCAGCTTCTTCAAGCCAGTCTGCAAGCGGGCATCGGTACGCATGAGCCGCTTGGCCTCAGCATCGCAGTCGTAGACCCTGATGCCCTGTTTCTCCAATATCCGGCACACATAGCTCTTTCCGCTACCTATACCACCCGTTATCGCTATCTTCATCATAGTAGAAAAACTATCAACTATAAACTATCAATTATCAACTATCATTGCTGTTCCAGCAGATAATCTACCGTTTCCAGGTCGAGATGCGCCTTGCTCACCGAGCGCGGCACGCTGCGCAACTGGAGTTTGCACTTGTCAGAAGGGTTGTTAGCCAGATCGTTATAATCTACTACCACCTTAAACTGGCTCGGCTTGATGGTTCTGAAGAGGCTGGCTCCGATGGTGAATTTTACCGCCACTTTAGACGGGAAGGTACGGAGCACCATGTTATCAGGCATGTTGATGGCCGTAACAGGCACATCGACCGACTCTTCGGTAAGCACATCAGGATATACCGCCAGACGCACCATCTGAGGCACAATCTTCATGCCACGTATCTTCTTGATAGGTACGTTGCGATGAATGGTATCCTGCAGGTTGCGCAGGTTGAACGGCTCGATTTCTACCGATTCCAACTGGTCGAGCTGCTTCTTGTTGGCATAAACCGTAACCGTAGACGGCAGAAATTCGGTATGTGCCAGATAATAGCTCTTGCTGGTTGTAATCTTACCTCTGAACACCACAGGCACTCGCTTGGAAGAGCCGTAGGTGAAGAAGAAATCGTATTTTGCCGGCTTGATGGAGATCAGTTTGGTAGAGCCATAGAGCTGGGATGCCACCTGTTTCTGCACATCAGCCATCGGAATCTGTCCCGTTCCCGTTTCCTCGTCGGCATAATTGGCAAACCGGAATGTGAGCGGATGAATCTTGCCTCCGTAAGCATAGGTAACGAGGGTGAATCCCTTATCGCGCACCGTAATATGCACGGTATCAGGGAGTTCGCCGGTTATCACCGCATTGCGGGGCACGCCGGTTAGCTGCACAGGAATATTGAATTCTCTCTCGGTAGTCTCATTGAGCGTCATCATCAGCCAGAAGATGCCGCTGAGAGCGAGAAAGAACAAAAAAATCAGAAACTCCTTATTCAGACCACTGAACAGGAAGTTTCTGACAGCTTTTAATATGCTCTTGATACTATGCATTAGGTGTCTGACTAGCTGCATCAGCAAACACGTAGCCCTTAGCTACAGTGATTACCACGCCACGAGCTATCTCAACATCAACGGTGTTAGCCTCGAGGTTAACACGCTTAACAGTGCCGTAAACACCACCGCCTGTAACCACCTTGGTACCCTCTGCCAAAGCATTCTGGAACTTGCGGATTTCCTTCTGCTTCTTCTGCTGAGGACGGATCATAAAGAACCACATGATAGCGAAGATAGCTACCATCATGATGAGAAAACTCATGCTGCTACCACCGGCAGCTGCTTGCAATACTAAATTTGTCATGTCGTTAAAGTATTATCTATTATTATTTTATGTTCTATATATAAATAAGGTGTGACCAGCAAGAAAGGCCTCCATTATTTACTCACCCTTGCCCGGAGCGCGGTGAATGCGCGGACGATGGCCAGCTGGGCGCTGGTTGTCTGGGCGCTGGTTGCCGGCATGTTCGCCGTGCTGTGCATGCTGCTTACGCTCAGGCATCTCCTTCTGGATGAGGTTGCGGCTGATGAGCTCGCGGCAGATATTGTCGAGCATACCGTTAACATAACCGCCGCTTCGAGGAGTGCTGTATGCCTTGGCAAGTTCTACATACTCGTTGATAGTGACGGTAGCCGGGATGCCAGGGAAGTTCATCACCTCGGCGATGGCAATCTGCATGATAATCACATCCATATAGGCAAGACGTGAGAAATCCCAGTTGCGCAAAGCCTCGCTCATATAGCGCTGGTAGGTATCGCAGTTGAGGATGGTAGCACGGAAGAGCTTGCGTGCAAACTCTCTGTCTTCAGCATCCTTGTATTCTGGCAGCAATTCCTGCTTGGCCTTAGCTTCTGGGTCGAAACGCTTGATAGTCTTCAATACGAAAGTATCTATGATATCCTTGTCATCGTTCCAGTAGAGGCTCTTCTCCTCGAGGAATGCATCAAGATCTTCATTGTTCTGAATGAACTGCTTGTAGATGCGGCGCCATACCTCACGGTCGCGGCTGTACTCGTCGAGATCGGCGAGTTCCTCATCAATAGCACCGCTGACATAATCAGCATAGAGATCGCTAGACGTAATAGCAGTATACACTTTGCGCACCATTTCGATATCCTCATCCCAGTTGGAATGCTTTACATCTATCCATTCGAGCAGCATCTTGTTCTCTTCGAGCTGCAGAGCGAACTTATTGAATGCGAAACGTGGTGAAGGTTCCTGCTCACCCTCTCTCTTGGCACGAGCTACATCTACATCGTAGCGCTTGCGTGCCTCCTGGGTGATGGCAACGATGAGTTGCAACATGTAGTTGTACAAATCGTATGACTTGGAGAGACTAAACATCAGCTCCTTCTCAGCGTTCTCCATGTTATGATCGCTGTTTTGATAGTATGCGTAGGTTAACTGCACAATCTTACGTCTTATCAAATCCCTATTAATCATTCTCTAATGTTTTTAAAAGATTCATTTATTAAATTACCTAATACGCTTGCAAAAATACACATTAAATAGGTAATAGACAAGAAAACGGGCAAAAATTTCAGTTTATTTAAGCAAAAAATTGTATTTTCCTTAATTTTTCTGCATGTAGGACATGTTTTTCTATAAAAAGTTTGCTCATTCCAAATAATTTTCGTAATTTTGCACCCGCTTTAAGCAAAGCTAATCCGTGTGATGGCGAGTTAAGGCACATTTTTTATTAATAACTTAATTTAGAGTAACACAAAATGAAAGAGATTAATGTAACAGGTCAGAAGCGTACAGACCTTGGCAAGAAAGCTTCTAAGACATTGCGTAAGGAAGGTTTGATTCCATGTAACCTTTATGGTGAGAAGAAGGGCGAGAACGGTGCTCCTGAGGCTTTATCATTCGCAGTTCCATTCGCTGAGTTGCGTAAAATCATCTACACTCCTCATGTATACGTTATCAACCTCATCATCGACGGTGAGAGCCACACTGCTATCATGAAGGAGATTCAGTTCCACCCAACAACAGACGCTCCTCTGCACGTTGACTTCTACGAGGTTAACGACAAGAAGCCTATCACTATCGGTATTCCAGTTAAGTTGACAGGTCTTGCACAGGGTGTACGTGATGGTGGTCGTATGAACCTCTCTATCCGTAAGATCAACGTTACAGCTCCTTACCAGGTTATCCCTGAGCACCTCGATATCGACGTTACAGAGTTGAAGATCGGTAAGAGCATCAAGGTAGGTGACCTCTCATTCGAGGGTCTCGAGTTGGCTACAAGCAAGGCTGTCGTAGTTTGCTCTATCAAGATGACACGTAACGCTCAGCTCGCAGCTCAGGCTGCTGATGCAGAGGCTTAATCACTGAGTCATCAAGATTTTACGAACCTGAGTAAAGCATTATCAAACATTGGATAAATATTTGATTTGTGGGCTTGGTAACCCTGGCGATGAATACGCCGGCACCAGGCACAACACAGGATTTATGGTATTGGACGCTTTTGCTAAAGCGTCCAATATTCATTTTGAGGATAAGCGATATGGCTTCGTAGCCGAGACTACGCTCAAGGGAAGAAAGATTTTCCTGCTCAAACCTACCACATTCATGAACCTCAGCGGTAATGCGGTAAGATATTGGCTGAATCAGGAAAAGATTGACCAGAGCCGACTGCTCGTTATCAGCGATGAGCTAGCCCTGCCTCTGGGTGCCTTCCGCCTGAAGGCAAACGGCAGCAACGGCGGCCATAACGGACTGGGACATATCCAGCAGCTTATCGGTCAGAATTATGCCCGCCTGCGCATGGGCATCGGCAACGATTATCCGCGTGGCGGCCAGATAGACTGGGTATTGGGCAAATATACAGAGGAAGACATGAAGCAGCTGCAGCCAGCCATCGACCTGGGTGTAGAGATTATCAAAAGCTTCGTATTGGCTGGTATCGATATTACCATGAACCAATACAATAAGCTAGGAAAGAAGTAATCATGAAAGAATCAGCAAGAATAGACAAGTGGCTCTGGGCTGCCCGCATTTACAAGACCCGCAGCATTGCTGCCGATGCCTGTAAGAATGGCCGCGTCATGGTGGGAGGTGTAACGAGAAAGCCTTCCTTCATCATCAAGCGTGGCGATGTGGTGAGCGTAAAGAAAGCCCCTATCACCTACTCTTTCGAGGTTCTCGACTGCATAGAGCAGCGCGTAGGCGCCAAGATGCTGTATGGTGTCTATAAAAACGTAACCGACCCTAAGCAATATGAATTGCTGGAGATGAGTCGCATCAGCGGATTTGTAGATAGAGCAAGAGGCACTGGTCGCCCAACCAAGAAGGAACGCCGAGCCCTGGACGCCTTCGTAGATCCAGCCATGTTTGGATTTGACGAAGAAGACTGGGACGAGGATGAAGAATAAAAAAGAATCCCCTATACATCTTTTATACTGTATAGGGGATTTTTTTTTATTCCCATTGAGCATTCTTCTTTTGCTGGCTCTTTTCATGAATAATCAACCCGACAGCAAAAAGACAAATCAGGATGAGTGCTCCACAAATCATTGCGAAATTAATTTCTTGTGTAGTCATAATTATTTTCCTTTCTTTCTTTTATTATTTTTATCGTCAGGACTATTAAGGTGCACAAACCAAAGCCCTAAGCCTAATATTACCATCATTATTAATATTGCTATAGCAACCATTCCTGGGGTATTCATGTCTCCAAAAAAACTTGCTAGCAAGAGCGCCGTCAACATATACTTGGCAACGTCCATTAACCATTTTCCAAATTCCAGTCCCATAAGCATTTCTATTTAGCTCTGCAAATATACAACTTTTTATGAAACAATGCAAGAAAACGGGAATAAAAAAAATCTAAAAATATTCTATTTGGTAACAATTTCGTATTTTTTCGCCCGATTTTAGCAAATAATCATTAATTTGTTTGGACTCTATTGTAAAAAATCCTATCTTTGCACCCGAGAGATGGTGGTAAGGCATGATAAATGGTTACCTCATTTTCAGCTTTATAGTAACATACTATTTCAAAAGCTACGAGAATATTAACAGTTTTAATTATATAAATTGAAAGAGTTATGAAAAAATTATTTGTTATGGCAGCTATGGTGCTGTCTTCAGTAGGTGCTTTCGCACAGCAGGCTGCAGGTACAACAACTATTCAGCCTAAGGTAGGTTTGAACGTTTCTACAATCGGTGATAACGATTGGAAAGCAGGTTTCGCTGCTGGTGCAGAATTGCAGTATCAGGCTACAGATAATTTAGGTGTTGCTGTAGGTGCTCTCTATTCTGTGCAGGGCTTCAAGGCTAAGGATGTAAAAGTTGCCGGTATGACTTTTGAAGAAGGTGGCAAGTGGAATCCAGGCTACATCAATGTGCCTATCACTTTGAACTACTACCCAGTAGCTGGTCTTGCTCTCAAGGCAGGTTTGCAGCCAGGTTTCCTGGTAAACAAGGATGATGCAGAAGACGTTAAGACCGTAGACCTCTCTATCCCTGTAGGTCTCTCTTACGAGTACCAGAACATCGTCTTCGATGCTCGTTACAACATCGGTGTAACTAAGATTGCAGATAACGTTGATCACTACAACAACGTAATCCAGATTACTGTAGGTTACAAGTTCGCTCTCTAATCAAGACTTCTTGACAAGACAAAATAACAATCCCCGTTCTTCATTACGAAGAGCGGGGATTTCTTTTTTCTCGTCATACCTATTTGAAATGAGCCTCACGTAAACATGGAGTGAGGCTTACTATCGTTTAAAATGAAGCTTACTTCATTTTCTTTTCTAGAACATTCTGCCGCCTGGACGACCACCGCCAAAACCGCCATTGAAAGGACGGCCATGGAAGTTTGGACGGCCACCAGGACCACCAGGACCTTCAGGTCCACCCCTACGGGCATCCTTGCCTCCGAAGAGATTCAAGCGATATATCACGTGCAGCATCGCATAACTGTTGATGGCATTATACTCCGTATCCGTACGGGATGTAGCAGAAATGGCACGAGAGAAGGTGCTCTGCTGGCGGAGAATATCATAGAACTGCAGCATGATGGTAAGAGGCTTGCCCTTCAGGAAGCCCTGAGAAAACTGCGCATTCCATACAAACTCATCCGTATTCATGCTGCTGTCGCTATAACCGCGGCGGCTGCTGATAGAGAGGCTTGAGTTCAGACTGGTGCCCCAAGGCGCTGTAAGCGTCATGCTAGGACCATAAGAGAACTGCCAGGTATTGAGGTTGCTGTTAGGCTGCAACTTGTTTGTAGCATGGTTATAATTCAATGTTCCATCGAGCGAAAGCTCCAGCCAGTTATTGCGATAGCTGAAAGAGAGGCGCTCTCTCCAAGTAGTACTGCGGGTGGTATTCTTCTGGGAATCAGACTGCTTGTCGAGACTCAGATAACTCACGTAGTTGTTGTAACCCAAGTAGGTGTCGGTATTCAAGTTCCATACACCAGCACTATCGATAGAGCAGTTGAACATAAAGGCTCCCATCACATTCCAGTTGCCATTGATATTCTCAGGTCGGGTGATTCTACCACCAGTCTTCTCATCGTAGGTCACCTTGTTGCTGATGCTATTGTTGGTGGTAGAGAAGTTGATGAAGGTCATGACACCCTTGTTGTGGTTCTGCACGAAATTGTTGTAGAACAACCGGAAGTTCTGAGTGAACGATGGCTTCAATCCAGGGTTACCCTTTGAGATGTTCAGCGGGTCGCTGTTATCTGTGATATCAAGCAACTGAGAGATGCTTGGCTGCGCTGTGGTACCACGATAGTTCACACGCAGGTTGCTCATCTTTGAGAAGCGATAACGGAAATCGAGGGTTGGACTGATATTCGTCACGTTACGAACGGTATCTACATGCACTCCCTGATAATCCTGGATATACTTCGACTGCTGTGGCTGAACCATCACACCGAAGTTCAGGTTATACTTCTGACGGACGAATCGCATCATCACCTGGATATCGTGATTGTAGTTGCGATACTCAGAGAAACGGCTCTGATCATCATCCTTGTAATCTTCGAGATGACCGGCAAACGGATTCAGGTAACTATCCCAACCACGGTACTCCTGATCGCCATTCATGGCATACTTGCTGAAATCGTAGGTGCTGCGGTCGCTCTTGGAGTAGCTGTAAGTAAACTTATAGCTGAACTGCAGGAAGGTAGCCTTCCAAAGTGGTTCACTATAGGTCAACTGGCCCGCATAGCTGTAATTCTTCGAAGGAGTCAGGTTATAGCGGTTGGTCTGATAAGTAGAATCCTTACCCTCCGCTGTCTGTACGAGATAGAGCTTGGCATTGTTGAGCGAGATGCTCTTGCTGTCATTATCCGTATATTTGGCATCCACACGAAAGGTGATGTTACGTCCCTTATTGCCCAACTTGCGGTTCACCTGCAGCATACCCCTGATATTGTTATTATCAGAATAGGTGATTCCGTTAGTCAACTGACTGTTTACCATAGCCTCAGCCTTCTCCAACTCATCAATACCTTCCTCAGAAAGAGGGTCTTTGGTGGTGATGGTGTAAGGATCCTTGTTGTAAGAAGCCGACTGGCTGCCACTCAATCCATCGCTGGTACTCCAGGAGATGGAAGGACGGAAGAGGATATTGGTCATGGAATCAGGCATCCACTCCAATCGGATGTTACCATTCCAGCTGTTGCTGCGAGAGAAATTCTGAGTCAAGCTGTTGCTGAACGAAGAGCTGCTACCCATGAAGTTCTCGCTGGAACGACGGCTCCAAATATCGCCATCGCTGTGATTCCAGCGAAGTGAAGTATTGAACTTGAATTTATCTTTCAGTTCGTAATTGTAGTTGGCGGCAATCATCTTGCTGGCATTCAAACCGTTAGCACCTCCGAAACCTCTGCCCGGTCCACCGCCTCCGAAACCACGGTCGCTGGTGTTATTGGCATTGGCAAAGAGCATGAATCGGTTGTTATCATTGAAATAACCGCCCATGCCACGCATGTTATAGCGGCTCTTGTTGCCCACACCCAGGTCGATATTGGAAATCAAACCCTTGTTCATACCCTTCTTCACACCGAAGTCGAGCACGGTCTGCTCCTCGCCATCATCAATACCGGTCACCTTGGAGAGATCACTCTTCTCATCGTATGCCTTGATTTTCTCGATGATGCTGGTAGGCAGGTTTTTCAGGGCAGTCTTGGTATCGCCCGTCATAAACTCCTTACCGTCTACCAGAATCTTCTTTACCTCCTTACCATTAATTTTGATGGTACCGTCATCGCTCACCTCTGCACCCGGCAGACGCTTTACGAGTTCCTCTACTACAGAACCTTCCGGTGTGCGATAGGCAGAAGAATTGTACACGAAAGTATCCTCCTTCAGGGTTACCTTCTGAGCCATGGCTGTTACCACTGCGCCTTTCAGCATGATAGCCTCAGCACCCAGCACAATCTTACCCATAGCCAGATCCTTGTTATCAGAAATTTGGATACGCTTCACGGTAGACTTGTATCCTACGCTCGAAATCTTGAGCAGATACTTGCCATTAGCCGGAGCGGTGACATGAAAGAGTCCGTTCTCATTACTGATGGCACCAGCTACATACGTGCTGTCGCTCTTAAGCAATTGAACAGTTACCTGCTCAATGGCCTCCTTGGTATCGCGGTCGGTAATCTGACCGGATATCAGTCGCTGTTGAGCAAAGGATGCTATTGCCATCAACAGCAGCAGCATCGTCAGAATCGATTTTTTCATTCTATTTTTAATTTGTTATTATTTCCAACTATGAGTGTTTTCACACATAATCGCTATGATATTCTATTATCATTTTTGTTACTCGATTGTTTTGACGCGTTAAATACACCAAGGTTTAATGCATTCTGAGATAAAAAACGCAAATTTAGCAACTTTTTTTTTGTATTGTCTCCATTTTAGTGTATCTTTGCACAAAAATTAATACGTTAGAATGTTATGGAACAAAGAGTAATCATATCAACCCAACTGGAAAGCGAACTGGTAAGTGCACTTTCTGAGTGTGAGCACGACAAGCTTTTTGTGCTTACAGATACTACGACATTGGAACTATGCATGCCTGTATTGCAGAATTTTTACTGCATGAAGGAAACCCATATCATCACTATTCCGGCTACCGACAGCCATAAAGACATCGAAAGTCTGATGATGGTATGGAAAGGACTGCAGGAGGGAGGTGCTTCACGCCACTCCTGTATGATTAATCTGGGCGGCGGTATGGTAACCGACCTGGGTGGCTTTGCTGCCAGCACTTTTAAGAGAGGTATCAACTTTATCAATATTCCTACCACCCTGCTGGCTATGGTAGACGCATCGGTAGGTGGAAAGACAGGCATCAACTTCGGCGGACTGAAGAACGAAGTAGGCGTGTTCAACGATTCTAAGTTCGTTATTCTCGATACAGAATTCTTAAAGACGCTCGATGCAGAAAACATCTGTTCGGGCTATGCAGAGATGCTGAAACACGGTCTGATTTCTACAGAAGCAATGTGGGAAGAACTGGTCAGCTTCGACCTCGACAAGCCTGATTTGAAGCAGTTGCAGCGCATGGTAGGCGACAGCGTGAAGGTAAAGGAGCGCATTGTAGAGCAGGATCCTCACGAGCAGGGCATCCGCAAGGCGCTGAACCTGGGGCATACTTTCGGTCATGCGTTTGAGAGCTGGGCATTGAAGCGCAAGCCTATCCTGCATGGTTACGCGGTGGCATTCGGTCTCATCCCTGAACTCTATCTGAGTGTTGCCAAAACCGGATTCCCTACAGAGAAGATGCGCCAGACCGTAAACTTCATCAAGGAATTCTATGGTACACTGGATATTACCTGCGATGACTATGATGAGCTCATCGAGCTGATGCATCATGACAAGAAGAACCAGAATGGCATCATCAACTTCACGATGCTGGGCGGCATAGGCGATATCCGTATCAACCAGACAGCTACGACAGAAGAGATCAAGGAAGCACTAGACTTCTTCAGAGAAGGATAATTCAGCTAAAGAATATTTCTTCAGAGAATCCCTTTAAAGAAAGATAGAGCGCTTCGGCTTTCCGGTTTCGGTAAGCGGGAGTTGATTTACATGAAGGTATTCTCTAGGAATCCAATATTTATGATCAGATAAGAGGCGGCGAACAGTCGCCTCTATTTTTTCTATCTCCTCATCTTCCGTCAGGAGGACAGCAATTTCTCCAAACTTCCCGTCTTTCTTCTTGGCTATCATGAAAGATTTTTCGAGATAAGGCTTCAACAGAGCCTCAACCTCTTCTATCTGAATCTTGATGCCTCCGCTGCAAATCACATTGTCTTTTCTGCCTTTGATGCGAAAACGGAGTTTTTCCACCTTATTATATATATAGGATTCTATTTCCACTATATCGTTCGTTACCAGGGGCTCAGCACAGACTTGTGGAGCATCTATCACCAGACATCCTTCCTCGGTCTGACTGATTTTCACACTATCGAAAGGCTGGTACCATTCGCTGGCCTCATCACCATTAATTCTTCTCAGGGCAATATGCGAGAGCGTTTCGGTCATTCCGTAGGTACTCCAGATGGCAATATCTCCGGGAAGAGCCTTCAGTTTCTGTTCGAGAGCCTCATCTATGGCTCCGCCACCGATAATAAGATGCCTGATGCGGCAGAGTCGAGCCCGCTCTTCAGGAACCTGCAGGGTGTTATAAACCTGCATCGGGACCATCGCAGCGAAGGTAATCTCTTCATTTACATCTTTCAAAGGATGCCCACTTGGGCAAACAGAAATAAGATGGAGATGGCGCTCTATACTCCGCACCACCACCATCTTACCTGCAATATAATCGAGCGACATACAGAGCAGGGCGCTATCACCAGGTTTCAATCCCAGGAAATCACAAGTGATGCGGGCCGAGTTGAGCATTCGCTTCTTCTCTACCATCATCGGCTTGGGCTTTCCCGTGGAACCACTGGTATGCACCAGCACCCGGTCGCTACCATTATTCCATTCTGAAAGGAAATCTTCTAAAGTCATTTTACTACAAACAGTTTGTCACCACGAATCTCCAATGGCATCGGGATGTTATCAGTAAAGAGCTGTCCGGTGCCCAAGCCTTGCGGCATCTTGACATTAGGACCATATACTTTAGCTGCATAATGAGCAATAGCATTCAGACCGATATTACTCTCAAGAGCAGAAGTAATCCAGCTGCCGATACCACGCTGGTTAGCCAGTTCTATCCACTCGTTACATCCATAGATTCCACCATGAAGTGAAGGCTTGAGGATGATATACTGAGGACGGACCGTATCGAGCAAAGCCTGCTTCATACTCCGGACATTCACACCAATCAGTTCCTCGTCTAGGGCGATAGGAAGCGGTGTTTCGCGACAGAGCTGGGCCATCTTAGGCCACTGATGCTGCTTGATAGGCTGCTCAATCGAATGAATGTCATATTTAGCCAAAGCCTCCAGCTGGCTCATTGCATTCTCCGGCAAGAAGCCGCCATTGGCATCTACACGCAACTCAACCTGCTCCTTGGTATACACATCACGGATGCGCTTGATGAGATCGAGTTCCTTGAAAAAATCGATGGCTCCGATCTTCAGTTTCACGCAATGGAAACCCGCCTGGAGCTTCTCCTCCAGTCGTGCCAGCATCTCCTCGTAAGTACCCATCCACACCAATCCGTTGATTGTAATACCTTCTTCACCTCTTCCGAAAGGAGAATCGAAGAGATCTGTCAGGTTCTCCATTCCGGCAGGAACAGAGAGTCCTGCCTCCTTCAGTATTTCGACAGAAGTCTTTCCCTCAGACAGATTCATTGCCCCCAGCTTCTTCTTCGCTGCATCGAAGAACGAAGCAAAGGCGGTTTCGAGTCCGAAAGTGATGCTAGGGTAAGCACGAATCATATCGTATGGAATGCGTCCCATCTGCTCCACCATCTGACAAACCTGTCGCAGGGTCATCTCATATTCCGGTTTGGCATCGCAACTGAGATCAGGGAGCGTAGCACACTCTCCCACTCCCTCTACTCCCGGCATTTCATCCGAGGTGAGAGTGAGATAATAACTGTGTCTCGTGGTATATACGCCACGAGATGTGCCTGCCGGCTGCTTGAAGTGGAGCGTGCGCTCCGAGATTTCTATCTTATACACTTTATTTAAATGTTAAATGTTGAATGTTGAATGTTGAGTGTTGAATTATCCTTCCTCACTTACTTCTTCTGTTTCAATTCATACAGATCCTTGCGGCGGTCGCGAAGATTTCTTACAGCACCGTAGGTATGAAGCTCATTCAAGAGATTCAGGTCAACATCTGATACGAGAATCATCTCGGTATTAGGTGTTGCCTCTGAACGCTTGCCATCGTTAGGGAAAGCAAAGTCGCAAGGGGTGAACACGGCACTCTGGGCATACTGGATATCCATGTTATGAACACGAGGCAGGTTGCCCACACTACCCGCAATGGCAACATAGCACTCGTTCTCGATAGCACGCGCCTGGGCACATACTCTTACTCGGGAGTAAGCATTCTGGGTATCGGTCATGAATGGAACGAAGAGAATCTGCATGCCATCCTCAGCCATTAATCTTGACAACTCAGGGAACTCCACATCATAGCAGATGACGATACCAATCTTACCGCAATCGGTATCGAAGGTCTGGATATGGCTACCGCCACTCAATCCCCAGCACTTCTGCTCATCTGGTGTAACATGAATCTTTTCATACATATCCACGCTACCATCTCTGCGGCAAAGGAAGCCCACATTATAGAGGGAATCGTCCTTAAGATAAGGCATACTACCCGTGATGATATTGATGTTGTAACTGATGGCAAGTTCGCGGAAACGGTCACGGATTTCTTCGGTATACTGCGCCATCTTTCGGATGCTCTGCGCCTCACCCAAGTCGTTGAAACGAGCCATCAAAGGCGCATTGAAATACTCAGGGAAGAGAATGAAATCGCTCTTGTAATCGCTCACGGAATCTACGAAGAACTCAACCTGTTCGAAGAGGTCATCCACCGAAGCATATGGGCGCATCTGCCACTGTACCAATCCGATTCTTACGGTTGGCTTGCGGTCTACATAAGAATCCGTAGGTGGCTGATAATAGATGTTATCCCACTGCAAGAGGGTGGCGCAGTGTTCGCTCTCCTCATCGCTAGGAAGATAGTTGCGGATGACACGGCGTACATGGAAGTCGTTGGAAAGCTGGAAGGTAAGAACCGGGTCATAGATTTCACGGTTTCTTACATGCTCGATATACTCCTTAGGGCGCATCTTATCGGCATACTTGTGATAGTTTGGTATACGACCGCCAAACATGATAGCCTTCAAGTTGAGCTTCTCGCAGAGTTCCTTGCGATACTCATACATACGGCGAGCCAGGCGCAAACCACGATAATCAGGGTGGATAAATACCTCGATGCCGTAAAGAATGTTTCCATTAGGATCGTGGGTATTGAAGGTTTCATTACCCGTAACCTGAGCATAGGTATGATCGCCCTTCACCATATTATAGTTAACGATGATAGAGAGCGCACAGCCCACAATCTTATCATCAACGATAATAACCACCTGTCCCTCAGGGAAGATAGTAATGAGTTTCTTAATCTGTTCTTTTGTCCAGAATACATCTGAGTCTGCGTAAATACGCTTAAACGACTTGGCAAGCTGATCGTAATCCTCCATGCGAAGGTTGCGCATGCCTACCTTTTCGATTTTTCGAGTTGGTTCCATAACAACTGTATTTTTATTATTATCTAAATCCGGCTGCAAAGATACAGCAAATTATAGATACGACAAAGAGTTTTCGCAAATAATTGACATTTACGAAAACTCTTTTCATGTATTTTACAGCAAGAAAGCCTTTTGGCTTAGAATTTAACGCAAAAACTTGGCATCTTCCTGCGGTATTGCCTCATCATGATCATCAAGATAGAGCAATTCCGTTGGATGATATTTACCACTCGCCACCGAGTATTCATCCAGACGATAACGGGTCTGAATGCCACCGATGCCCAACATAGTATGAAAAGCCGAAAGACTACTCTGCACCTGTTTTGACCGATTTTCTCCCAAAGCCTTCAATATATCCGGATATTGTTTACTGAATCCATCAGAAGTCCAGATGATGAAAGGCACATGCAGTTCGTAATCCGAAGCCTTCGGTGCTGCATGAAGGAAGAGGCTGCGCTCATCATCGAAAATATTCTCTCCATGATCGCTGGTATAGAGCATCGCTGATGTAGGCTGATCATATACCCCATCCGTCTTAGTCTGTACCCCCTCCCATTTCTGCAGACGTTCAATGATACCATGCAGGATATAATCGGTATATCGGATGGTATTATCGTAAGCATTCAACAAATCACGCCTATTCTCCGATTTTGCCTCACTCCTGCTATCAGGCTTGAAGTAAGCGAAACTACGGGGATAACGCTCCTGATAATTGAAGTGAGAACCATAGGAATGAAGAACCACGAAGAGTTTGCGATAACGGTAATGGTAATGGGCAGACGAGGAAGCATCAGCCAATGGCAATATCTCATCCAGTTTCTGCAACAGATCCTCATCATAATGGTTGCCTTGCGAAGCATCCTCTTTCTTCAGAAAATAATGCTCATCAGCCTGTTCTCCCAGAAAATCGATAAACGAATGATTGGGCAACTGGTTGCTGATAAACACAGTATGGAATCCGGCTTCCTTAAAGGCCGCCAAGATGCCTTTCTCATGAAAAAGTCGCTCAAAATCCTCGGCTGATGCAGCAGACAAGAGCATCGGAACACTCTTATGAGTGGTATTGCTCTGCGTTGTCACATTCGGGAAAGCTTTGATACCCGGTGTCTTGGAAAGCAGAGGATTGGTATTCCGAGGATAGCCGTAAAGACTGAAATTATGAGTTCGTGCCGTCTCTCCTACTACCATCACATACACCTCGGGAGCCGTGGCAGAATGCTCACTCCTGGCATCAAACTTAAAATCCCGGCTTGCTTCCCTGTAATTCTCTGAAGCCGCATTGCGTTCGAAAGCCAAATAGAGATTATAGCAGATATTGACAGGATAAAGCTGATTGCGCA
>ENA-UEPN01000939-UEPN01000939.1-human-gut-metagenome-genome-assembly--contig:-NODE-939-length-17675-cov-3.728208_pt1 | contig 17675 bp, 8 predicted proteins | sample MGYA00242897_ERZ507910 | MGnify/ENA primary metagenome ERZ507910 (study PRJEB26167, sample SAMN06115525) | human gut metagenome | host: Homo sapiens | place: China:Jiangxi | collected 2015-08-20...
GACATATACAGGCAGGGAGATCACCCCTGAGGTTACAGTAAGAGATGGATCAAAGGTACTCGAAAATGGAAGAGACTACACGGTATCTTACAGTGACAATATCGAGGTGGGCAAGAATGCCAAGGCAGTTATAGAAGGTAAGGGCAACTACACCGGACAGCTTACAGCAGAGTTCACCATCGCAAAGGAAGTGCTCGACATTTCAAATGCGGTGATAAGTGATATCGCAGATCAGTATTACAACTTCGGTGAGGAGCTCACACCTGCACTCAGTGTAAATCTTGGAGGAAGAAAGCTTACAGAGAATGTTGATTACAGCGTAACCTACACTGATAACATTGAGGCCGGTACGGCTACAGCTACAGTGAAGGGAATCGACCAGAATAAGGGCGAGGTAAGTAAGACATTCAAGATCCTTCCTATAGATATAACAACTGCAGAGATCGCACTTGTGAAGGATTCATATGGTTTCACAGGAGATGCGGTAACAGCAGATGTAGAATCGATAACAGTCACAAGAAATGGAGTTAAGAAGGTACTCACAGATCTCGCAGGATTTGAGATCACATGTACAGACAATGTAAATGTCGGTACGGCTACAGTTAAGATCGCCGCAGGCGAAGGCCAGAGCTATACAGGAAGCACAAGCACATCCTTCAGGATCGTTGCAGCTTCAATAGAGCAGGCAGAGGTCAGCGTTGACAGTGCAGTATATACGGGAAGCGCAATCACTCCTGTATGCAGAGTAGTTCTCGGAGGAAAGACTCTTGCAGAGGGCGTTGACTACAAGGTAACAGTTTCAGGCAATGTGAATGTTACTGACAATGCACTGGTTACTATAGAGGGAACTGGAAATTACACCGGAAAGCTCTCACAGAAGTTCAGCATAACTCCTAAGAGGATATCACAGGCTGAGGTAAAGGCCGATGATGCTGAATACACAGGAAGCGCGGTTACGACAACAGTCAGTGTAGTCCTTGATGGAAAGACTCTTGTTCAGGGAACTGACTATAAGCTCAGCTACAGCGACAATGTGAATGTCACATCTGACACAGCAAAGGCTGTTGTGACAGTGACAGGAACAGGCAACTACACAGGAACAGTCCAGGGAGAGTTCTCTATAACTCCTATGGATATATCAAAGCTTGACATACCGGAGATACCAGATCAGACATACGGCGGTCAGGCAGTAAAACCTGAACTGAGAATTGTAAATGGCAACAATGTCCTCTCAGAGGGCACTGATTACACAGTGGCATACGAGAACAACGATTCGGTTACAGACAAGGCCAGCGCTATTATCTCAGGTAGAGGAAGCTACAAGGGATCAGTGACCAGAACATTTGCTATAAAGGCATACAGCATAGATAATGCAGAGATAAGTGGAATCCAGGATGCGGTAGTATTTACAGGAGATGCCATTGAATTTGCAGATATAGCAGTTGTAGTAAACGGCAGGACACTTGTGAACGGTACGGACTACACAGTAAGCTACGAGAACAACCTGAACGTTACAGATGAGAAGAATCCTGCATATGTGATCATAAAGGGCACAGGAAACTACGGCGGACAGGTTAGAACAGCATTTGCCATAACAGCTAAGAATATCGGCAGATGCAGCATTGATCCGATTGGCGGACAGATATACACAGGTAAGGCGGTTGAGCCTGAGATCACAGTCAGAGATGGCGCAAGGATACTGGAGACCGGAAAGGATTATGACATTACTTACAGCAACAACACAGATGTGACAGACAGTGCTGAGGTCACCATAACAGGTAAGGGCAACTACAGAGGCAGCAACAGTGCGGTATTCACCATCGCACAGGAGGTTGTGGATATATCAAAGGCTGTAATGAGCAAGGTCGATGACCAGTATTACAACTTTGGAAATGCCATAAGACCAGAGGTTACACTTACATATGGCGGCAAGACATTGACACAGGATGTGGACTACGAGCTTGTATACATCGACAATATCAATGAAGGTACGGCGACGATACAGGCAAATGGTATCAACAAGAACACAGGCTCGGTGAGCACAACATTTGCCATAAAGCCAGTAGATATAACAACTGCTGAGGTTGTACTTGAGAATGACTCATTTGAGTACACGGGATCAGAGATCAGACCTGCAGTTAAGATGATAACAGTAAGCAGGGATGGCAAGGCGACGGCAGTGACATCTATGACAGCATTTGATGTGACATACACGGACAATACAAATGTCGGAACTGCTGGTGCGGTTATAAAGGCAGCAAAGGGAAGCGGATTTACAGGATCTGTGACAAAGAAGTTTGAGATCACAGAGGTGGATATCGCACAGGCTGTAGTTGATGTGGAAGACCATGTGTACACAGGAAGTGCAGTAAAGCCTGCATATACAGTGACACTTGATGGCAAGAAACTCACTGCGGGAACAGATTTTAATGTGGTGTTCAGCAACAATGTAAATGTTGGAACAGCAGCCATCCTCACAGTGACCGGTACAGGAAACTACAAGGGAACAGTTGTCGCATACTTTGCGATAACTGCAAAGGATCTGAGCAAGGCAGATGTGAATGTCCAGTCATCAGTTTACACTGGAAAGCCACTTACACCGGCTGTGACAGTAACTCTCGATGATGAGATATTAAATGCAGACATTGATTATGTTGTTTCTTACAGCAACAATGTAAACGCTACGACAGCAAAGTCAAAGGCGACTGTGACCGTCAAGGGAACAGGAAACTATAAGGGCACTGTGACTGCTACATTCGACATTGAGCCAAAGGCGATCGATGAGGCGAAGATCAATGATATACTGGATCAGATGTACAGCGGCAGTGAGATCAGACCGGATGCAAAGGTGACACTCGATGGAGTACAGCTTGTTGCGGGAACGGACTACACTGTTACATATGAGAACAACATAGAGGTTTCAGATTCAGCCAAGCTTATCGTAACCGGTAAGGGCAATTACAAGGGAACTGTAGAGAAGAACTTCAGTATAAAGAGTCTCACTCTTGAGGATGCAGAGGTATCAGGTATACCAGCCGGCACAGAATACACAGGAAAGGCCATAACATTTGGCGAGATCGTTGTGACACTGGGCGGAAAGAAACTGTCCGAGGATGAGGATTACACAGTAGAGTATAAGAATAATGTAAACGTGACAGACAGTGCGGAGGTTGTGATAACAGGTATCGGCAATTACAGCGGAGAGCTGAGCAGAACATTCAAGATCACAGCTAAGGACATAAGCAAGTGTAGAGTCGATGCGATTGGCGGACAGGTATACACAGGAAAGGCTGTAACACCTGAGGTCACAGTGAGAGACGGAACACAGGTTCTCGTGTCTGGAACAGATTACAAGGCAGAGTACAGCAACAACATAAATGAGACAACGGCCAGCTCGAAGGCTGAGATCAAGATCACAGGATCTGGTAACTACACAGGAAGCATAACAGTGAACTTCACGATATCTAAGAATCTTGTGGATATATCCAAGGCTGTGATAAGCAAGATCAGTGATCAGCTTTACAACTTCGGCCAGCCGCTCACACCGGATGTGACAGTTACATTTGGTGGAAAGACACTTGTATACGGCGAGGATTACGCACTCGTATATGTGGACAACATCGATGAGGGTGTGGCAACCGTAACAGTTAGAGGTATCAAGTCAAATACCGGATCTTTATCGGCTAAGTTTAACATCAATCCGGTCGATATAAGTGATGGACAGATAGCTCTTGATGCATCCGAGTATATGTATACAGGAACAGCAGTAAAACCGGTGATCAATTCATTTACAGTGAAGAGAGCTGGAAAGACAGTGACAGTTACTGATTTTGACAACCTTGAGATCAGCTACTCGTCAAATACAAATGTTGGAACAGGTAAGGTTACTATAAAGGCACTTGAGGGTGAAGGCTTCACAGGAAGTGTCAGCAAGACATTTGCAATAGTAGGTGCTTCAGTCGACAATGCTTCAGTAAAGGTTGGAAACGGAGTTTATACGGGTGAAGCTGTAACTCCGGATCACACAGTTACACTCGGAGGCAGGACACTTGTTGAGGGACGCGACTACAGAGCAGACTACAGCAACAATGTGAACGTGACAGACAGTGCAGTGCTCACCATCACAGGTATGGGTAACTACAGTGGAAGCACCACAGCAAGATTTAAGATAAGTGCCAGAAATCTTGCAGATGCAGACATTACGGTGGCATCGGCAAGATACACAGGAGATCCACTTACACCTGCAGTTACAGTTTCACTTGGCGGAACAGCTCTTGTGGAGGACAGAGACTTTACAGTTTCATACAGTGACAATGTGAATGTCACAACAGACACAGATAAGGCAGGCGTTACCATCACAGGTATAGGCAACTACACTGGAACGGCGGTTGAGAAATTCGATATCGCAGCCAGAGACATATCTCTTGCAGAGATAAAGGACATCGACAGACAGAATTATACCGGTAATGCGGTTACACCAAAGCTCACGGTTGTTGACGGACAGAGAGAGCTTGTGGCAGGCAGGGATTACACCGTAAGCTACAAGAACAATGTCGAGGTGACAACGGCAGCAGTTGCGGTGATAACAGGAAAGGGCAATTATTCAGGAGCTGCCAGCAAGCTGTTTGCTATTGGCGGTGCTGATATTGCAGATGCAGATATAACAGGTATAAAAGACAGCGTAACCTACACAGGAAAGGCAATAACATTTGCCGGACTTAAGGTAACATACGGCGACGATGTACTTGTGGCAGGAAGAGACTACACTGTATCATACAGTGGAAATAAGAACGTGACGGACAAGGCAAGTGTTACCATCACAGGTATTGGCAACTACACAGGAAGTGTTAACAGATACTTTGCTATAACAAGAAGAAATCTTGCAGACTGTCATGTGAGCGAGATCGAGGGTCAGATTTACACAGGCAAGAAGATAGAGCCGGAGCTCACAATTACATATGGAGATCTGGTGCTTGTAGAGGGTGTTGACTACGAGATCGAGTACAGCAATAATATTGAGCCTACAGCAGGCGGACAGCCGGCAAAGGCAATAGTAACAGGTAAGAGAAGCTACACAGGAACTGTGGAGAGAGAATTTACCATTACAAAGGATCCTGTAAATATAAGCGGAGCCAAGATCAGTGCAATACCTGATCAGGAGTTTGCAAAGAAGAATATCACACCTGCGGTAAATGTTACATACGGTGGCAAGACGCTTGTACAGGGAACTGATTACAAGGTTTCATACATCAATAACTATAATGTTGGAACTGCCACAGTGACGATCACAGGATATGGAGACTACGTAAGTTCTAAGACGGCAACTTTCGAGATCGTCAAGAGAGACGTAACAGGTTATGTAGCAGAGCTTTCAAAGAGCAGCATGACATACACCGGAAAGGCACTCACTCCATCAGTTACAGCTATTAACAGCAGTGACGGAGCATTTGTGCTTGACGATGAAGATATCGCGGGCTTCATAGTGAGATATGCTTCAAATGTAAACGTTGGAACAGCAACGGTTACAGCTACAGCAGGAAGCCGGTCTAACTACACAGGAAGTGTGACAGCAACATTTGCCATAACAGCGGCATCAATCGATAATGCAGTAGTTGTGGCAGAGGATACGGAATACACAGGAAAGCCGGTAACTCCAGCCGTTACAGTGACAGTCAACGGTGTTGTGTTATCAGCAGCGGATTACACAGTGGCTTACAGTAACAACACTGAGGTCGGAACCGCAGAGGTAAGCATAACAGGAAAGGGCAACTACACCGGAGAGACAACAGGTACATTTGAGATAACAGCAAGAAGTATCAAGAACTGTACAGTTGAGTGCAGCACATCGATCGAGTACACAGGAAACCAGCTCATACCTGTTGTAAAGGTAAAGAATGGTGATGTGGAGCTGACAGAGGGAGTTGACTACATACTCAGCTTCGATATGAACACAGATGTGACAGGACGCGCAAAGGTGGTTGTGACCGGTAAGGGCAACTACAAGGATTCAGTGACAAGATACTTTGCAATTACAAAGAAGAGTATCGCTGGAGCTGAGATCAAGGGTATTACAGGAAAGGTATTCACAGGTAATGCAATAACACAGGATATTGAAGTTGAACTGGATGGACAGAAGCTTAGCCAGGGAACGGACTATACTGTGAAGTACGAGAACAATGTTCATGTAGGAACAGCAGTCATAACAATAACAGGTGCAGGCAACTACACAGATTCTGTAAAGAAGAGCTTTGTGATAAGCAAGGCAGATATAAGCAACACGGCTGTTATAAACGGAATTGAGTCCGAGGTTATATACAAGGGCACAGCATTTAAGTTTGATAATGTCACGATAACATGGGGAACAAATGTGCTGAAGGAAGGCAGAGATTACACGATCACATACCAGAACAACAGCGGAATCACCATGACGAGAACAAGTAAGGCTTCAGTCACTGTGAAGTTCATGGGCGACTACAAGGGAAGCGTTACAAAGCAGTTCAGGATCAAGGCATTTGACATATCAAAGGCAACCGTATCAGCGATAGCAGACAAGACCTACACAGGATCAGCGATCAAGCCGGCGGTTACAGTTAAGATCGGCAGTACAGTGATAAATCCAAAGGAGTACACGGTTGAGTACAGCAACAACGTGAAGCCGGGTGTTGCAAGTGTTACGATCACAGGACTTAACAACTTCTACGGAACAAAGAAGGTTACATTCAACATCCTTCCTGCAAAGGTGAAGAACCTTGCGGCAAGCGGTGAGACAACAACATCACTGAAGCTATCATGGAGCAGCAGTGCATATGCCCAGGGATATGAGGTGTACAGATATGATACAGGTAAGAAGACATATGTGAAGGTTGCAACAGTGACGGGCACAAGCAGAAATATCACAGGTCTGGCAGCGGGAACTGATTATAAGTTTGCGGTATCAGCATATGTGAAGTCGTCAGGCAAGACACTGTATAGCGAGAAGACAGTCATAAATGCAGCAACAAAGCCAGCTAAGGTTTCAGGTATTTCATTCAGCAGCAGGGCAGAGAAGTCGATAGCGCTCAAGTGGAATACAGTTAAGGGAGCTACAGGCTACAAGGTATACAGACTTGTAGCAAAGGACAATTACAAATATCTTGGTTCGACATCAAAGACAGCTTATAATGTAAACGGTCTGACTGGAAGTACAGCTTACACATTCAAGGTAGTTGCATACAAGAAGGTCTGCAGCAAGGAGCTCGTTGGTGAGGATGCTACAGCAAGGATCATGACAACGCCATCGGCAGTCAAGAATCTTAAGATCAGTGCCAGAAGCAATGCATCGATAACGATGAAATGGAGCAAGGTAAACAACGCTGATGGATACATAGTTTACAGATACCGCGGCAACAGAGCAGTCAAGATCAAGACCATCACAAGCAAGTCAAAGGTCGTATTTGTAAGCTCAAAGCTCAGTGCCGGAACAACGTATAAGTACAGAGTTGTGGCATACAAGAAGGATGGAAAGGCGATCGTAGAGAATGCCGGAACATATGTATCAGGATTTACACTTCCTGCAACACCTGTTGTATCAGCGAAGGCCGGAGTCAAGCAGGCGAAAATTGCATGGAAGAGAGCCAAGGGAGCAACAGGTTACATCGTATACATGTCAACATCAAAGCGTGGCACGTATAAGGCTGTTGCAACCATAAGAAAGGCAGGAACTACTTCATACACCAAGAAAGGCCTGAAGAAAGGCAAGACATATTACTTCAAGGTGCGTGCATTTAACAAGTCAGGTAAGACAACATATAAGAGTTCATACTCAACAGTAAAGAAGATCGTTGTCAAATAGTGACTGACAGTTAGATAAGGGAAAGCCGGAAATAAAACTATAAAAAGCATCCAACCGGGTGAGCCTGGAAACAGGCTTATCTGGTGGATGCTTTTTTGTTATCTATGAGGCGGAGGAATCTGTCCGCCTGAGAGATGATAAAGTCCTTAAGTGCTTTATATGGAAATACATTCGTTGTATTATTGCCTACATCGGTGCCTATGGAGGTGAATGAGTCGAGATCACTCCGCAGTCTGCTCTGTGAGAAACATAGACATTTTTTTATGGTCATATCAGGTGATGAAACCTTCGGTATGATCGGTGAGAAATCCCTGATAAACAATGGATTTGTCACATTGTAATCACCGTAGAAAAACTGTTCTGAGAAGAAATTCCGGAATGGGATGCACCTTCCCTCCGGCTGCATGCTGAGCTCGTGCATTCGGACATGGTCTATGTCGCGTGTCACACAGGTGGGAGTGTTATCGCCTGCCTCAAACTGAAAATATTGCGGCCAGAATTCCTCCACATAGGCGGCGTCCATCATGAGATGGGCAAGTATGCCAAGGTCGGCAGGTGTCATAGCTTCCACTGGATATTCTGACAATATGTGATCGATGTCCGGATATTTTGTTATGAGATCGTTCTGCCATTCCGGCCTGAAATGTGTCAGGGCTTTGTCCGTAACCGCATCTGGAAGAACGCAGCCCAGCAGGAAATCATTCAGCAGCTCCGGCTGGGATTCCTTTGAAATATGAAGTTTATCTGCGATGTATCTGCCCTCGCACAGGTGTATTATGTATCCCGGCATTGCAGCCCTCCCATATAGAATATATTTGTCAATTTGTAAAAAAGTGTACCCCCGGAGCCCCCGTAATGTCAATAAAGACAATTTCATACAAACAGTTTACTTGACTTATAATTTGTTAGGCGGTAAAGTCATAGATGGATAAATGGGATATCCATATCAGAGTAAAAGGAGAAACGTGTTGAATAACGATTACAACAAAGAACAAAACGACAAGAATGACGACAACAAGAATAATGGCAACAAAGGCAAAAACAGGAATGTCATGGTTCTGCTTGTCATCTCGGTGATATTGACACTGCTGTGCTGGAGAGCATACGACAAGATCACAAATGGAACGAAAAAAGAGATCCCGTACAGCGGATTTGTGGAGATGCTGGATTCGGGAGAGGTGGACAATGCGGAGATATATGCCAAGAAGATCAAATTTACCTCAAAGGAGTCTGATGGAACTCTGGACAAGAACACCTATGTGACTGTGAGGATAAGCGACGATAAGCTGGCAGACCGACTTAAGACGGCCCATGAGAAGTATGCCACAACATATGAGGGAAAAGACGAGAGCGGTTCAGCCATGGTCGGAACGATACTTTCATATGTGGTAATGATAGCTGCATTCTATCTGTTTCTTTCGCTCGTGACAAGGCGGAGCGGAATGATGGGCTTTGGCAAATCTAACGCAAAGGTATATATGGAGAAGAAGACCGGAGTCACATTTGCAGATGTTGCAGGTGAGGACGAGGCAAAGGAATCCCTGACTGAGATGGTCGACTTCCTTCACAACCCTAAGAAGTATATGGCTATAGGTGCAAAGCTTCCAAAGGGAGCACTGCTGGTCGGCCCTCCGGGAACCGGAAAGACACTTCTGGCAAAGGCTGTTGCCGGAGAGGCAAACGTGCCATTTTTCTCCATGTCGGGATCAAGCTTCGTGGAGATGTACGTGGGAGTCGGAGCATCGAGAGTCAGAGACCTGTTCAAACAGGCATCTGAGATGGCTCCTTGTATAATATTCATAGACGAGATAGATGCCATAGGCCAGAGCAGAGACAGCGTGAGGGGCGGTGATTCGGAGAGAGAACAGACACTGAACCAGCTTCTTGCCGAGATGGATGGATTTGACACATCCAAGGGAATAGTGATACTGGCTGCAACCAACAGGCCGGAGACACTTGACAAGGCACTCCTGAGACCGGGAAGATTTGACAGAAGAGTAATAGTTGAGAAGCCGGATCTTCAGGGTAGAATAGACACGCTGAAGGTACACTCCAGAAATGTCAAGATGGATGAGACTGTGGATCTCCGTGAGCTTGCGCTTGCCACAGCAGGTGCGGTTGGAGCAGATCTCGCCAACATAATAAATGAGGCGGCGCTCACTGCGGTCAGATCCGGAAGGAGCATGGTTTCACAGGCTGATCTGATTGGTGCGGTGGAGCTTGTATTTGCAGGAAAAGAGAAGAAGGGCAAGCTGCTCGGCGACCAGGAGAAGAAGGTCGTTGCATATCATGAAGTTGGACATGCTCTTCTGGTTGCTCTCCAGAAGCACACTGAGCCTGTTCAGAGAATTACAATAGTTCCTAGAACGATGGGTTCTCTGGGATATGTATGGCAGGTGCCTGAGGAAGAGAAGTATATGGAGACCAAGGCTGAGCTTGAGGCGAACATTGTGACGACCCTCGGCGGAAGAGCTGCAGAGGAATTGAAATTCGAGTCAGTGACCACCGGCGCGGCAAATGATATAGAGCAGGCGACCAAGACAGTGAGAGCGATGATAACCATGTACGGAATGTCAGACAAGTTCGGACTCATGCAGCTTGAGACTGTTCAGGGAAAATATCTCGACAGAAATGCAGTGCTCCAGTGTTCAGACAAGACTGCTGCAAAGGTCGATGAGGAGATTAGGAATCAGCTCAAGAAGGCATATGATGAGGCCAAGAAGCTTCTCTCAGAGCACATGAATGCGTTGGATGCCATCGCACAGTATCTGATAGAGAAGGAGTCGATAACAGGCCAGGAGTTCATGGAGATATTCAACAGAGTTGAAAATGCTGAACAAAATGTTGAACAGGAATAAAATTAAGACAATAATAAGATCAAAAAAAGAGAAGCCGGGGCTGGCAAAAAGCTCCGGCTTCTCTTTTTTCTATATCTGCTTTAGATTATATCTGCTGAAGATCGTCCAGGGTCTTGCCGTATGCCGGTAAAAACTCACACACGAAGTCGTTTACCTCAGGATAAGTCTCAGCCATCTGTGACACGGAATTCATGATCGTACCCATGGCACTGGAGAACTCGGTATTTCCCGATCCTGTCTCCTCCATGCATTTGATCAGGGCGGACAGCTTGTCAGCCGCTTTGACGAGCTTCCAAAGATATACATCATTCTCGTCGTCGGCATCCTTAAAGAATATCGGTTCATAGGCTGGTCTGAGATCGTCCGGCAGCTTGTCAAGCAGTGTGTGGCATGCGATATCTTCCACATCCTTGAAGGCTGTCTTGATATCATCGTTGTAGTATTTCACTGGGGTCGGCATGTCGCCGGTGATGATCTCCGATGCATCGTGATAGAGACCTATGAGTGCAGCTCTCTCGGCGTTCAGAGTCTTGCCGTAGCGTACATTGCCGATGGTTGCCAGTGCGTGGGCTATCATGCTCACCTCCAGGCAGTGCTCACACAGATTCTCCTCGCGGTTGTTCCTCATGAGTGCCCATCTGTCAATATATTTCATTCGTGATATAAGTGCAAAAAAGTTGTATTCCATCATAAAATCCTCGTTACTTCTGTTTATCGTTGTGGAAAAAGTTATATACCGCAGTGGCTGCAGTCTTGTTCATTCCCTGCGGGATCTCGAGATCAGCAATGCTGGCGGCACGGATCTTGTCTATGTCCTTGAAGTATGCCAGAAGAGCCTTTCTCCTTGCCGGACCGATGCCCTCAATATCGTCTAGAACTGAGTGGATCTGGGATTTGCTTCTGAGACTTCTGTGGTACTCGATTGCAAATCTGTGGGCCTCATCCTGAAGTCTTGTTATCATGTTGAAGGCCTGTGTATTTGCAGGAAAATCTATCTCCTTGTTGTTGTAATAGAGTCCTCTGGTTCTGTGGTGGTCATCCTTTACCATTCCGCATACCGGGATGTTGAGACCAAGCTCGTCAAGAACCTCCAGAGCTATGTTGACCTGACCCCGGCCGCCATCCATCATGAGTACATCAGGGTAGATATTAAACCGCTCGTCTGTGAACCTTCTTGTGAGTACCTCCCTCATGCTTGCGTAGTCATCCGGCCCGTCTATGGTCCTGAGCTTGAACTTTCTGTAGTCATTCTTCTTGGCGCGTCCGTTTTCAAATACCACCATGGATGCCACGGAGTGATAGCCGCTTATATGCGATATATCAAATGCTTCAAGGCGTCTTGCGGATGAAACTCCGATAAGCTGTGCCAGCTCATTTGCCGCACCCTCAGTGCGCTCCTTTTCACGCTTGAGCTTGTCGGCATCCTGGTTCATGACCAGAAAAGCATTGTCCTTTGCCAGCTTGAGAAGCTTCTGCTTGTCTCCCTTCTGGGGAACAATGATGTGTACCTGACTTCCCCGGCGGGCGCTCAGATATTCCTCGATGACCTTGTAGTCCTCGATCTGCTGCTCGATAATGATCTCCTTTGGCAGATATGGAGTGGAAGCGTAGTATTGCTTGAGAAAAGACTCCATGATCGTGCTGTAAGCCTCAGCATTTACGCCGCTCATGTGGTAGTGTTCCCTGCCGATCATCTTGCCGGATCTTATGAAGAATATGGATATGACACACTCATTTCCAAGATCGGTGGCCATGGCGATCACATCCCTGTCGTCTGCGCTTGTGTCACCGACTCTCTGGGTGGACTCAATGTGATGGATGCTCTTTATCAGATCCCTGATCTCGGCGGCCTGTTCAAATTCCATATCCTCGGACAGCTCCTTCATCTGCTTTTCGAGATCCCTGATCACATGACCGTGGTTGCCGTTCAGAAAGCTTATGGCATCCTGGACATTTTTGTTGTAATCCTCCTTGGAGATATATCCCTGACAGGGCGCCATGCACTGCTTTATCTGGTGATACAGGCAGGGTCTTTCAAGGCCCATATCCCTTGGCAGAACCTTGTTGCAGCTCCTGATGTGATACAGCTTTTTCATCAGCTCTATGATATCCTTCACCGCTTTGGAATTGGTGTATGGGCCGAAATATTTGGAGTGATCCCGTTTCATCTGATGGCTGTACAGTATGCGCGGGTAATCCTCCTCCACAGTAATGCGGATATAGGGATAACCCTTGTCATCCGTGAGCATGGTGTTGTAGTGCGGTCTGTGCTCCTTTATAAGGTTGCACTCTAGAACGAGAGCCTCGATCTCTGAACCGCAGACAATATATTCAAACCATGCAATATGGGATACCATCTTCTGAATCTTCGGGGATTTCTTGTAGCCGGTCTGGAAATACTGATGTACTCTGTTGTACAGATCTATGGCTTTTCCTACATATATAATATGATCCCCCGAATCGTGCATGAGATATACTCCTGGGACATGGGGGAGCTTCTTAAGTTCTTCTTCAAAATCAAACATGTCATTCACCTCAAAAATCTTAGATAAGTATATCACTATACTTACTATCATGTCATTCTTTCATCAGAAAATTTGAAAAATAAAAAAGGATTTTGAGAAAAAACGGAGAATAATAAAAATGTGTGGTAAGAAATATTGATCATGTGATAGGAGAGATTCTATGACGATACGGGAACAGCAGGAAAAAAGGGAGCACGAAGTGCTCAGCAGATATGCGGCGTTCAGTGATCAGTCCACAGGACGTGACAGACCGGAGGAGCAGTGCGACCTCAGAACGGTCTACCAGAGAGACAGGGACAGGATACTCCACTGCAAGGCGTTCAGGAGACTTAAGCATAAGACTCAGGTATTTCTGTCGCCGGGTGATGATCACTACAGGACCAGACTGACCCATACTCTGGAGGTGTCGCAGATAGCAAGGACGATAGCCAGATCACTCAGGCTTAACGAGGATCTGACGGAGGCGATAGCGCTGGGACATGACCTGGGACATACGCCATTTGGACATGTCGGTGAGCGGACACTTGCGGCCTGCGCGGGCAATAATTTCAGCCACAATGTTCAGAGCGTAAGGGTTGTGGAACGTCTTGAGAACCGTGGTGAGGGACTTAATCTCACCTGGGAGGTCCGGGACGGAATGCTAAACCATAAGACATCATGCACTCCGCATACGCTGGAGGGACAGTGTGTGAGACTGGCGGACAAGATAGCGTACGTCAATCATGATATAGATGATGCGATAAGGGGTAACATATTGAAGGAGGAGGATCTTCCGACCAATATCACCGACATTCTCGGGAAGAATACCCGCACCAGACTGAACTGTCTCATACATGATGTGATAAATACGAGTCAGGACAAGGATTATGTCGGTATGTCGGCGGAGATCGGGGATGCTCTGGGGAAGCTGAGAACATACATGTTCAGATATCTCTACACTAACCCGATAGCCAAGAGCGAGGAGCTCAAGGCCGACAAGATGCTGAGGATATTGTATGAATACTTCATTGAGGACGCCAGCAGGCTGACAAATGAATGTGTTGAGATGATATATATGGGAGAGGATCCCAAGACAGTCGTGTGCGACTACATAGCTGGTATGACAGACAATTATGCGATAGAGACATTTAAGAGTATATATATACCGAAGTCCTGGAAGGTCTGAGCATACCTGACAAACAGGAGGAATCGAATTGTATTATTCGGATGACGTGATAAATGAAGTCTTGTCAAGAAATGATATAGTGGATGTTATCGGAAGCTACGCAAGCCTTAAGAAGAAGGGCGCGAATTACGAGGCATGCTGTCCGTTCCATCATGAGAAGACTCCGTCATTTAAGGTCAACAGGGAAAAACAGATGTATCACTGCTTCGGCTGCGGAGTCGGTGGCAACGTGTTTACATTTGTCATGGAATATGAGAACCTCAATTTCCCGGAGGCTGTGGAGAGACTTGCGGAGAGGGCTGGAGTACAGCTCCCTGAGAAGTCCATGAACGCCCAGGAGAGGTCGAGGGAGCAGTATAAGATAACGCTCAGGGAGATGAACAAGACTGCGGCTGCATATTTTCATTATATATTGAAGCACAGCCAGCATGGTGAGAAGGCTTATGAGTATTTTCACGAGACAAGAGGTCTCTCTGATGAGACGATAAATAAATTTGCGCTTGGATATTCAGATATATACAGGGATGATCTGTACAGGTATCTGAAGAGCAAGGGATATACAGATGATCAGATGAAGGGCTCGGGACTTGTTGAGATCAGCGAGAAGGAAGGCGGTGTGGACAAGTTCTGGAACAGAGCCATGATCCCGATACTGGATATAAACGGCAAGGTCATCGCATTTGGCGGACGAGTCATGGGCGATGGAAAACCGAAATATATAAATACCAGTGATACCGCGGTGTTCGACAAGAGCCATACGCTGTTTGCCATGAACATAGCAAGGCGGAGCAGGAGAAAAGGATTTATATGCTGTGAGGGATATATGGATGTCATCTCCATGCATCAGGCAGGATTTGACAACGCCGTGGCATCCCTTGGAACGGCATTTACATTTGGACATGCTGGGATAATAAAGAGATATGCCGATGAGGTTTATCTGGCGTACGACAGTGACGGCGCAGGCGTGGAGGCGACGAAGAAGGTCATAGCAATTCTCCGGGAGGTCGGAGTCAGCGCAAGGGTCATCAATATGAGACCGTACAAGGATCCCGATGAGTTCATACAGAACCTTGGAAGCGAGGCATTTGAGGAGAGGATAAAGAAAGCTGAGAGCGGAATGATGTTCCTTGCAAGGATATATTCTGAGGAATATGACCAGAGCGATCCGGGTGAGCTGACCAAGTTCCAGAACCAGATAGCTAGGGAACTGGCATATATTGAGGACGACCTGGAGAGAAATAATTATGTCGATGCCATAGCGAGGAAATATGTGATCGACAAGGATGCCCTAGCCGCGAAGGTACATGCCTACGGTGTTGCGGGCACGGCAAAGCCGGAGATAGTGGAGCGGGAGACCCGCAGACTCCAGGAACAGCAGGGCTATGAAGAGTTCCCGGGAGACCAGAGCGCGGGAGCTCCGGGAAGACCTGAGACAAAGGATAATAAGACCGCCAAGCTGCTGCTCACATGGCTTGTGAACCGGCCGGAGCTGTTTGCCAGACTTGACGGCGTGGTGAGTGAGGCGGACTTTGAGCCGGGAATATACCGGACCGTAGCGGACAAGCTGTACTCACAGTACAGGGAGAAGCACAAGGTTGAGCCCGCTGTGGTGGTGAACACATTCCAGGATGTGGAGGAACAGAGACTGGTGGCAGGCATGCTCCAGACAGATCTGGCGATAGACATGACCGAGGAGGAGGTTGGCAATGCCATAACCGAGGTCGTGAAAAAGATAAAGCTTGCCAGCATAAAAAAGCAGCTTGAGAGCGAGAATGACATGATGAAGGTTCAGCAGCTCATCAAGGACAGGAAAAAGATAGAAAAGTTTAAAGTTATTTTATAAGAAATAAACAATACATTATGTGGAGGAAAGATATGAGTACAATGGATGCGATCAATTCAAATGAAGACAAGTATATGATCAAGGTGAGTGAGGACGATGCGATCAACGCAAAGTTCAACACAAAGCTTCAGGAATTGCTTGACATAGCTCACAGCAAGAAGAACGTTATAGAGGACACAGAGCTCATCAAGCATTTTAACGATCTCAAGGAGGTTGCCCTTGATCTGGATACCATGCAGAAGATCTTCAATTTCCTTGAAAAGAACGGTGTGGACATACTTCAGATAACAGATGACGATGAGGAGGAGCCAACACTTGACGAGGACGTGATCGCTGAGGGCGAGGATGTTGAGAAGATAGATTTCACAGATACAGGTGATATATCAAGCACAACACAGGATCCTGTCAAGATGTACCTGAAGGATATAGGAAAGGTGCCTCTGCTCAGCGCGGAGGAGGAGATAGAGCTTGCCAAGAGAATGGAGGCAGGCGATGAGATGGCAAAGAAGAAGCTTGCTGAGTCCAACCTCAGACTTGTTGTAAGTATAGCCAAGAGATATGTTGGACGTGGAATGTTATTCCTCGATCTAATACAGGAGGGTAACCTCGGTCTGCTCAAGGCCGTGGAGAAGTTTGATTACAGAAAGGGTTACAAGTTCTCAACATATGCGACATGGTGGATCAGACAGGCCATCACAAGGGCCATCGCAGATCAGGCGAGAACCATAAGAATCCCGGTTCATATGGTTGAGACCATCAACAAGGTTACCAGAGTGAGCAGAGATCTGCTTCAGAAGCTCGGCAGAGAGCCGCTTCCAGAGGAAGTCGGAGAGGTTATGGGACTTCCAAAGGAGAGAGTTCAGGAGATCATGAAGATCGCACAGGAGCCTGTATCACTGGAGACTCCTATCGGTGAGGAGGAGGACAGCCATCTTGGAGATTTCATACAGGATGAGAGTATCCCTACACCTGTTGAGGCGACAAACCAGACACTGCTGCACGAGCAGCTCGACGAGGTAGTCAGCACACTTACAGAGAGAGAGCAGAGAGTTATAAAGCTCAGATTTGGATGGGATGACGGAAGACCAAGAACCCTTGAGGAAGTCGGCAAGGAGTTCAATGTCACAAGAGAGCGTATCAGACAGATCGAGGCAAAGGCGCTCAGAAAGCTGAGACATCCTAACAGAAGCAGAAAGCTCAAGGATTTCCTGTATAACTAGCAGAGAGGACCGCGCGATCTGGCATGGATGGTGCGAGGATAATAATTATGAAAGATATAGAATTGTCACTTCGTATGAAGACTGTTGCCGACATGGTAAAGCCCGGCGGCAGAGTGTGTGATATTGGATGCGACCATGCATTTGTGTCTATATACCTTGTGGCAAATGGCATATCGGACCGGGTCATAGCATCAGATGTTAGAACCGGTCCGTGTGCTATAGCCAGGGATAAT
>ENA-UEPN01000973-UEPN01000973.1-human-gut-metagenome-genome-assembly--contig:-NODE-973-length-17102-cov-4.667489_pt1 | contig 17102 bp, 17 predicted proteins | sample MGYA00242897_ERZ507910 | MGnify/ENA primary metagenome ERZ507910 (study PRJEB26167, sample SAMN06115525) | human gut metagenome | host: Homo sapiens | place: China:Jiangxi | collected 2015-08-20...
TGACGTGATAAGTCTGAATTCGTTGTTTGCTGCATAAGATTTACTCTTTTCTGTAAACCTTTTTCAGGACGGGACAGCAAAAGAAAATCCCTCGGTACGGACTGGAGCGGTCGTGAGCGGACATCGGGGCCGAAGCGATTCGATAGACTTATATATTGCAAGAGAAAGAAATATTCGGATAAGGAAACAGATGGTTGGCCAAATATTTATCGGAATCATTACCCGGACATGCGGATGATTCGATGCAGAAGCGGAGAAATATATAATTCAAAAAAATAAATATGTAAATAAATCTGCATATATGACAGTTTATCGAAGTCGGCATCTAAAGAAATCTCTATTTCAACTATTTGGTTTCTGGTATGCGTGTGTTGTGAAACGGCTACCGTTCGGGCTGCAAAAAGCCACTTATTCCGACGGTAGCGACCTGCAAAACGCCGGGGATGAAAATACGCAAGGCTCGCTCTCGAGCGATTCGCATGGCCTTGCGTATTTTCATCTCCGGCGATAAATTCCCTGTCGGCGCATATTTACATCACTGATTATCAGTGACTATTCATTTTAATCGGTACAACCTCCGTTTTAACAAGTACACAGAATGTAGGGACAAATGCAAATCATTGTATTTCATAGCTTTGCATATACGTGTTGTACCGCCTCTTTTCAGTCCTTTTGTAGAATGTCCGTTATCAGTTTCAACGTGTTGAATGATAGGGCTTTTCCGTATGGATGTTACAGAACGCTTGTTGAATACAAAGATAATGCTTTTCTTGGAATTTCTGCGGTTTGCGGTGGGATTTTTGCGTTCTGATTATTTGGGGGGACTTGATTCGTTTGAAAAAGTGTAGCGAAACCGTATTATTCGTTTGAAAAAGTGTTTGTATGCCATAAATGGTACACTTCTATTCGGGGGAGACCATTATATCCTATCGGGTATAATTCCGCTTTTTATTTCAATATTATACCCGAAATGGTATAAATCAATAAACTTGGCTGAACTCCATAATGTCGAGCATCTGATATAGTATTCCGTCAATAGCGGAATGCCAACTTTGGTGAAAATGACCATAATACCAATGGCTCACCGAGTGGTTGTTGGTTTTGAGATGGTTAAGAAGCATATCCATTACTTCTCTTTCAAGTTGTACATCCTCAAGAAGTAATGGATCGTTCTCTGCCCATTGATTGAGGTTGCTTTTTAAGAATAGCTCACAATGTGATGGCGCGGTATGTGTGACAACTGTATCAATTAAGAAATCTGCACTGATGGTGTTTATCTTATCAGCGTCGTAAACAGGAACTTCATTCTGCCAATATAAATTGCGAGGAATATCATTTTCTTGCGACTCATTGGAGTGAACACGATATTTCCGTTTGTTCCATTCATTTATGCGATAAATACGGTCAATAGAGATAGCTCCACCTACACAAAGGATGGTATGATTGCAGGCTTGAAGAATAGTATAATCAGGAACAGCGATGAAGCGTTTGTAGTTGAATGTTGTTCCATCGAAATAAGCAGGATTATCATGATTGCCACGCACAAATACAATCCAATTGTTGGCTTGATTCATTCTCTTGGCATTTCGTCTAATCATTTGCTCATAGTATTCTTTCTTTTCAAAGCCAAAACCACAATCCCCAGCAACAATCAATAGGGTGTCCGTCAACTTATATTGAATGCAGAGTTTGAACACTAACTGATTAAAGTCTCCATGAATATCCCCCGAAACAATGATTGTCTTGGCTTCGGGAAAAGATAGTGAGAATGCGTTGCTATAATTCATCTTATGTTCCTGTTAATAGTACTTATAGATAGAATTAATCTTCGCCAAACAACCCTTTTTCTTTCCACACCTTGATTTCCTTGTCAAAATCAGAAAGATATTCTTTGTCTTGAATCAAGCGGAATTTGTCGTATTCAGCGTATGCTTTTTCTTTCGCTTGTTCTGCGGAAATAGTTCCAGCATTATTCAAGGTGTCATATTTGTATAAAGCCAAGAACTCATCCAATTGTTTTTTCCAGTCTGCCATCGTGGTAATAATCTGTCGTTCTGCACGAAGTTCCGCAAAATCAAGGAATGCAGTTGATAGATGATTTAAGGCAGAGGCTTCCTTGTCGGACAAGTAGTTTTTGGCAACTATTGTGTCTGACTTTTGAACTCTGCCATCAGGTGCATTTTTCCAAGTGGTAAGTCCCATGTGAGGCATTTTGGCATCTGCTCTTGAATATACGATTTCAGCAGCCGTTTGATGGGTAACAGCCCAATGCATCATATTCTGTACCATTTTGAAAAACAGTTGGGTCGTTTCAGATTTGGGGTCATAATCGGCACTACATTCGGCATATACATCAGTGATTTTTTGATAATATCGGCGTTCTGAAGCACGTATTTCCCGGATGCGTTCTAATAAATCATCAAAATAATCTTTGCCAAAATGTTTTCCTTGTTTCAATCGTTCATCATCTAACACGAATCCTTTGATTATCATTTCTTTCAAAACAGATGTCGCCCAAATTCTGAATTGAGTGGCTTGGTAACTGTTCACACGATAGCCTACGGCAATGATTGCATCCAAATTATAGAACAATGGTGTCCGTTCTACGTCTCGTTCTCCTTCTGATTGAACTATCCCAATTTTTCGGATAGTTGCCTCTTTGGTAAGCTCGCCTGATTCATAAATCTGCCCAAGATGATAGTTGATAGTGCGCACATCTACTCCAAACAAATCAGCCATACGCTTTTGTGACATCCAAAAAGTTTCACTGTTGAAAATAACTTCAATTCGTGTCTCTCCTTGCTTTGTTTTGTAGAGTAAAATATTGGATGATAGGCTATGGCTAAGCAATTCAGTAGTAGGTGTCTCCTGTCTGAAATATTCTCTTGCCATTTGTACTTGTGGCTTTTTGCCATCGGCATTTTCTGCAATTATCAGACAAGCCATGCGTGATAAATGTATATTTTCTACTTTTCGGATTGAGCCGGAGCCTAATTTGACCATTTCAACCATATGGTTGAAATGGTCGGCTATATTAAGTCTTTTATGACTGGCTATCGCAATAGCCTTGTTTATGGTGCGTGTAAATTTTTGATAGGTACTATAGCCTAATGCAACGCACAAATCACGAGAAGTCCAATACTCTGAACCGCTTTCATTTTGCTTTTTTATCTGCTCAAAATCAGAGCGGATAGGGGATATGTTATTTTCTTCAATCATCCTTAGTACATTTTAGAATTGCGAAAGCTTACTTATATAAATCCGGTCTCAATTCTTTATCATGCTTCCTGATAATTTCTTCCATAAGAGAGCCTTTCGGAACTATTTCATAGGAATAGGCTCTTTCAAATGCTTGTCGTCCGGCATCTGTCATAAGCCCAAGCCCTCGGTCTTCAAGATTTATACAGCGTTCTTTGTTTAATTCAGTCCAATGACTTCTTTTTCGACGAGGTGAAAGCCGTTGTACAAGACGTCCGTCAGGTAATTTCTTTATAGTTGAATCAATCCACCCGAAGCATAATGCTTCCTCAACGACCTCAATGTATGGAATACATTTGTATGTAGGCTGTTTAGAGCGTGAAGTGATAACCCAACACGATTTCGCTTGGTTGTGGTTAGCCTTCAGCCAATTTCTCAGCTCGATGCGGTCTGTGAAGTCCAGTAGATTGATAATTTCCATATTACTCGTAATTCAAATTATATGTTATAGTGCATCCGATTATACAAATATTTATTTATGCTGCAATCACCTGACTGATAAGTTTTACATAATCAATAAGCGATTTTGGACTATCACGGAAAATGGTGGTAAACTTATTGAATGGCGGTTGTTGTCTATTAAGTGAGTTTCAAAACCATTGGTATAATAGATAACCGGACGAGAACAAGTGTAGCGTGTTGCCAGACAGTCGGCATACAATTCCGCTTGGTGGCGACCTACTGTCGCATCTACACTGGTGCGTTTGGCTTCCACTACTGCCAGTGGTGTTCCGTCTGCATCAAACAGTACATAGTCCGCATATCCAACACCGCTCTCATTGGGCATACCCTGTACTTCTATCTCTATTCCGGCTTGACGGGGGATGATTTCACCTTTATGTTCAGAAACTTTCCAATCTGCTTCGTGAAGCAACAGGTCGATATACAATTTCCGGGTTTCCGCTTCCGAGAGGTCGTTTACAACAGGCTGTGCATCCACCGTTGTAGGTTGTGCATCTGAACTTTCTTTCACCGCTTTTGCGGCAGTATCGGCAGTCTGCGTGGTAGCAGAAGATGCTTGCTCTGTTTGAGGAACAACGGCAAGGTTGCTTGGTTGGGGTGATTGGGGAATCAGCTCTTTGTCAAAGTCTGGTAATGTGTCAATCACCTGCCAAGCCAATAGGATGGAACCAATGATGTAATAGAGATTTAGTACAGCAAAGAAAGACTCTCTGCGCCCCACAAATCCGTCACTGGCGTGTGCAGCATTGTTTCCGATTTTGCGCACATAGTGAATGCGCTTCATCAAGTCTTCGCTGTCTATAAATGCCGTGAGGCGTTCATCGGTGGTGAGCGAAAGCAATGAGGCACGTTCGCCTATTTGCCATCCTTTTAGGCGATAAACGGTCTTTACCATCGTTTCCAATGCAAGTCGTGCCTGCGTGGCTGAGACCATTGGATTAGCTACTTGAAAATCCTCTGCCGTAGCACAATAACGATAAATTGTTCTTAATCCGTCAATGTCTTTTATGATGTCGAAATTCTTCATAACTCAATCATTCTATAAATTTCCAATAACCATCCTTGTCCGATCCGATTCGCTGAATGACCGTTCCATTCAACTTCTTGATATGTCGTGCAACAGTGGCACGACCGACATTCAGGAGTTTGGCGTACTCATCGTATGTATATTCTGGGTGTTCTTTAATGGCTGCAATGAGCCGGGCTGTGGTGTCTTTAGGCGTTGCAGTATCATTTACAGTATCACTTTTCGCTTTTGCAGTATCATCCATGCTTTGTTGATACTGTAAAATCCGATTTTCAAGATTGGTAGTATGCTGCGTAAGCATTACATCTTGAACAATGGTGCTGTCTTCCTGCTCCCTACTGTCAATCAAAGCCTGAATGTATTCGCCTTTAGCATCTTTGGTAACAATAGACGGGATAAGACCCAACTGTCGTTGTACGATGTTCATCAGCAATCGGGTAGTACGCCCGTTGCCGTCAACCCACGGATGAATGGTGACGAGGCGGAAGTGCGCTTCAAAACTCAACCGATAACATGCCGCCATATCGTTTCTATCCACAGATGCCAGTTCCCCGTTTAACCAATCGCAGAAGTCTGCTGTTGCTTTAGGTATTTTCTGAAATGCCAGATAACTTCTGCCTCCTATTCCGGCACTTACATTGCAGCGTCGCAATTCTCCTTTGGAGGAATCAAAACTGCCACCCATCGTGGAGTATTCCGAACCTGTACGGCGCATGACTTTGGCAGACAATTCGCATAAAAGTTCAACAGAGTATGGTTGTCCTGTTTTCGCCCATTCAAAGCCATAGAGGTATGCGTTTTTCAAGTCCACATTCATCATCTGCTCGTTCAGGCTTCTTCCTTTGGCTGCAATTCCCTCGTCAAACAACAACTGGTTTTCTACTTCGGTAACAGTAGAACCCTCGATAGCCGTAGAATGAGTAATAAGAGAGTACAGGTAGAATTTTTCATAATCCACCTGCTGGTCTATCCCCGAAGCTGTATATCGGCTGATGGTTTCTATCAGTTTCTTATCAATCTCTTTCATACCGTTGTCTTGTTTTAAGAGAAATAATATTGCATTCGTTCTGCCATCAGGGTCTCGGTTTCGGCTAATTGGTCGCGGATTAGTTCTTTTTGCTTTTCGATGGCTTCGACTTGGCTGACGAAGTGTTGCTGAAGTTTAATGGGAGGCACTATCATATCAAACTTTCTAATCATAGCAATTGAGAGGTATGCAATAGTACTTCCATTTTGTGCTTTCTCAATTTGATTCTTGAACAAAGACGATTGAAACATAAATCCAAGAAAGGCAGATAAAACAGTTGACTTAAGATTTTTCAGCCATGTAATCATCCCATCTTGAAAATAGAAGCAATCTTCGTCCTTTACGATATAGCATAACCCTAACGTTCCTCTTGATGTTATTAATAAATCGCTTTCATTTGGAACTAATTTTTGGGATTTTAATTCCTCGTATTTAGCCTGCGAGATAAATATTCCAGTATCGCTATATCCATATTCAATCAAATTAGGAAAATCACTAATTTTATAAAATGGAATACCTGATTTTGTTTGTTCGGATTGGTATATTCTTTTGCTAGAAGTGACTTCACTTATTTCTCCTATCTTCATAATCTCCCATCCTTTCGGATTAGTTACAGGGTCGCCAAACATATCAAGGAAGATAGATTGAGCGAGGGCATCAAGGTCGGCTATCTGCGCCTTGTAGCCGTCAATCATTGCCTGCATTGCATCTAACTCTGAGGTGATTAACAATTGAATATCCAAATCATAGATTGGAATAGGAAATGAATTAAGATGCCCTAGTTTTATATAAGGCATTGCAGCACCAAGAATTTTATTCTCAATGTACGATTTCCAACAGGCTTTAAATATTGAATATAGATACTTTGTATCGATATTTGAATTATCTTTCAGCTGAATGACATATGTGCGTTGATATGCTTCTATTTTACCATCATAGTAGAAGCATCTACCTATATCGCCATTACCGGGAACAATTAAATTGGCTCCTTCAAAAGAATATGTGGTAGATTTTAAAGGGATTGCTCCACAAGTGAAAAACGGATAGCATCCATTATCATCGGCATGATTTGCATCTTTTTTTCCTGTTCGAATTGAGCAAATCTCCTCTAATAAACATATTTTGCGTTTTGATTTATCTACTTTCATACCCTTATGAATTTAGCAGTTTCTTAAACTCTTTAAAGGCAGCATCAATAGCCTTCTGTCGTTCTTCTATACGGGCGATAATAGTTTCCGGTGCTTCATATTCAATAACCTCACGTTCCACTTCGTGGTAACGCTTATAGCTGAGATCGTAGCCATTGGCACGAATTTCATCGGCAGTGACAAAAAATGACTGTTCTTTGCGACTGCGGTCGGTTTCCGCTTCGAGGTTATGGAAACGGGAGATTATATCAGGTATGTCATTTTGTTCAGGCTGAGGAGTGCGCTGCGTGGTGAGTGAGAATCCATCGGCACGCATATCGTAAAACCAAACCTTGTCAGTACCGCCTGTACCTGTCTTAGTAAAGATGATGATAGCGGTAGAGACTCCGCTATAAGGTTGGAACACACCGGAGGGCATCGTGATGACGGCTTGCATACAGTGCTTATCCACTAATGCGGAACGTATAGTCTTATAGGCTTGCGCATCACCTGTGAGAACCGTGTCCGGTACAATGGAAGCACACCGTCCGCCTGACTGAAGCATCCGCATCATCAAGGCAAGAAACAGCAACTCCGTTTTCTTGGTCTTGACAGCCGCTTTCAGCGTGTGCGCTATGTCGTCAGTGTCAAGGCTACCTGCAAACGGAGGATTGGCAAGGCAAAGGGTATAGCGGTTTGTATCGTTGTTCTCGTCAGACAGCGAGTTACGATAATACAGATTAGGCTCGTCTACATCGTGAAGCATCATGTTCATGCAACCGATGCGGAGCATGGAAGCGTCCGAATCCGAACCGTGAAATATCTCTTTGCGGAAACGGTCTCCCTCTCCTATATTAAGCAAATCATCACTCTGATGCTCTGTGATAAATTTGGCTGCTTCCATAATAAAACCCGCAGAACCCATTGCCGGGTCGCAGATGGTATCATTAAGAGTGGGTCGCATCAGTTCCACCATCATGCGGATGATATGGCGAGGGGTGCGGAATTGTCCGTTTGTACCCGATGCTGCCATGATGCCGAGCATATACTCATACACATCACCCATCATGTCAGCCCCATCGGACGTGATATTTTCAATACTTTCGATGACACGCGATAGCAGGCGAGCATTGGTAATTTGGAAAACAGTGTCTTCCATTGCCTTTCTATAAGCCGAACCCTCTTTCCCAACATGACGCAAAAAGATAAACACATCGTTGCGCACCCTATCCAACATTTTGGTCGGTTCCATTTCTTTGAATACGTGCCAACGCATTTCGTGGTAGGGTACATCTTTGTCGGTGGATGGATTGCGCCACACTCCTTCGGGGAATGTTGGGTTAAGCAAAACATCGCCCGTAAGATTTGCTATCGCTTCCTTTTCACGTTGCTTGTCGTCAAGCATCTTCATAAAGAGCAGATAAGTTATCTGTTCAAAGATTGCCGATGGTTGGGTAAAGCCATTGTTCCAGAATGTTTGCCATACATCATCCACCTTTTGTTTTATATCGCCTGTAATCATATTGTTCTTATGCTAATTTTGTTTCTACTTTTTTACAATCTCTTAAATTGTGGCGTATGCGAATTAGGTTCAGTCTGTGGTAAATTGACTTTTAGCATTACGGGCATTGGAAAATCTACTCCCATAAGTATAGCCTCTCCTGCACCTAATACTGGTAAATACGCCAATGTTGATTTATTTGCAGCAGAACAAGCACTTTCTACCGCTTCTTTGTCTTTATGATTTATTAATCGGTGAACTAAAAAAGTACCCATTTGGCTTAAAGTTCCCAATGGAATATCTCTTGGCATTTGTGTTGCCAAGCAAAGGAATAAGCCATATTTTCTACATTCCTTTGCTATGGAATCAAAAGAATCTAAACGCATGGATTGAAAATATTCATCTTTAACTTCTTTGTTCAGAAATTGGTGCGCTTCATCTGCAAAGAACACAATAGGTTGTGTCTTGAAATCTCCTTTTCTTGCTTTGTTAAGTAAGAATTTAGTTATGGCATTAGCTAATATTTCTCTTGTTTGAAGGTAATGGGGAAATTATTCAAAACCGAAACTTAGAATGGGTTTTGACTTTTGGTTTATAAAAGATTCAATTGTCTCACACAAATCTTTTTTAGGCTCTTTTCCTATGCCAAATATTTGCTTAAATGCTTTGTCTGATACCTTACTATATATACGAATAATTAGACTAGCGATGTTGTCACTTGTTCTTTTGTCAACATCTCCCCACATTTCAACATTACTGCCATTACTTTCATATACGGCTTCCTCCTTTAATTGGATTACAAGTTTTGTTAAATCAAATTCAGAATTATCTTCCTCTATTTCTGCCATATATTTCGTTTCAAAATGTCTAAAAGCATCTTTATAATGACATTTTTTTCTAATTATACCGCCTACACACGTTATGAATTTATCTGTAAACTTAGGATGATAAAATTTCCCATCTTCTGGTAATTTTTCGTTTTCCTCTAAACACTTTGCCAATTTAAGTGATTTTATCGCATCTAATAATTTGGGCTGTTGCACTTGTCCCGCAGGTCTGAACAATGCGAACCAATCTCCAACGGATAAACGGGAATAATGAAAGTAGCTATCTTTATTTATAATAGCACTTTCTACATAATCTTTAGAATCAAAACCTGAATATTCTCCAGTAGGATCTATGATAATAGCTTTAGCCTTGGCATTTGAAATTCCTTCAAGTAGTTTACTTGTTGTATAACTCTTGCCTCCTCCAGTAGTTCCAACAATAGCACAATGGCGACCAAACAAAGCGTCCAAAGAGATTTCCACAGGAGTTGTTTTATCTTGTGTCAATACACCAAGTTTCATAAGGCATGGGGCAGTATTTTCTTTTTTTACGCCGAATCGTTTAAAGAAACTTTGTATGAAGTAAGAAGCGCAAACAAATACTTTAGCTCCAATTGGAGGAAGAGAGTTTAGCCCACGCTGTATTTCTTCTGGATTTTCAAAACTAAAAGACAATAGAATTTCAATGTATCCTATGGGATGCATTTCATTAGTTTCAAAAGACTTTTCGCTTAGTTCCAAACGCTCTTTTTCAGGTAATTCTATTCCTTGTATTTTTCCTAAGAATCCCATTTGATGCCCTTCTATTACTACATAGTTGCCTACTAAACCGCCGTGATATAGTTCACCATACTTGAAAAAAGGTTGTAACAAAGCGGAGGAAGGGAAATGTACCTTCACTCCTTGTGGAGTTACTTGATTGATAAAACCAATAAAGTGCTCGTTTACAAATGGATTATAATTAGTTCCCTTCATTGACAATTTTCACTAAACGATATTCATCGGATTGGTCATATATTTTGATGTTTGGATAAGCGTCAACAAATTCTTTAAAAGTTTCATTGACCATCATTATATTACCTCTTTCACCAGCTTCTTTATAGAAAATGTCGCTTTCTATGATACCTGTGTCCCTGTAATTGATAATGATAAGTTGAAAACTTGGATTTTGTTCCAAAGCTTCGTTTATCATGGATAATATGTGCTTGTCACCAAAGCTAAATCCTATAACAACCAATGTAGTATTTTTCATACGTAACGCAGCTTGAAAACGAGTCATCATTTCAAAAAATGGTTGTTCGTAAGAGTGTTCATATTTATTTTCTTGCGGAAAAATCATTAATGAATCTTCTACAGAAATTTCTTCTGCCTTATTTTGGTAAACGTTGTTGCCTCGTTTTTCCCAATCTACCGAACCATGTGGGTTGTGTAGGCGGAAAACTCGTGGAACAAAATTGTCCTCGTTCTTAATTCTGCTACCATCACGAATTACGATATCATAATCAAAATGTCTTCCACTGAATATCCGTGGAATGGAAAAAGAGAATCCATCTATTATTGTATAATTCCCTTTTCGTGCAGCTTGCTCAAATAGGGTGTCATAGTTTAAGGTAAATAACTTTACCCTTGCAATAGAACTTTTTCGTTTAGTAATCTTATTAAGAAATTTTTCATGCACACTGGATGATTCGGAAGATGTTATTTGTAGATTGCAATTATCTTTAATCATCTTCTTTATTTTGCTAACGGTATATGTAATATTCCATTCTTCTTTATCTGTTTTGAAAATCGGTTCTGTGATATAATCTTTTGCTTTTTCTGCTAATGAAAGGACTTTTTCTAGGTTTTTTCTATATTCGTCTTTCTCGTCTTTGTCAGTATATCTGACTTTTTCGCAAAAGGCATCCATATTCTGTTTTCCACCAAGCAAAACCGTAGCATCATCCCATAAATTACACATAAGTTTGCCTTTCTTGTCATTCTCTCCAAAAAGGTAGGAAGAACCTGCACCAGTAAGAAACAAGAGATTCTCAATTTGGTAATTTAGCTTCTTTCCATATTCTTGACGTTTTAATTTGTGGGCGTAGTTTTCTATGTCAGTCGAGATGTTGCCTCCGCTTTTGCGTTTGGCAATAAGCTCTTCTGGAAGTATGGAAACGACTCCATTCTTTATATCAGTGAACGAATCTCCTTCTTTCACTAAATAAAGTGTAAATCCATCTTTTTTTAAAAGACAGATATTTTTAGTTTGTTCTTCTTGCTTCTTCATACTACTCATCTGTCTTTTATTAAATCTTTCACATCAATATTCAATATATCAGCAATTTCAAATAGCACTTCCAAACTTGGTTGCCGTCTGTTGCATACATACGCATTGACTATACAGAAACTCTTGCCGAGTTTCTCGGCCAGCCAAGTTTGTTTGATACCTCTTTCTTCAAGTACCTCTTTTATCCGATTCATGGGTTTATCCATCGCTTTATTTTTTACAAAAGAAATCTATAGTCAAATCAACCATTAATGCAGTTATTGTAACTCCACGCTTTGCTTCATCATTCTTGATAGATGATTTTACAACAGAAGAAATGAAACTGGTTACTAAATGCAACATCTTGTTGACTGGCTTATCTTCCGGTTTATTGTTAAGTGTTGCATCTATACTTTGTAAAGCTGTAATTGCTGCATTTGCTTTTGAAAAATTTTCATCATCCGGTGCAATAGCTTCCGCAATGCTTACTGCATATTTAGATACCGCAAGTATATCGGCAACTTTCAGTTGTTGTCCATATGGGTTTTGATATAAGACTTCTTCTTGCCTAAATATATGATTAGGCTGATAAAGAATATTTTGCGCATATGTGTAATGGGTTCGATATATATTGCGAATATTAATCTCATTTTGTAAGGCTTTCAAACCTCCCACAACATTCATTCGCAATAATGTATCATCTTTGATGTTGTCAATGGAAGTTGGTAATATGTCAGGCAAAATCCCATTAGAGAGCATTTCCTGTTTCGTCTGACTTTGTACCGATTCTGCAAAATTAGGGATGCCTATATAGCCTGTAGCAATATAGTGACTTATCATTTTATTTCTATCTCCCAGCATATACGCTTTATAAAGATTGGAATATGCTATTTCCAATCTTAAAACTTCATTAGCTTGTTGCTGTTCAAGTATGCCTATTGCGTTCATATATTTATTGTTTTTCCGTTTGCAAAGATATAAAATTATCTGCTATATAAAGAGAAAAGGAGAGGAGAAATCTCCTCCTTAACTCAAAATCAAATGTCAGACATTCAAATCTTTCATCGCCAATCCATAGTTCTCTTGTCCGAACAGATCTTGATGGATGAGCTTCAACCCAAGAGTCTGATAATACTTGTAGTCATCACCTTCTGTGCAGAGGTATTTGTAACCGTAGCGTGGCATGTACTCCTTAAAGAAACGAGTCAAGTCTTTGAGGCTTTCGGTTTGGTTCTTCTTGAAGTTACTACGCACAATGATGATGCTCCAGTCGGGAAAGTTGCCTCTTCCTTCGCTATACTCCCAGAAGCGTATGTAGCAGTCCAAATCACGCTCACGGATGTCCACGCAAAAGCCATTGGCATTTTGCATCACGCTACAACTGTTTCTGTAGCCAAATTTCTCACACAAGTAGAGATTGAAATCAAGAATCAAATCGTTTTGTAACATAATTGATTGAATTTAAAAAGTTAATAAATAGTGAATTATAAATGAAAGCCTCGCTTGCGCTTAGCCTTTTTCTTTTTCATCAGGCGATTGAACTCTGCTTCTTCTGCGGCAGTGGCATCGTATGATGAACTGCCATTCAACAGACCAAGACCGATACTTGAGCCGTTGTCGGATTGGGAAATGCTTTGCTGCACTTCTTCATCTTTATGCGTGAACCCTTGCTTGGGGTATTCAAATGAAGAAGCACAAGCATTCTGTTTCAATCGGTTGTCGATATTCAAATAGCTGAACTCCCGACTGACCTTTGAGCCGGAGAAAGAAAAACCGTCATACTCAAACTTGACACCCTGTATTTCCCGTGTAGTCCGGCTGACCTTGAATTTCATATCAATGTCACGGTCGGCAAGGGCTTCTTTCAGTTCATCCCAATTTTGAGCTTTGGGCAGCTCCTCTTTCAACGCTTTGTATATCTCGTGCTTTGCCCGGTCGTATGGACGCAAGCGTTCCTCCTTGATATGGTCTTTGCCGTTGGCAAAGTGCAAGCGGTATTTTGCCGTCAGCATCTTACACACCTTTTCATTTCTGTGGAAGTCGTTCTTGTCGCTAATCGTCTTACCGTCATTGTCCACACGATTGAAAACGATGTGGCAATGCGGATGCTCACGGTCGATATGCCGGGCGATGATGTACTGCGTGTTTTCGATGCCCATCAGTTTCATATAGTCATGGGCGATTTGCAACATCAACGCATCATCAGACTTCAGGCGTTCGCCATCTTCAGGAGAGAAGTTGAGTGAGGTGTGTCCGACAATATTCTTTACCTTATCGTTGAGCAACGCCTGTAATTCAAATTGCTCTGCCATCTGTTCAGGTGTACCATCCACTCCGGCTGCTTCCAACAACTTGGATTTCTCCTCTTTCAGAACATACCGGACACAACCACCGAACGATGTTCCTTTGGTTTGCTTACCTATCATCTTTCAGTTGCTTTATAAGTTGGTTAATACGCTGCGCCATCTCCTCGCATCTTTTGGCAACGGCAAAGAAGCCGTAGGTGTTTGCCTGCTTCGCCAACTGGTTAAGATTGGTGCTTTCACCTATCAACTGACGGATGATGTGGATATGCTCTTTCGTGATTCGCTCACGTACCGTTCCATTCTCAATGAGCGAACGGATGACTGCACTTTGTGTCTGCTTGCTCCGTCTGCAAAGCGCACCGAGCCATGCGAATTGGTCGTATGACAGACGGAGAGTTATCGTATATTTCTTTTCCATTTTGAATTGCTTTTAGTGAATAATTTGAGACCATCGGGAGCTGCCTCCTCAGGCTTTTTGAGGAGTAAGTGGTCGGGAAATGTAATACACCGACATTAACTTGCTACAGTAAAAAAGTCTCGATTCCTCTCCCTTTGTTCAAAGTCTGAATCCTCGTTTCTTTGGTGGTGAAACCTTTGGTTGAGGGATGTCTCGTTGTACGCTGATGAGCTTCAAATCGAATGTCTCTATCAGTGTTTTCAAGTTCGGATTCCTCTTAATCATTTGTTGGAGTATGGCTTCATCGGGGCGTACTTTCAACAGATAATCGGCAATGTCGTATCCCTCTTTCCGTTCATTCTCGGTAGCTTTGGCTTCCAGATAATCGAACAGTTGCACATTAATTCCATAGCTTTTCATCAGACTGATTTTGCTCTGCCAATAGTCGGTTGCTCCCAAATCGGGAAATAACACAACGCTTCTTCCTGCAAGAACGGACAGGCTGTTAGCGTTGAAACAACCGTTCTTTCCACCTGATGCAATCCATAAGAATTGGGGTAGGTGGTAGGATGCAATGATTGCCGTTTTTTCGCTTTCGACTAATGCAACTGGACGGCTTTTGTCTTCTGGAAGCAAATGTTCACCGAAGAAACATTGTTTCAAATTATAGTCCTCCTTATGCAGTACGGAGTGTACCCACGTGACATGATTGTACGGTTCTTTTATCCGCTTACCTGTTGTCGGATTGTAAAGCATTATCTTACCAGTGCGGACTCTGTTCTGATAATCCATTTGCCAAAATACGGTTGCACCGTCCCAATGTTTGGAAGTACCTACTTTGTATTTCTTCATCAGTTTTAATGTTTCCGCTTCTCCGAATTGGGCCGATAAGAATTGGAACAGTTTATTCTCAGGATAGCGTTGCAATGACTGATTGACTATATCCAAATCAATGTAGGAAGTGGCTTTCGGCTCGACTTCTTTTATAGGCGCATAGCTCCTAAGGTTATCCTCGGACAACTTTTCTTTCTCAGAAGGATGCCGTTCAAAGTAATCACGGGGCGTGAAGTGATAACCACATTTCTGCTCGTGGTCGCAACGCCCCACGTAATCAGGGAACTGGATTCGTTTCTCCGTATCAATGTATTTGGAAAAACATCTTTTGCGGTGGCAGTTCGGGCAAGTATGCCGTGTGCAGACACCTTTGTAAGGTTCTAAAATGAATCTATGTGTACTCATTGTTTGTTTCTTTTTAGGTGTGTCACTTTTGTCGTTATTGTCGTTTTCGCTTGGAAAGTGTCAAAACCGACAAAAATGTCACGGGTTAATCTTTGAATATTCTCCATGTTTCTCTTTGCGGAACAGAGTCCCGATATTGTCATTGAGAAATCGTTGAAATGTCCGCTCCTTCATCCCGTTTTGCTCGGCTATCTGTATGGCTTGGGCTGTCGTAAAGGAAGGAGGCAGCAGATTGACTATCACCTGTTGCTGGCTGTTAAGGGCATTCTCATTCAGAATATTTTGTACGCTCAATGCGGACTCTTTGAAATACTCCGTCAGTTTAATGGCTCTCTCCACCGTCAATAGGTCAATACAAGCCTTGTCACACTCTCCGCAAGTCCATCGTGCCAGTTGGATAATCAGACAAAAGCGGATGATGTATATCTCCAACTTGCAATAGATACTCACGATGGTGTCGTTCGTTTCCCGGTCGCACAACTCAGAGAAATGGTGCTGCCACTCGTAAAGCTGTTTCTTGGCATCTTCTGAGAAGAAGAGAATTTGCGGTTCAATCTCTCCATGTTCATTGAGGTTGCACTCCGATTGTATCAATTTGGCAATGACGTCATTCCACTCTTGCTCTATATCTTCCGGAAGCTCTTTGTCATTCCACCGTGCTTTCTGTTGCAGGTTGGGCATCACAAACAGAATGCGGTCGATAAACCCGTTGCTGGAGCGTTCACCTTTAGCCAACTCGTTCAAGATTTTCTTTTGGATAGTACCAATGACCGATATATACGGACGTTTGATGAAGATGGAACTCTTGGCATTCTTTCGGTCGGACATGGTGGTCTTGGCACTGAACACTGAGAGCCAGAACTGTTCTTCCGAACCGTTGTTATAGCGGTTGAAATTCTTGAACCAAGCGGATAATTCATCTGCCCACAAGCATAGCCCACGTTTGTTTTGTGCATGAATGAGGCTCAAACCTTCGGGCGTTACATCCGAAACCAAGAAGCGTTTGCGGATAGGTTCTTGCGGAAATTGCTCTCCGCCGCTTTCCGCACGTTCCTTGCGGCTCATGCTCATCAACTCATCATACTTGGCAAGAGCCTTTTCAAATTCCTGATTCTGTCGGTAGTCATAATCAAGAAATGGTTTCATTGCAAAACTGAGCGGATGGCTTTTGTTCGCTCCCGGTCTTCCAATCAATGCCATATACAGGATGGGGCTTTCCACCCAACCCTGCTTGATTTGGGCAAGGTGCGTGTTGCCTATGCCGACTGCTATTGCCGTGAGGATGGCTGCGGCAATGTAGTCGGTAGGGTAGTTATGGCATTCGTGAACCTCACGGATGATGCGTTGGATTTTTACTGGGAATATGCTGACGGGAAATGCCGTGCCAGACAATCTTGTACTTAAATCAATTGCTTCATCAATGATGAATGCCGGATTAATAGAATATGTATCCATAGCCCAACCCATTAAAATTGCACCGATGATTTGGGCTTATGGCGGACACCGCTCTGCATATTGGCAAGCATCTCTTCGTATGTCTGCTCGGCAGTTTTTCTCCGTCCGTTCTCAATCCAAGCAAGAAGCTCGTCCTCATAGAAATAGAGTTTCTTGCCTTTCTTGTAAGCCGGAAGTAGCCCTTTGCGTACCAATGTATATATGGTAGGCTTGGCTTTTCGGATGATG
>ENA-UEPN01000980-UEPN01000980.1-human-gut-metagenome-genome-assembly--contig:-NODE-980-length-17046-cov-6.550828_pt1 | contig 17046 bp, 28 predicted proteins | sample MGYA00242897_ERZ507910 | MGnify/ENA primary metagenome ERZ507910 (study PRJEB26167, sample SAMN06115525) | human gut metagenome | host: Homo sapiens | place: China:Jiangxi | collected 2015-08-20...
CTTATCTTTGTCTTTATCTTCATTCAACGCATCATCAAGATACTTGTCAAGAGCCTTAATGCACTTATCAGGAATCTTATTTGCATCCTTGTTTTCTTTGAGATAATCAATAGTGCCACCTACCCCATAGATGATAAGCAGATTCTTTGTAGAAGGGATAAATATACAAATAGTTGCTCCAAACACAAAAGCATATATAGAACGCTTAAACATTCTTTTTATCTTTTCAAAAGGTTCATCATATTCATCACCAACAATAATTGTCCAGATACCTAAACCACATAACACCAAAATAGATAAAAGAACAACAACTTCACCACAACTATGTAAGTTGCCCAAAACACCTAACCAATATAATTCACTCATAATCTTAAATTTTAATTAATATATCTATATCCAATTACACCATAACCATTCATGAATGTGAATCAATGCAGCACCAACTACCAGCGCAATCAATCCTGCACACACACCGAAGATGTCTGCCCACATATCATCGGCATCCACCTTCTCCTTGCTGACTAGCTTATCAATCACCACCTCCTTGAAGATACCTATAACGAATGTAGCAAGAGTAGCGAGCCATAAGTTATAGGTCAAGAAGAATATCATTTGCACCATCACCATGCTAACCACGAAGTGCAGCACTTTATCCGTCTGCAACCCACAGAGCCAGTTCTTAGGCTTTGTATACAGAGTATTCCATATCATTCTAATCATTGTCTTTATCTCCAATAAAGTTCACGATGTTCCTTCTTCAACAAATCCCCAGTTCTACACCACCAGTCATTCGGACTCGCTTTAAGATACTCCTAAAACTCAGGGCAGTTCTCTTCATGAGTAAGGTGAGGATGATAGGTAGGCTTGAACTGATGCACACACAGCAAATCTGCATGATTGCCACCATAAATGCGTGGAGGCATAACATCTTTCGCCTGATGCCACACCTTGTTGAGGTCAATGAGTTCAACCCCATCCAGTTCTTTCAGGACATTATCAATCTTACCAAGCACACGATTCAGGACTTCTGCCCTATCCGTGCCACCCTTAGCAATTAACCACTGGGCATCACTCAGGGCACTTCTAATCAACATATCAAGTTCCATAAGCCAAAATTTTAATTATTAACTTCGTTCAATATCTTAATCACTCTGCTAAACATAGAGCCATCCCAGCTATCATCCCCATTATGATGCAGGTTGATATAGTCATACACCGCCCTATAGAAGGTCTCGGAAGTATAGCGCAAGCCGTAGTCTTCCGTCTGGAACTCATCCTTTGCGGTCAACTCATCACACTCCAGATGCCGCTTATGAGTTTCCATCTTGCCATCTACCTTCAAGACCTCATACCCATACTCCTCACCCTTATGAATAGGGCAAAGGCACAACTCACATACATGCTGCTTGCGAGCAGTTCTGACCTGACAACTGATTGACTCTATCTTCATAGCTTAATGTCTTTTCGATTTCTCGATGTTATATTGGTCACAGATGTCGCAATATGCGCCATAAGCCAAGTTATCAACCATTTCATTGTACTTGTCACCATTGTGACCTTTCACCCAGTGAAAACGAACTCCTGCCAAATGAGCAGAGCATTTCTTGTACAACTCATAGAGGTCAGGATTCTTCTTTGGCTTATATGACTTGGAGAGTACCAAGATACAATACTGGCTATCTGTATAAATATCCACGTATGCACCATCAGGGCAAGCGTTCACAGCACTAATAATCGCCAACAACTCCATTCTGTTATTTGAGGTATTAAGTTGACCATGATTCTTCACCTTTAAAATTTCCCCATCTTTGAGAATGACGTATGCCGCACCACCAGCCTTAGTTTGAGATAAGTTGTCACAAGAACCATCAGTGTATGCTACATAATGAAGACCATTGTCAGGAAACGTCTCGTCAATCTCATTGATGATTGTCTTTTCATGCTGAGGAACTTTTTTTGTTACTCGTAAACGAGGTTTTCTTCCTCTTTTAGCAATCAACACACCATTATAAGCAGATACAAGTGAGTGCCAATGATTAGGAGCTTCGCCATTTTTCTTTTTCCATCCGACTTTTGATGCAAGATTCCAAATGGCATCAATCCATTCCTTATCATCCAACTTCATTCCATGAGCGCAAAACTCATCGAACTCTTCACGCGTAGGCACGTACACGTCAGGTTGTTTCTTATTATTTTTCATAACGAAAATATTTAATTAAATTTATATTCCGTAGGCTTTAAATAGGAACTGGTTGCACGTTAGCTGAGGGAAGTAAAATCCCCCTTACCCACAAATCTATCATTGTGGTGGAGGATTCACTTGGGTGGAGACCGTATATTCGCCCCTTCCATCGACCTATCACAAATCTATACGTGAATCGGTTTTGCAGCTTTCTGAAATATAGTTTTCAGTCCTTGTCGCACCTTCTGCAATCAATCCTGTGCTCTGCCATGACTCTTCCTTGCAATTTATAGACTCGATGAATCGGAAGGTATCTAGCCCATAGTCTTCCATCTTGTCTTGTCTCAAACTCAGGAGAATAAAAAAGAACCCCCGAGTGTTGGTTACGGACAACGACTCAGAGGTTCATATCTTGTAGGCTTACGCCTTGAAAGGAGGACTACTTTAGTCTGCCAACCGCAACATTGACGATGCAAAGATAGAAACTTTTTCTGAAACTACCAAATGTGAAAAAATATGTAATTCGTTAATCTGTAAGATATTCAGATTTTAGGTATACGCTTGATATGCAGTAGATATACAAATGATTACAAGGTTAAAGTAGGTTAAAATATATTTGGCATTCAAGTTTATTTTGTTACCTTTGTGGCGAGCAAAACGAACGATTTAGTTTCTTTAACTCTTTTATGTTACTATTTTGTTACTCGATAAAAATAGACCATTTCTAATAGTATTGGTTATCAGTTGGTTACAAGGTTCAAATAAGCATTCATAATGTTTTTGTATAATATGAAAAGGGGTGCTTGTGAAAGTACCCCTTTTGTATATCATCTGTATACCTACCTGCTTAGTTATTAACACTTTATCTATGCAAAAAAATCAATTATCAGCATAATACCTGACAGGTAGGTATACAATAGATATGTTGTAGTTTTGTTACTATTTTGTTACCGAAAATTTGCGAGTAACAAAAAAAATGCTTATCTTTGCAGCAGATTTATAAATGTAGGCTTATGGGAAGGAAGAAAACAATCGACAAGGAGCCAGTCACTATCAGATTCAAGGAACTTGCCAACGGAAACAAGAGCATCTATCTGGACATCTATATGGACGGAAAGAGGAGTTATGAATTTCTCAAACTATACCTCATCCCAGAGGTTGGCAGAGAAAGAGCAAAGACAAGAATGAAGAATGCAGAGACGATGGCTAGTGCGAATATCATCAAGGCTCAGAGGGTTCTCGACTTGAAGAACCGAAAGGCAGGAGTATTCAGCAGCAACAAGAACATGCGCTTGGTAGAATGGCTAGACATCGTGAAGGTTGCCAAGCAGAAGGCAAGTAGGTCGGATGAATCCAGCAAGACCATTGAGAATGTGAAGAAGCATATCATTAAGTTCTGTGGCGAGTCTACCAAGATGGTTGACATAGACAAGAAGTTTTGCATGAAGTGGATAGAATATCTGAGGACTGCCACCAAGAGAGGTGGGCAGCCGTTCAGCGAAGTAACCAAGAAGGTGTACCTTACTTGCTTTGGTACGGTTCTGAATCAGGCTGTCCGTGATGGTATCATACAGATGAATCCCCTATCGCTCATAGACCCAAGCTATAAGTTCGGGTCTCCTGAGAGCGAGCGAGTATACCTAGATATTGAGGAGGTGAAGAAACTGGCTGCAACGGAATGCTACAGCCAGCATACCAAGCAAGCATTCATGTTCTCATGCTTTTCGGGTCTTCGTATCTCGGACATCAGGAAGCTGAAATGGAGCGATATTGAAGAGGTGAAGAATCCTGACGGAACATCATCCTACCGCCTGACCAAGACGATGGAGAAGACTCAGCGAGTAGTCAGCTATCAGCTATCCAACGAAGCGATGAAATGGTTGCCTGAAAAGACGGAAGACGAACTGGTATTCTATGAACTATGCCAGCAGCCGAACATCAACTATCATATTAAGGTATGGGCGAAGGCAGCAGGAATCAAGAAGAATATATCCTTCCATACCGCTCGGCACACCTTCGCCACCATGATGCTCACGCTTGGAGCCGACATATACACCACCAGCAAGCTACTCGGTCACTCCCGAATATCCACTACCGAGATATATGCTAAGATTGTGGATAAGAAGAAGGATGAAGCGATGGGACTGATTGATAAGTTCTTCGATAAGGAATAAAAAAAAATCTCTGTAAGGTAGCCAGCCTTGCAGAGATTTTTTTTTCTAGTTGGGAAAATATTTTTTCCTAGTTAGGGAAATAAAAACATACTACTTCCCAAAAATAACCTTCCAACCAGTCTTCCCGTTCTTTTTAAAACAAAGAAGGACAGATAACAATATTGTTTGGAATAAAACAATACCAGTGTATCTGCCAAACGCATACGCAGTTCCTCCACCAATAACACCACCGAGTATGATATGGATGATTTCGATAGCAAAGAAGGCATATACACCATACTTCTTCTTATTCACAACTAAGATGATAGCAATAGCAATCAACACACTAAACACACCATTCAAAACATCCAATGCTCCAGTAGACGCATCTAAACCCATCGTAATACAGCCAGTAGCAATACCCATAACTGAGCGAATAATCTGATAAACTGCACATACCCAAAGTACACCTGAGGTAAATCCATTCAGTTCCTTGTCTTTTACAACTTTTGGTTCATTTAAATTCTGTTCCATAACTATTTAATTTTAAATTTCTTTTTCAACCAAGTCTTTAAACTTCCTAAAATACCAAACATGATAGAGAACGCTACTACATACAAGATAGAACCTGCCTTATAACCATTCTCCTTCATAAAAAAAAACAACGTTACAATTAACGCCCATAGAGCCAAAAAGGCTACTACCAATACTAAGTAATAATAAATCCTATTCATCTTCTGATAATAATATAAAACCTTTAAGAATACCTTCCATATAAGCTATGCCATATTTGACATAAGCTGCATTAAAACACTTTGTGGTTACAATATATGTTCCCATATTACCTTTTAGAACATATTGCAAACAATGCGTTACAACAATCTTTCCGCTCTTCTTCTCCTTAGAAATGTAATATACCCTAATTGCAGGTGTATTATTCAACATACTAGGCGAAGTATTTCTACTAGAAATCACAATACCTCTAGATGCCATTTTTTTGTCTTGATAGGAAAATAAATCTACCATTTTATCATATACATCTAATATAGAATCATATATAGGTACTGCTGTGAACGGCTGAAAGTTTAGGAAGGCAACCATACCTGTTTGCGGTTGAATAACACGAAATACGGTATGCGCTTCTAACCCCTTCTGTTTAGTCCATGTATGATTTCTATCCCAAGGCAAATTCCAAGCGTAATCTCTACTTTCATCGTAAGCACTATAATCCTTTGTACTCCATTTTAATTGAGCGTTACCAATAAGTACACACAACAGAAAGCCTAATGATAATAATAATCTTTTCATATCTACCAAATTTAAATTAATAACATATCTTGCAAGGAGTTCTGCCCATATCCTCAGCTTCCTCCTCGCTTACCTCTTCTATTTCTCCTGAGCAGCGAGAGAGACCCTTGCAATCTCGCTCGCAATGGTAACGCTTGGACGAACCGCCAGTACAGATATACACATTACCACTAGAGCCAGCCGACTTTACAGCAGACTCCTTCTTCTCAGGTTCTACGTCAGCAGACTTCTTGGAAGAACTGCTGCATGATGCCATCAGAATAATGGCTAAAAGTAATACTATATGTTTCATACTAAAAACCATATTTTTTAGCCAAAGCTTTAGCATTAGCATATTTTTTTATTTCTGGGTCAATATCATCTTCCGTAAAATTACTTTTATCATCAGAGTCTGCCACCCAGTTAACCCCAGTAGGCTTACGATATTTGAAATTCTCTAAGTAATCATAAATATCATCATCAATACATATATGACATGCTTTTTTCAGCAAAGACTTATTCATATTTTTTAATAGTATTCTCTTTACGCCTGAGCCACATTTAATGCTTCTTGAAACATCAACATCATCACCATCCTCATCTGTAGCATATCCACTAAGAGTTCCACCTTCATTTATTGCACCACAACGTAATTCTGTATGCAATACTCCAACTTGGTCAACATAAACGTATTTACCTACTCTATTGCAAGGCTTTTTGCTTTCTGCATCTTTCTTTGCTTGTGCAATAGAATCAGCAATCTCCATTTGCCGTTCTACTTTTTTCTTTTCAGCAGCTTCATTACTCTTTATTTTAGAATAAGTAATACCTCCAACACCAATTATTAATATCAAAACAATCCAAATCAAACAAGATTTATCCATATCTACCACATTTTAATTATCCTACATTTGCTTTTCTCATGCCACCGCCCAAGATAGACAATAGCTGGTCATAGCGTTTTTCCAATTCCTCGTACTTTGCCTTCCAGACAGAATCGTCCTGATGAGACTCTTCTATCTTAGGTTCTTCACGATGAGGAGTCTCAGCTACCATATAAGATGAATCATCTGCATCTTGGTTGCTATACATAGTACCTACCCCACGCATCAACCACTCAGCAGACACGTCAGGATAAGCTACAAGAACCTTGGCAACAACGTTTGCAGACAAAGCACGCTCACCCTTCAACTGAGTATTAAGGGTAGTTTGAGACATATCGACTAACTTTGATAGAGCATTAACCGATACTTGCTTATCTTCTAAAATTAGCATAATTCGCTGATAAATAGTTACTTCCGTACATTTTACATTTATAAACCATAATTAATTAATCATAATCAGTTAGCAATTTCTTGCTAAATATTTGGAGATTTAGCAATAAATGACTACCTTTGCACTCGTAAACAACAAGTTGCTTAATTATTAGAAGCAAAAGTACAACAAAAAATTAAGATATGCAAGTAAAAAAGATAAAAATTATCAAAGTTTCGCCCGAAGGACGTAAAAAACTTGCTGAGCGATATGGATGCCGAAGGGAAACCATCTACAACGCTCTAGGTTTTAGAAGTCAGAGCAAGCAAGCCGAAAGCATCAGGCATGATGCCTTGAATGAGTTCGGAGGAGTTAAGACCGATAAGGTCATGTTCTACTAATAATAAAGAAGGAGGAATCCTATGAATGAAATTTCGACTATTGTAGATGGTGACCGAATGACATCACTACAGATTGCAGAGATTACTGGCAAGCCACACGCAGACGTGATGAAAGCCATCAGAAAGATGGAGCCAGCATGGTTTAAAATCAACGAAGGAAATTTTTCCTTGGTTGATTATCAAGACAAGAAAGGCGAGACGAGACCTTGCTACTCCCTCAACAAGGAAGAGTGTCTCTACATCGCCACCAAGTTCAACGATGAAGCGAGAGCCAAGTTGATAAAACGATGGAAGGAACTGGAAGAGCAACATCAAAAGCCATCCGTTCCTCAGAACTATCTCGAAGCTCTCAAATCTCTGGTCAAGGCTGAGGAGGAGAAACAGCAGCTAGCTTTGGAAAATAAGAAGCAGCAGGAGCAAATCGTCACTATCAGCAAGACGAACATGGAACTCGGCAACAAGATTACCGAAATGCTGCCGAAGGTCAGCTACTACGACAAAATCTTGCAGAGTAATGCCACCATGACCGTTACTCAGATTGCTCAGGACTACGGAATGAGTGCCATGAGGTTAAACAAGGAGTTGGAGTCTATGAGAATCCAGCACAAGGTAAGAGGTCAATGGATATTGTTTGCCCAGTTCTTAGAAGGTGGATATGTTCACAGCAGAGCAGTAGACATCGTAAAGAGTGATGGTCGGCATGATGTGAAGTACAACACCGAGTGGACAACGAAAGGAAGAATCTTCCTATATGAATCACTCAAAGCGAAGGGCATTCTCCCCTTAATAGAGCAGGAGAACACTCCCAGCGATAAGGGCACTGGTAGAACAGAGCCAGCCAAGGCAGCTAGTGCCAGTCAACAAACCATCAAATTCAACTGATATGATAGACCCAGAAATTAAAGAGCAGCTAGACCGCATCGAGCAGTATTCGCTCATAGCTGCAAAGAATGTGCTCAACATTAATGAAGCTGCAATCATTCTTGGCATGACGGTTAGAGGAGTGAGAGAAAACGTTAGGAACCGCATCATTCCTTGCTATAAACCAAACGTCAACCGACTCTACTTTAAGAAGAGCGAGTTGGAAGAGTGGATGACTCAGAACCGCAGAAAGAGCATGGCAGAGTTGAAATCAGAGGCAGCAGCCTATTGTTTTACCCATTAAACAGATAAACTTATGATAGCAGATGTAATGTTGGTAGCCAGCGTAATCGCTTTCGCTGTTGCCGTTAAGGAAATTCACTCCTACTTCAAGGAGGTAGGCAAGTAAGATATATGGAGATTGAACCTCACAAGTTAAATTTAGTATTAAGTTATTAATGTGTTAAGTCTTATAATATTTCAGTCATTAAAACAGCAGAGGTTTTTTGGAGTTTGCTACTCCCAGTCTCCACTATAACTTTGTCGTTATAATTTTACATGTTTTTAAGTTTTTGCCCAGCGCAAGTAACTCAGTTGGTAGAGTATGAAGGTTCTTCCCCCTTCGAGGTCGTGGGTTCGAGTCCCACCTTGCGCCCCATATAGCCCGATTCCAAGGCTTAGTATCGGATAGGATAAACCTTCCTAGAGAGGTACACGTACCCAAAAGGAGCATCATTAACCACAGATGGTGCTTAGACGTGGAAGTGGCAAGCGAGTACATACACCTGATAGGTGGAATTTGGAAAAACTTGGAGTTCACTTGTGAAGAAGCAGACCTGATGCCGTGACCCTTATATAATAAGGTAGCATCTAAAGGTAGGAGCGCACAACTACAAATCGGTTCTAATGCAGCCAGCACGCTTTCTTTTTTCTATTCGGTTCAATAGTTATAATTGGTTATTTTATAGAAATCAGATATATCACAATATGTGCGATTACTAGTGCTGGGAGTCCTAAGCCTTCATAAATGCAGAAGGGAACCAAGGAGCGATTCACCATCCGCCAAGATTGTATAGATGTCGCTCCATGGAGGTGGCGGTTTTATCATATTCATTTTACTGCCCCTCCTTTTCTAAAGGAAATTGCAAATATTGACATATTAGTGTATTTCATACAGATTACATTTTCGATGCGGTAGCGACCGCTCAGGTTAAACAAAAATAAAAAACTCTCGCCCCACCATTCGTGAGAATCGTGGGGTTTTTAATTTGAACATTTAAACCATACAATATGAGATATAAAGCAAATAGTTGTCACGATTGTATCTTCTCGACCATGTGTGACAACCCGAATAAGAACCCAGATGGTGGCTACAAATGCAGCTTCTATCAATGGAAATATCAATAACAACTTAATACATATAAGATATGAAAGAACTTATCGCAATTCAGTCAGAACTGAAAGCCCCGAAGAGTCAGTTCAACAAATTCGGTGGCTACAAGTATCGCAAGGCAGAAGACATCCTTGAAGCTGTCAAGCCTTTGCTCAACAAGCAGAAATGCACGCTAACCATTACAGATGATATTGTGATGGTAGGCAACCGCATTTATGTTAAGGCAACCGCCACTATCAAAAACGAGAAGGGCGAGTGCGAAACAACAACTGGTTGGGCTAGAGAAGAGGAAACCAAAAAGGGTATGGATGGCAGTCAGATTACTGGAGCATCATCCTCTTACGCTCGAAAGTATGCCCTCAACGGTCTCTTTGCTATTGATGATAACGCTGATTCTGACACCACCAACGATGGACAGCATCAGGCAGCGCAGCAGCAGACACAGACTCAGCAGCAAGCCGCCCAGCAGCAAGCATCCTCTCAGTACCACCCGAACGACCTGAACGAAGGATTGGGTTATCTGAGCAGATGTGTTAACAAGGACAATCTGTTGTGGGTAATTCAGCATTACCAGCCGCTCTGCTCTAACGCTCAGTTCATGCAAGCAGTATCAGCCAAGAAGAAACAATTAGGTATACAATAATATGACAGCAGAAACAAAGAAAATCATTTTGAATGTGCCAAGAGTCACATTCATAGAAGAGACACACCAGTACTTCATCGGCAAGAAGGAACTGAAAGGTGTGACGGGAACGCTCATCAAGAAAGCCTTCCCCGACACCTACAAGAACATTCCCGAGTCTGTATTGAAGAAGGCAGCAGAGCGAGGAGGACTAGTACACAACACGTTTGAAACATTCTGCTCCATCTTCGATGCCGACATCAAGCAGTACCCGAATCCTACGGAAGAGCTTCAAGCCTTCCATAGTATGTTAGTTGCATACGATTTACACTATGTAGCATCCGAGTATCTTGTTACAGATGGTGAGAACTTCGCATCTGCCATTGATGGAATCTTTGCCGACAACGAAGGCAACATCTATCTGGTAGACTACAAGACCACCGCCACCCTTCACTACGACAACGTATCTCTCCAGTTATCCATCTACGCAAAATGGTTCGAGGAGCAGAATCCTGACTTGAAGGTGAAGGAGATTGTCTGCATGTGGTTCAAGAACGGACAGAGCAAGTTCCAGCCGCTACCTAGGGTAGCAGATTGGCAGATTGACGATTTAATCAACGCTTATCTCGCTGATGATGCAGAGTACCAATATAAGGTGGAAGTTCCTGAGCAGTTTTCAGCACTAGAGCAGGAATACAGATTGATAACCGCTCGTATGGATGCCCTGAAGATTAAGCAGGATGATGTGAAGGAGCAGATAATGAAGATGATGGAAGCTAACAAGCAGAAATCCATCAAGACCAATATCGGTTCTTACTCTTATGTTGAGAGCACAACTAAGAGAACGCTCGACACGAAACTCTTCAAAGAGAAATATCCAAATGCTTACGAGAGATTAACAAAAGTCAGTATCTCCAAGCCATCAATAAGAATCAAACTTAATTAAGTATAGATATGAACGTTAAATTTACTGGTAAAATTATTGCAGCAGGGCAAGTTCAAATGGGAACTTCCCAAAACGGAACTCAATGGAGTTCTCAAGAGTTTGTTATTGAGGAACTGAATCAGCAGTACCCTTCAAGAGCCGTTATCCAAGTTTACGGTTCTGACAAGATTCAGCAGTTCGGCATTCAGTTAGGCGAAATCATCACCGCCAACATCGGATTGAAGGCACATCAGTCTAGAGACGGGCGATGGTTCAATCAGTTGGATTGTTGGAAGGTGGAGCGACCAAATGCACAGCAGCAAGGTCAGATTGTCCAGAGTCAGGTTGGTCAGGTTCCTCAACAGCAAGCAGCCAACTATCCACCTCAGCCAGCACCTATCCAGCAGCAGATGCAGGCTTTTCCCCCTCAGGTTAATGCTAGCGGTCAACCTATTCAGCAGAACGCTCAATATGCAGGTGGTCAGCAGCAAGGTCTCCCCTTCCCTGCCCCAAACCAATAATATATAAGGTATGGAAATCCATCTAGTAAGAACCTCCACTGGTCTTCGTCCTTACACGGATGATGATTACGAGGAAATGAAAAAGATAAAGGTTGGTTCCATCGTCAAGGCAAACATAGTTCGACCAAGGAACATTAAGTTTCACCGCAAGTTCTTCTCCCTTATCAGAGCAGCATGGGATTGTCTCACAGAGCAGCAGCGCACAAACCTACGTTCTATAGACACATTCCGTGAGCAACTGCTGATAACATCAGGATTCAGCGAACCGCTTTACGACCTCAACGGACAGAAGTTCTTGGAGAGAGCCAAGTCTATCTCCTTCGCCAAGATGGATGAGCCAGCCTTTAATGAAGTATATAGTAGAGTCTTAGACACCATCCTCACGATACTCTATGCAGATGGTGTTACAGAAGACGAGTTTAATAACATTTTACAAAATTATAGTTGATATGACACGTAGAAACGACAAGCGCAACAACAGACGTAATCGTCAGCGCAACAACACCCCAGAGTTACCACCATTTGCACAGATGCTTTTCGGAGCAATCGTTGGCAAAGGTGTAGATATGATTGCAAAGAAAATGGCAGAGAATGCCGAGCAAGAGACTCCTGATATTCATGCAGAAGGCATCAGCAATCAGGACGTTACCAACATTAATAACGGAAAGGCAACCTTATCTAAGTTGCGCATTCCTAGTGATGGTTCGGCAGTAGAGTACCCAATCCCTGATAACCTCCAGTTCTTCTTCGATGAGGAAGGTAAGTTGATGGTTCGTCAGAAGACGGAACATGAAAATGTTCCTAACAATGAGGAAGGCAATCCTATCACTTATGATGATATTCTCAAAGAACTCTACTTGAACAAAAAGGTGTACTTTGTTAGTGGTAAAAGTATTCAGTTATCAACAGCAGACGTGTGCTCCTATAAGGATATTGACAACAGCGCAAGCGAGGCTCAGGCAAAACGTTTGATTGCATTCAACAAGTTGATGAACATCGCCAAGTATCTTAACGATGGCTGGTGTCCAGACTTTTGCAACTACGAAAAAAAATGGGCTATCGTTAAGGAAGGAGGAAATTTCTATCCAAAATATAATCAGAACGTCAACGATGGAAACGTTTACTTCAAAAACGAAGACCTTGCTAATGAAGCCATCCGCTTGATGGGTGAAGAATCTCTCAACGACCTTTTCTCAACCGACTGGTAATGGCAAGCTACGCTGAAATCAAGGCAAAGCTAGAGCAGGAAGGCAAGAAGATACGTAAGCGTTCATCCTACGATGAGCACAACTTGCAAGCCGCAGAGGTCAGGTATATCCGTGGGGTATATCCTGACCTTGAAGGAGTCTTCTTTGCCGTTCCTAATGGTGGCAAGCGAACCTCCCGACAAGCCGCATGGCTCAAAGAAGAAGGTATGAAGGAAGGAGTTTCAGATATGATCCTCCTGAAGCGCACCTCCCAGTACGGTTTTCTCTGCATCGAAAATAAAACACCGAAAGGTAGGCAGGAACCCGAACAGAAGGTATTCCAGTATGAAGTAGAACGACATGGTGGCAAGTACATCATCGTCCGCTCTATAGATGAATTTATCCAAGCAATAGACAATTATTTGAATGGTGAACTATGACAGATGAAATCAAACAAGCCATCCAGCTTCTAGAAGAGAATGGCTACAAGATTACTGCTCCACCAAAGGAAGTCAAAGACGAATATACCTTTGAGAGAGCATGGAACCTATACGAAAAGAAGGTAGGCTGCAAAGCTAAACTCGAAAAGAAGTGGAACTCTATGAGCCAGAAAGACCGCAAGGCAGCTATAGAGTATATTCCATTATATGTGATTGCAACCGAGAATAAAAAATATCGCAAGAACTTCCAAACTTTCCTTAACCAGCGAGGATGGGAAGACGAACTCATCGGAGCAACACCACCGCCAGCATCCGTTAACGAGAATCCTTCCGAAATCAGTCAACTCATCGCAAAGACGAAGGCTGAACAGAACGTAACAAATGCGGATAAGGACAACGTTTCCAAGACACGCATCATAGGTATGATAGAGCTTCTGCAAAAGAACCCTCATAGCCTATGTCGAAAGCAGTTGGAGATATACCAAGCAAACGGAACCTTGGAACGCTTGGGCATCCAATGGAATCCATAAACCACAAATCTGTTTACCAAAATGATAGCAATCAGTAAGTACAACAAGCAGCATCCTCTCAGAGTCTTTGAGGCATTCGCTGGCTATGGCAGTCAGAGCCTAGCCTTCAAGTACCTCAAAGATAAGCATCCTGAGTTCGACTTCAAGGTAGTGGGCTACTCAGAGATAGAACCATCTGCCATCCAAGCCTACGGACTTCTGCACGGAAGAGATATACCTAACTTCGGAGACGTGACAAGGATAGACTGGTATCAGGTTCCCGACTTCGACTTCATCAGTTGGTCTTCTCCATGCCAAGATTTCTCCAATGCAGGACTTCGCCAAGGAGCAGAGGAAGACAGCGGCACACGCTCATCCCTTATCTTTCAGGAGAAGAGAATGCTGGCAGTCAAGAAACCGAAGTATGTGATGCTCGAAAACGTAAAAGGTCTTCTCTCAAAGTCAATGAGGAAGTACTTCTTCCAGTACGTCAAAGACCTTGACTCCTTCGGTTACACCTCCTTCTACAAGGTACTGAATGCCAAAGATTATGGAATCCCACAGAATCGTGAACGTATCTTCGTAATCTCCATACTCAGAACAGAGGATGAGCCGAACCCAGAGTATCACTTCCCTTCTCCTATCAAGTTAGATACTACGGTTGAGGACATATTGGAAGATGGTGTATCTCCCGAATATTTCCTATCCCAGCCCCTTCTCGAAAAGTATCTCACAAAAGCAGACATCAATGAATCAATCGAAAAACTCTACCCCGAAGATAGCAATACCGAAAACTGCTGATGGATGCTCTGTAGCAGTCACAGCCAGTTTTTCTATGATAAGTATCATGAACCTCATAGACACCGCTCATTATCCGAAAGGTGGAGTTTCAATCATCAAGAAATTATAATGTGCGACAAAATTATAAAGCTAGCAAACCTCCAAATCAAAGGCAGAATAGAGCAGCAGACTAGAGTCTACTCCACCAAGGGAATCTCCCCTACTCTCAATTCTGCTATGGGTCACGGAGGTAATTGCATCCCACTATTCTTAATCGTCAAAGAGATATGATAACAGGAGGAAAGAGAATGAAATCCCTGCTCCTATCGGGGAAGGTGAAACCTGATGTAGGTGGTCAAGTTCTCGACATCTACAACCAAGCTGTAATGCAAGGTATCTCCCCTACCATCAAGACAACCATTGATACAGCAAACATGACATTCGTAACAATCATGAACAAAGAAATCATTCACACCGCACCAAACGGAAAGCGATACTCCATCCAAATCAGGAAGTACACTCCAAGAGATTGTTTCCGACTGATGGGAGTTCACGAAGCTGATATAGACAAACTCCTGAGCAAGGAGAAGACTGGTCAACTCATTATCAGCAAGAGCAAACTCTATGCCCTAGCATGGAATTCAATAGTAACCAACTGCCTGACCGCCATGTTCGAGGAACTGATTTTCCCATCAGGAAATCACTACCACGACAAGACTGGTCAGCTATCACTCTTCTAGCTTATGGATATTTTTGGATATATCAAGATAGGCAAGCGTATCAGTAAAGCGCACAAAGCCATGTTTACCGACAAGACCATGGTACTCTGGTACAAAGGAAATCCAATCATTGGAACGATGCACGATGGATTTTGGTATCAGCAAGACCTAAACGGAATGTTTGAACAATTAATGTTCCAGTCCGAAGTAACCCACGTATCATTCTTACCTTCGCCAAATGAAGACAGAGAAAGAAAAAATCCTAGCCATCATCGCTGAGATTCAGGCAGAGCGTGAAACTGCCCACATCGTGCCGCACCACGTCCTCACAGCCGAAATCATCAATCGAGGATGCAATCAGCCGTATCAAGCCATCAACGAGTTATGCGCAGAAGGCAAGATAAACTGGTGCCGCACCCTCAACGATATGGCATTCACTATCAAGTCATAGCTTTGCTATGTGGATTGAAACACTATCAGAAAATTATAAATCAAGAACAATATGGAAAAAGAAATTATTACACAGAAGAAACTGGTTGTCTTGGCAAACGATGCTTACCTGAATGCACAAAGACATGGTTTCTATCCTGACAACACAGATATAACAACCGCTCTGATGCTCATTATCACAGAAATGGGAGAAGCTGTTCAGGCAGACAGACACAACCGACACGGAAGTATCGAAGACTATGAGAGCGAGATTCAGATGGGCAGAGATATTCCTACTGCCTACAAGAACACTCTTGAAGGAACGGTAGAATCCGAGTTCGCTGACGTTGGCATCCGAATCTTATCACTCTTGGGATGGATGGACACCAAAAGACCAACAGAATTTCAAAGCGACTCTTATCTCAAAGAAGAGTATGGAATCGCAAAGATTAAATACAAGTGTGGCATAGCTAAAGATTTCTACCATATCATCAGTTTCCTATGCTCGTTTACAGACAACAACTCGGCGTATTGGTATATCTCAAAGATTATCCAGAAGACACTCATGCAGGTTTTCGCCCTAGCACAGAACAACAATATCGACCTGATGGAGCATATCAAGTTGAAAATGCAGTATAACGAATATCGTCCGTACCTACACGGATGCAAATATTAGGAGGACAGCAATATGTTTGGAATAGAACAGATTTCAAGAAGATGTTTATTGACGTTGAGTGATGGTAGCAAAATCCAAGCTACCATCTACATTCAAAAGCCCACCAAACCCATCTTTCCTGAGCAGATGGAACGCAATATCATTGAGAATTTTAATAAATCGCAACCTCTTGCTGTAAACAAGGTTGTCAAGTGTCACATCATGAGAAATTAAAGTTATGGAAGATTTATCTATTGGGTCAGAAATCGTCTTAAAGGTGGTTGAAAGCGAGACAGAAGAATGTAATGGTTGCTTCTTTGACGAGATAAGCAGCAATATTTATGAAAATATCTGCAAAGATATTTGTTGTGCCGCAACCGAGCGCAAAGACAAAAAAAATGTTCAATTCAAAAGAGTAAAGTGATATGGAAGAAATCAAAAGTAAGAAAGTTCAGGACTATGTCATGAACGATATGGTATGGAAGGTTGATATGCCAAGGCTATTGAAAGAGATAGCTGAGTGTTCTAAAAGCACTCCTTATCCTGTGACTTTTACGATTTTGACACGTGTGCTTGGAATACTCACAGAAAGGGCTATTGAGATAAATGACCCTGCACTTAACATTATTATGCTCAACCTTGGACTTTACGAAGGAGCGCATGATAAGAACGTAAATGAGGTTATATCTCAATTACGCAAGTTGATTAATGATAACAAAAAAGAGGAG
>ENA-UEPN01000991-UEPN01000991.1-human-gut-metagenome-genome-assembly--contig:-NODE-991-length-16935-cov-3.102741_pt1 | contig 16935 bp, 14 predicted proteins | sample MGYA00242897_ERZ507910 | MGnify/ENA primary metagenome ERZ507910 (study PRJEB26167, sample SAMN06115525) | human gut metagenome | host: Homo sapiens | place: China:Jiangxi | collected 2015-08-20...
GCGCGTGTGCGAAGAGCTGCGCAAGACCTCGGCGGTGCCCATTTTGTTCCTTACCGCAAAATCGCAGGAGTCGGACAAGCTGCTGGGCCTGACGGCGGGAGGCGACGACTATCTGGCAAAGCCGTTCTCCTTTGCGGAGCTGAGCGCGCGGGTCAAGGCGCTGCTGCGCCGGTACTGCGTGTATCAGGGCAAGGATCAGGTGCATCACAAGCCGCACAACACCACGCTGGAGCTGCACGGTGTGCGCCTTGCACTGGACTGCAACCGTGTGTGGGTGGACGAGCGGGAAGTGGACCTGACCGAGACGGAATACAAAATTCTGCGGCTGCTCATGCAGAACCCGCAGCGCATCTTTTCCATTCAGGTCATTTATGAGACGGTGTGGAACGAGCCGTACTACTATGTTTCCAACGGCACAGTGATGGTGCATATCCGCAACCTGCGTATGAAGGTGGAGGACGACCCGCAGAAGCCCACCCGCATCTGCACTGTGTGGGGCAAGGGCTACCGCTTTGTTTCCGGAGAGGAAGGCGGTCTATGAAAAAGCAGAACGGCCTTGCAAAGCAGTTTATGGGCATGATCGCACTGGCGGCGCTGGAAAGCGTGCTGCTGCTGACAGTATCGCAGGTGGTGCTTGCCAAGGGACTGCGCTTCTGGTTCAGCCGCACGGAGGTGCAGCAGCATGCCACCCAGAAACAGGTGCAGGAGCTGCAGAGCTATGTGACGGAACATCATCTTGCCAGCACGGATGTAAAGGAACTGACGGATTGGAGCCATAAGCGGCGTTATACCCTGCTGGAACTCTACCGGGGCCAGACGATGATCTACTCTTCGTTTGCACCCAAAGACGGGATGATCTCGTTTTTGCCGCAGAACGGCACATCGGATCAGAACCCGGGGGTCCTGGTGGATAAGACCGGCGTTTACGATTGGCTGCCCTGCTACACGCTCACCTTTGCAGACGGTGAGGTGAGCGCGATGCTCTACTACAACGGCTTCAATACCTATTACGGCACCGGGTGCGAAATTTTGCTTTCCCTGTGCATTTTATGGTGGTTTCCGGGCTTTTTCCTTCTGAACAGCCGTAAGATCGTGCGGTACGTGGTGCAGCTCAGTGAGGAGATCCAGGCCATGGAGGGCGGCGACCTCGACCACCCCATTACCATCCGCGGCAGCGATGAGATCACCACGCTGGCCTCCTGTCTGGACTCCATGCGGGTGACTTTGCGCCAGCAGCAGGAAGAGGAAGCACAGGCCGCTGCCAAGGTAAAGAATCTCATCACCGAGATGTCGCACGATCTGCGCACGCCGCTGACCACTCTGCTGCTGTATACAGAGATCTTGCAGTATCATAAGTACGAGACACCGGAACAGGCCGACAATTACCTGAACAAGATCGACGCGAAGGCCCGGCAGATCAAGCAGCTTTCGGATAACCTGTTTGAATATGCCCTTGTCACGCGGGATACGGTGGCCGTGCTGGACCCGCCGGCACATTTTTCCACTGTGTTTGAAGGGCCACTCACGGAAATGGTGGAAACGCTGCAGCAGCGCGGGTTTGCCTGCGCACTGGAACTGGGCGAGGAGGACGTGCTGCTCTCGGTCAGCGGGCAGTACGTGCGCCGCATTCTGGATAACATCACCTCGAATCTGGTCAAGTATGCCGACCCCTGCAGTGATATCCTTGTGCGCTTTGTGCAGGAAGAAGACAGGGCGGGCCTGTGCTTTGAGAACCGCGTCCTGCCGGTGCCCGCCTCCTCGGAGAGCACCAAGGTGGGACTGCCCAGCATTGAAACAATGATGGAAAAGATGCAGGGCATCTGTCGTATTGAACAGCCTGAAGGCATTTTCCGCATGACACTGCTGTTCCAGACCGTCAAAGAATGAAAAAGCAGAGAAGGCTTCCCGCTGAGGGAGGCCTTCTCTGCTTTTTCACACATTGTTGACTTCTCTTAAGTCATCTTAAGACTTTTTTGCCCAAAATCCTAAGAATCATCCTGTATACTTCCAGATATTGGCGGAGAAGATCCCGCCGCATGCAATACAGGAGGGGCGATACGATGCTGCGAAAGAAAAACAGCGAACCGGCACAGCAGCCGGATGCCCAGCAGGAACTGCTGGACTTTGAGGACCCGGCGGTGCAGCCGGGCAAAAAAGACCCGAAACAGTTTTTGAAGCGCAACTGGAAAAAGATCACTGCGGTGGTCTGCGTGGCGGCGGTGGCCGCTGCGGTGCTGCTGCCCAAAAACAGCAAAAAGGCTGTGCAGGCCAGCACCCAGTACATGGAGACCGCACTGGAACGGCGGGACATCACCAACACCTTCAGCGGTTCCGGAACCATTTCCGCAGCTAACACCTATACGGTCAAGTCGCTGGTGAAGGGCACTGTGCTCACCGCAGATTTTGAGGTGGGCGATACCATCGAGAAGGGTACCGTGCTGTACACCATCGACAGTTCAGACGTTGCCACCAGTGTGGAAAAGGCCCAGCTTGCGCTGGAGCAGGCACAGCGCAGCTACGACGATACAGCCGATGCCCAGTACATCCGCAGCGTCATTGGCGGCACAGTGGCTTCCATCAAAGTCAAGGCCGGTGACTACGTGACCGCCGGGCAGGAGATCGCCACCGTGCGGGACGATTCCAGCCTGCTGCTCACGCTGGAATTCCCGGCAGCGGATGCTTCGGGGTTTGCCGTGGGTCAGGCTGCGGAGGTCATACTCAACGGTACCTTTGAGACCCTTTCCGGCACGGTGCAGGCCGTGGCCGGCACCGATACCATCAGCAGCGGCAATCTGCTGGTGCGCACCGTGACCATTGCCGTGAAGAATAATGGCAGCCTGACCACCGCACAGGCCGCATCCGCCACCATCAACGGTGTCAGCGCGCTGGCTTCGGCCCGGTTCGATTATCAGCACCAGCAGACCGTCACAGCCACCACCAGCGGCACGGTGGCTGCTGTGTGCGTCAAGGAAGGCACTGCCATTGAGGCCAACACGGCCATCGTGCAGCTTTCCGGCACCGAGCTGAGCAGGCAGGTACAGTCCGCTGCCGATAGCCTGCTCAACGCGCAGCTTTCCATGCGCGATACCGAAAAGCAGATGGAAAACTACACCATTACCTCGCCCATCAGCGGCACCGTGATCCAGAAGAATGTCAAGGCTGGTGACACTGTGGGCACCGATACTACAGCCAGCGAGACGCTGTGCACCATCTACGACCTGAGCTATCTGGAAATGACGCTGAATGTGGACGAACTGGAGATCCTCTCCATCAAGGAGGGTCAGACCGTCACCATTACGGCAGATGCCATCCCGGACCGCACCTTTACCGGCGTGGTCACCAGTGTTTCCGCTGCAGGAACCACCACCGGCGGCACCACGACCTACCCGGTGACCATCCGCATCGATGACACCGGCGACCTGCTGCCCGGCATGAACGCCACGGCCGAGATCGAGGTGAGCAGTGCGTCCAACGCCCTTGCCGTTCCCAACGGTTCCGTGGTGCGCGGCAATTATGTGCTGGTCACCAAGGATTCGCCCAGTGCTGCCAATGCCGTGCAGGATATGACCGCACCGGACGGCTATGTGTACGTAAAGATCACCACCGGCACCAGCGACAACGATTCGATCGAAGTGACCGGCGGCCTGCAGGAGGGCGACACCATCGCCTACGATGCCAATGCTGCTGAAAAGCAGAACGCCAGCGACAGCATGGAATTCATGGTGGGCCCGGGCGGCACCATCGCCTACGATGCCGACGCTGCTGAAAAACAGAACGCCAGCGGCAGCGGCGGGCACGGCGGAGGGAACGGAGGCCCCAGCGGCGGAGGCCCGGGAGGTGGCTTCTGATGAGTGCCCTTATTGAATTTGATCATGTGTGCAAGTATTACCAGATGGGCGATACCCTTGTAAAGGCTGCAGATCACATTTCGATGCAGATCAACAAGGGCGAGTTCGTGGCCATCGTGGGCCAGTCCGGCTCCGGCAAATCCACCTGCATGAACATCATCGGCTGTCTGGATGTGCCCACGGCGGGCACCTATAAACTCAATGGCCGGGATGTGGGCAGAATGAGCCGCGACGAGTTGGCCGAGATCCGCAACGAGCTGCTGGGATTCATCTTTCAGCAGTACAACCTGCTGCCCAAGCTCAGCCTGATCGAAAACGTGGGGGTCCCGCTGGTGTATGCCGGAGTGCCGCGTGGGGAGCGCCGCCGCCGTGCCGCCGCCGCACTGGAGCGGGTGGGCCTTGGCGATAAGCTCCGGAACAAGCCCAACCAGCTTTCCGGCGGTCAGCAGCAGCGTGTTTCCATCGCGCGGGCACTGGCAGGCCGTCCGGCTGTCATTCTGGCCGACGAGCCTACCGGCGCACTGGACAGCCACACCGGCCGTGAAGTGCTGGGCATGCTGCAGGACCTGCACCGGCAGGGCAACACCGTGGTGCTTATCACCCACGACAACTCCATTGCCGTGCAGGCCCAGCGCATCATCCGACTGGAGGACGGCCATGTGGTGTACGACGGCGATGCCCACGCACCCGAAGCCGTGGTGCAGCCCAATTATGCACCCAAGGCAGAACAGGAGGGGAGTGCGTCATGATCTATGAGACCTTCCGTGAAGCCATCCAGAACATCTGGAGCAATAAGTTCCGCACCTTCCTCACCATGCTGGGCATTATCATCGGCGTGACGGCGGTCATCGTTATCGTGGGCCTTGGCAACGGCATGACCCAGAGCATCCAGTCCAGCTTTTCAGATCTCGGCACCAACATCATCAGCGTGCAGGTCATGGGTTACGGTTCCCGCTCTGTGAAAGTGAAGGATGTTTACAGCCTCGTGGATGCCCATCCGGACCTGTTCGAGGCGGTGTCGCCTACGGCCAGCATCAACGGAACCGTGAAGGTGGGTACCACCAGCTACAGCAACACCAGCGTCAAGGGCGTGAGCGAGAGCTATCTTGGAATGAGCGGCTGCACCGTCCGCGTCGGGCGCGGCATCAACTACGTGGATCTGACTGACAACAAGAAGATCTGCGTAGTGGGCGATTACATCAGCCGTGTGGCCTATGGCGGCAATGCCGTGGGCCAGACCATCAAAATCGGAGCGGAGAAATATACCATTGTGGGCGTACTGGAAGCCAAGGTGACAGACACCTCGGATCAGGAGGGCAGCAGCGATGATATCGTTCTGCTGCCCTACACCACGGCGCTGCGTGTTTCCCAAACCAGCACCGCCAGCTCCTACGCCGTCACTGTGACCAGTGAGGACAACATTTCCGAAGCGAAGACCGCACTGGAAGACGGCCTGCAGGAGCTGCTCAGCTCCGATAAGGGCTACATGGTCACCAGCATGAGCGAAATGCTGGATATGATGACCTCCATGGTGAACATGGTCGTCACTATCCTCACAGCCATTGCGGCCATCTCGCTGCTGGTGGGCGGCATCGGCATCATGAACATCATGCTGGTGTCCGTCACCGAGCGCACCCGCGAGATCGGCATTCGCAAGGCGCTGGGTGCCAAGGAACGGGTCATTCTGGGCCTGTTCGTCACCGAAGCTGCCACCACCTCGGCGCTGGGCGGCATACTGGGCATCGGTCTTGGCTATCTGCTCTCGGCACTGGCAAACAAGATCCTGCCGCTGGTCATGTCCGATATGGAAATGACCGTGGCACCGTCTCTCAGCTCGGTGGCCGTGGCCTTTGGCATCTCGGTGGGCATCGGCGTGCTGTTCGGCTACCTGCCTGCAAAGCGCGCGGCACGGCTCAACCCCATCGAAGCGCTGCGTTACGATTAAGGAGGCAACTATGAAAAAACGATTCCTCGCACTGCTGCTGTCGGTGTGCATCGGCGTGTCCATGCTGGTGCTGCCCGCATCGGCAGCTGGCTCCAACACGGCGGTGCAGACGGCGGTAACGCTGGGCGCTTTCTCCACCGAGGAAGCTGCCGGGCTGAGCACGCCGCTCACCCGTGGGCAGCTGGCAAAGCTGCTGGTGGCCTTTTCCGCCTACCACGATAACGCCAATACGCAGGGCAGCATCGGCACTCTGTATACTGATGTGAACGGCAGCAGCGCTTATGCGCCCTATATCCGCATTGCAGTGCAGCAGGGCTGGATGAGCGGCTATACCGATGGCTCCTTCCGCCCGAATCAGACCGTGACGCTGGAAGAAGCCTGCACCGCCGCTCTGACCCTGCTGGGCTATGATGTGACGACCCTGACCGGCGGCTTCCCCGCAGCACAGCTGAACAAGGCAAACGCCATCGGACTGCGTGCAAATCTGAGCCGCACCCAGGGTCAGGCCATGACCATGGAAGACGGAGCCATCCTGCTGTACAACGCCCTCACCGCAAACACGGCCAGCGGCAGTGTGTACGGTACCACCCTTGGCTTTACGGTGACGAATGGTCAGGTGGATGTTTCGTCCATCCTGCTCAGCAATCTGGAAGGCCCCTTTGTGGCATCGGAAGGCGAAAGCCTGCCCTTTGAGCCGGAGGCCGTTTACTGCAACGACAGCGTGAACGCCCAGCTGTCCGCTTATGATGTGTACTATTATAATGCCAGTGCAAAGACCGTGTGGGTCTACACCCGCAAGGCGGCAGGCCGCATCACGGCGGTGTCGCCCAGCGCCAGCGCACCCACATCTGTTACCGTGGCTGGCACCAGCTACACCATTGCAAGCTCCTCGGCAGCAGCCCAGCTGTCCAGCCTGAACGGCGGCGGCGTGGGTCAGGTAGTCACCCTGCTGCTGGGCATGAACAACGAAGCCGTTGCCGTGCTGACCGGTGATGCCGCAGACGAAGTGTTCTACGGCGTAGTGCAGACGGCCACCCGCAGCCTTGTGGAAGAAAACGGCGCGGACGTGCAGCAGAAGGTGGAAGTGAAGTGCACCGACGGCATCACCCGCACAGTGAGCGTGGCCAAGGACCTGAACTACCCGGCCGGCTGGATGGTGAAAATCACCGTGAACGCCGACGGCGAGCAGGTGGATGCCATTGGTAAAAAGGGCACTTCCGGTACGATCAATGCAGACGGTACCGCTCTGGGCGAAACAGCCCTTGCGGACGGCGTGGAAATTCTGGATACGACTTCGGAGGGTGTGGCTGGGACGGTAAGTCCCAGCCGCCTATCGGGGGTAACACTTTCGGATGCCGATGTGCGCTACTATACCACCAATGAGAACGGTCAGATCGATCGCCTGATCCTGAACGATGTCACGGGTGATCTGTGGACTTACGGCGTGCTGGACGACGTGAAAAACCTCATCAATAATGTCACCTCTTCCAGCAGCACCACATCCACCGGCACGACGACCGGTACCACCACAAGCACCTCTTCCAGCACCGATGCAGCTTCCATCGCAGGCGATGTGGCCGAGATCGTGCTGCCCAGCACCGGCGACCTTTTGTGGGGCCTTGTGGACGGAAGCATCGGCAGCAGTGTGTGGGAAAGCGTGACCGGCAGCACCGACAAGCTGGCAAGCTATCTGCTCAAGTTGGGCGCAGCTAACACCAGCGGCGGTCTGAGCACTGTGCTCAACTATCTGGGAAGCGGTGCAGATTACGTGTGCTACGTGAACGGCAAGCAGACGACCTACAAGACCAGCACCAAGTACCCGGTGCTGGCGGGCGGCATTGCTGTGGGCATCAGCACTTCCGGCAAGGTCAAGTCCATGCGGCAGCTGATGCCTGCCGTGATCGACAAGGTGGGCGCGGCCTCGGTGATGAGCGGCGGCAAGAAGTACGAGACTGCCGACGATATGCAGGTGTATCTGTGGTATAAGGGTACCTACTATCCCACCACCCTTTCGCAGGTGAACGGCGAGGACTACACCCTCATTGGCTGGTTTGATAATGACGGCCGCGCAGCAGGCAGCAAGATCCGCGTGCTGATCGCGGTCAGGAAAAACTGAATCCGGCCCGGCCCTCCCCCGACGGGAGGGCTTTTTGCTGTCCGCACGACGCATACGGTCAAGTTGAAAAATGAATAAAAATTGAACATGGAATGATATGTTTTTAGGCTGAATGAGCAAAGAATCGAAAGAAGCCCCATAATCATATTGACATAATGGGTAATGGGGTGTAAACTACGTGCATCGGGTCGAGCAAATCCGAAAATTGAGATCATTCAGGGAGGAAACGGCTATGATGTGTTGTTGCGCAATGTGTTGTTGTACCGCAAACGCTTCCCGGACCGGCCGCCCTGCAGTATGGTATGCCGTGTGAGCATATCTGCATATTCTGTGTGGGAACACGCAGAAGGATCTGTCGCTGATCGCCTGGGAGCTTACTTGAAGAGGGAGCTTCCGGGCGTTTTGTTTTGACCCGCAAATCAGAATACAAGGGAGGAATCCGGCAATGGACTGGAATGCGATCCAGCAATATTTGCCGCTCTACCAGAAGGCCGCTGTACTTACCGTGCGGCTGGGCGTTGCAGGCATCATTTTTGCCATCATCATTGGCCTTGCCTGCGCAGTGATCCAGTATGACAAGGTGCCCGTTCTGCGGCAGATCGTGGGTGTCTACATCCAGCTGTCCCGCAACACACCACTGCTGGTGCAGCTGTTCTTCATTTATTATGGCCTGCCCAAGGTGGGCATCCGCACCAATGCCGAGATCTGCGGCATTGCCGGTCTGGCGTTTCTGGGCGGCAGCTACATGGCCGAAGCGTTCCGCAGCGGTCTGGAAGCCATTGAACCCATCCAGACCGAGAGTGCCTACAGCCTTGGCATGAACCGCTGGCAGACCATGCGCTACATCATTCTGCCGCAGGCCATGTCCACCAGTATGCCGGCTTTCATGGCAAATGTGATCTTCCTGCTCAAGGAGACCAGCGTGTTCAGCGCCATCAGCCTGATGGACCTGATGTTCACGGCAAAGGATCTGATCGGCATGTACTCCAAGACCATCGAATGTCTGTTCCTGCTGGTGGTGTTCTACCTTATCATTCTGCTGCCGGTGTCCATTGTGGGCAGCCTGATCGAAAGGAGGCTGCGCTATGCTGGATTTGGGTCTTGATGTCCTGTTCAAGGGCAAAAACATGGCCCGCCTGCTGGGCGGCCTTGGCGTTGCACTCAAGATCAGCGCCGTCTCGGTGATCATCAGCCTGCCGCTGGGCATCCTGCTGGGCGTGCTCATGACCTCCCGCAACCCCGTTATCAAGGCGGTTCTGCGGCTTTATCTGGAGTTCGTCCGCATCATGCCGCAGATGGTGCTGCTGTTCCTCGTTTACTTCGGCACCACCCGTGCCTTTGGGTGGAACCTTTCCGGCGAGATGGCATCCATCATCGTGTTTGTGCTGTGGGGCACCGCAGAAATGAGCGACCTTGTGCGCGGTGCGCTGATCGCCATTCCGAAGCACCAGTATGAGAGTGCCGAGGCCCTTGGCATGAGCCGGGCGCAGACTTATTGGTACATCATCATTCCGCAGACGGTGCGCCGCCTGATCCCGCTGTCCATCAACCTGATTACCCGCATGATCAAGACCACCAGCCTTGTGCTGATGATCGGTGTTGTGGAAGTGATCAAGGTAGCACAGCAGATCATCGAGGCCAACCGCACCGCCAGCCCCAACGCAGCGTTTGGCATTTATCTCACGGTTTTCGTGTTATATTTCTTCGTATGCTGGCCCATCAGTCTGCTGGCATCCTATCTCGAAAAGAAATGGAAGTGACCGTACATGGCAGAACCTATTTTGACTGTTGAACATCTGATCAAGGCCTATGGCGAGACCCCCGTGCTGGATGATATCAGCTTTGCTGTCAAGCCCGGCGAGGTCATCGTGGTGGTCGGCCCTTCGGGCTGCGGCAAAAGCACCCTGCTGCGCTGTCTGAATGGTCTGGAGCCCACCCAGAGCGGCCGGGTGCGGCTGGGCAATGAGACCGTTGCCTACGGCGGTAAAAATCTGACCCAGCTGCGCCAGCGCATCGGCATGGTGTTCCAGAGCTACGAGCTGTTCCCGCACATGACGGTGCTGGACAATGTGCTTCTGGCACCCACCAAGGTACAGAAGCACCCCAAAGCGGAAGTGCAGCAGGAGGCCGAAGCTCTGCTGGACCGTGTGGGCCTGCTTGCCAAGAAAAACAGCTACCCGCGTGAGCTTTCCGGCGGACAGAAGCAGCGCGTTGCCATCGTGCGCGCACTGTGTATGCACCCGGAGATCCTTCTGTTTGACGAAGTGACCGCTGCCCTTGATCCGGAAATGGTGCGCGAGGTGCTGGACGTTATGCTGGACCTTGCCAAGCAGGGCAAGACCATGATTATTGTCACCCACGAAATGCAGTTTGCCCGCGCCATTGCCAACCGCGTCATCTTTCTGGATGGCGGCAAGATCGTGGAAGAAGCTGCACCGGCCGAGTTCTTTGACCGGCCCAAGACCGAGCGCGCGCAGCGCTTCCTGCGCACCTTCACGTTTGATGCTGTGAAATGAGTCACAGATCAAGATAAAGACTGCGGGGGTTCCGCAGCCAATGGGAAAGATTTTGTAAAGGAGAATCCATTATGAAACGGTCTAAAATTTCTCGTCGTTCCTTCCTGCTGGGTCTGGGCGCAGCATCCGCTGCTGCCGTTCTGACCGCATGCGGCGGCTCTTCTTCTGCTTCCACCGCAACTGCAGCATCTGGCAGCGCAGCATCCGGCAGCAGCGTGGTCTACCGCACGCTGGATCAGATCAAGGAGTCCGGCACCATCAACATCGGTGTCTTCTCCGACAAGAACCCGTTCGGCTACGTGGATGAGAACGGCGAGTATCAGGGCTATGATGTCTACTTTGCCCGCCGTCTGGGCGAGGATCTGGGCGTAGAGATCAACTTTGTTTCTACCGAGGCTGCCAACCGTATCGAGTATCTGCAGACCGGCAAGGTGGATGTGATCTTGGCAAACTTCACCGTGACCCCCGAGCGCGCAGAGGAAGTGGATTTCGCTCTGCCGTACATGAACGTTGCACTGGGCGTCATTTCTCCGGACAGCAACGTTATCACCACTCTGGACAACTGGAACGCTGACGATCAGATGATCGTCATTTCCGGCACCACTGCTGAGACCTACCTGACCAAGGAGTACCCCAATATTCCGCTGCAGAAGTACGATTCCTATGCAACGGCCAAGAATGCACTGGAGAACGGCAACGGCGTGGCATGGGCCAACGATAACACCGAGGTCATTGCATTTGCAAAGCAGAACACCGGCTACACGGTCGGCATTCCCTCTCTGGGCAGTCAGGACACCATTGCTCCCGCTGTGAGCCAGGGCAACACCACCGTTCTAGATTGGCTGAACGAGGAGATCAAGACTCTGGGCGAGGAGAACTTCTTCCACAAGGACTATGAGGAGACTCTGGTGGATACCTACGGCACCGACTTCGAGGACGAGCTGGTGGTCGAGGGCGGCGAGACCGCTGCCAGCGAGGCAGCAGCTTCTGAGGCTGCTGCTTCCGAAGCAGCTTCCAGCGCAGCCGCACAGTAAATAAATAACATCGAGCGGGCAGGAGAGTGCTGAACCTTTCCTGCCCGTTTTTGCATTGCACCATCTGCCGGAACGTGCTATACTGGAACAAAACAACTCCTGTCCGAAAAAACTTGAAAAAGAGAGGATGTTCCCAATGAAGCGTGCCTATACGAACGGGATCCTGCTGGATGGCACCGAGCAGATGCAGCCGGTAGAGCACAAGATCCTGCTGACCGAGGATGATAAGATCATTGCCATTGTCGATGAGGGCGTGGATCTGGACGGTTGTGAGGTGATCGATCTGCACGGAGGCTATCTGTGCCCGGGCCTGATCAACCTGCATGTGCATCTGGCAGGCAACGGCAAGCCCAGCGCAAAGCCGCGGGACAATGCTGCGCTGGTGCGCAAAATTCTGAGCAATGGCCTGACCCGTGCGGTGGCCTACAGGCTGGTATGCAGCTACGCGAAGCTGGAACTGCTGGGTGGCGTGACTACCATCCGCACCGTGGGCGGCATTGCAGATTTTGACACCCGCTGCCGTGATGATGCCGCTGCAGGCAGACTGCTGGCACCGCGCATCCTTGCTGCCAACGAAGGCATTTCGGTGCCGGGCGGACATATGGCAGGCTCGGTGGCAGTTGCGGCCCATAACAATGCCGAAGCACTGGCTCAGCTCAAAAAGGCCAGCGGACAGAAGGTGGATCTTGTCAAGCTGATGATCACCGGCGGTGTGCTGGATGCCACGGAAAAGGGAACGCCCGGAGAGCTGAAAATGAAGCCGGAAATGGTCAAAGCCGTCTGCGACGAGGCCCACAGGCTGGGCTATACAGTGGCGGCACACACCGAGTCGCCAGAAGGTGTAAAGGTGGCGCTGGAAAACGGCGTGGATTCCATTGAGCACGGAGCAAAGATGGACGATGAGACCATCCAGCTTTACAAGGAGCGGGGAGCCTTTGTGTGCACCACCATCTCCCCGGCGCTGCCCTATGCGCTGTTCGATACAGCGGTTTCCGGCGCTTCGGAAAAGGACCAGTATAACGGCAAAATCGTGTTTGACGGTGTGGTGGAAAGCGCAAAGACCGCCCTTGCCAACGGCATCCCGGTGGGATTAGGCAATGATGTGGGCTGCCCCTACATCACCCAGTATGATTTCTGGAGGGAGCTGTGCTATTTCCATAAGTATTGCGGTGTGAGCAATCGGTTTGCCCTCTACACGGCGACCCTGCGCAATGCTCAGCTGGCCGGAGTAGGAGACGTGACCGGTTCCATTGAGCCGGGCAAGAGCGCAGATTTTATTGTGACAAAGCACAACCCGCTGGAAGACCTGCGTGCGCTGCAGCATCTGGAACTGGTGGTCTGCCGCGGCCATGTGATCAAAAAGCCGAACCCCAAGCGGAACAAAACGGTGGATGCCCTGCTGGACCCGTACCTCGAATAATACTGAAAAAGCAAGGAGAGACGATCGGTCTTTCCTTGCTTTTTCGTTCACATGCCCGCCATCACGGCCATGATGCTTTGCCAGCTCTTGTTGCGGGCAGCGGGCACAGTGGTGCGGCGGCGTGCGGGTGCAGAGCCGGAAGAGGCCGTATTCATGGCGGTCATCGGCACCGACGGATGAAAGAACACGGCTGTATCAGCGGCCAGCCACTGGGCGGCAAGGCGGGCTGCCTGCGGGTCGGCCTGCAGGGTGTGGCGCTCGGCACCGGCCAGATGATCCGCCAGCCAGTAGAGGATGGCACCCAGCGGCAGGCTGGGCAGAACATCCTGACTCCAGTAGGTCCAGCGGGCACCGGCCCCTACAAAACTCTCCACGGTAATAACGGCACCGGTGCGGGCGTTCTGCGGGATGCTGCCCTGATAATCGATACCGGCGCACTGGCGAAGCTCGGCGGTGATGCGCTGGGTGCGGGCCAGATCCAGCCTGTCCTCACGGCAGTAGGCGCGGAAATCGGTCTCGTCGATCAGGCCGTCGGCGCTGGAAGGGAAGCGGCCCACCAGCTGGCCATCGGCGTTGTGGCACAGCTGCCAGCCCTTGCGGAACAGCTGGAAGTTCAGGCAGCGGCGACCCATGGTGGAGTAGCACAGAATGGAGGTGCTCTCACCGGGCAGCTGCTTCAGCTCCAGGCAGGCATCGTTGCCGCAGGTGTCCTGCAGCTTTACCGTTAACAGCAGCTGCGCACCGGGGTGCTGAGCTGACATAGCGTTGTGCATGGCATCAAAATAACGGTTGGCATCCATGATCGGTTCCCTCCTGAAACTATAACACAGCAGTTCGTTGTATAACGGGTGGGCACTGCGCCAAACGACCCGGTGCACAGCAGGCGGCTTACGCAGGAATGTTTTATTGACTGAACATAGTATAGCATGCTTTGCAACAAAAAACAACTATAAGTTTGCAGAAAAACAAAATATTTCCGCGCATCCTGCAACAGTGACCCGAAACATGGTTGTTACAAGAGTGAATCAGTTGTGTCCTGTATCAAAAACAGCCCACAGACGGCAAGGCCAAAGCCTCCCATCTGTGGGCTGTTCTGGTAAAATATGGTTCAATCGCCCAGTTCACGAATCTCGTTCTGGATCAGCCGCCCGGCCGCGCGGGCCAGTTGGTCCATGCCGCGGATACGGGCCATGTTTTTGCCGTAGATCTGTGCAGCGGCACCGGCAGAGCTGTCCTCACCCATGAACACAGCCGACACCCGGATGCCCATGCGCTGCAGCGCACGCACCTGCGCGGCAGTGTCAGCCACACCGGCAGCGTCCTCGTAACCGCAGCCCAGCGGGTTTTCTGCACTGGGCGGGATGCGGCGGCTGTCGTTGGGCGAAGCGTCCGTCAGCACGATGAGCAGATGCCGCGGCGCAGGACCGGGCGCAAACCGCAAAAGGTCGCCTGCGGCCCGCAGGGCAAGGCCGTCACGGTTCCAGCCGGAAGCAAAATATCGGTTGATGTTCTGCAGGTTTTTGTCTGCAAAGCCTTTGAGCACACGCAGTACGGTGTAGCCCCGCAGGCTGCTGAAGCTGGACACCCGCACCGGGATACCGCAGGCCGCAAGGCTCTGGGCCAAAATGGATCCTTGAGCCGCGATCACTTCCTGACAGTGCAGGCGGGAAGCGGATGCGTCCAATAAAAGGTCTACCGTAAAAGAGGGCTGGTTCTCTTCCTCGGCACACAAAAACACCTGGTCATCGTTCAAAAGTGGTGCGCGCCAGATGCGCCCAGCGTTCAGGTTGCCACTGCGGGCAACACGGGCGTTGGGCTGCTGGTGCACAAGGATGCAGTTGCGGATCTGCTCGGTAAGCCGCAGCACCACACTGCGGTGCAGTTCCCGATTTTTGGCGTAATAAGCGCGGTTGCGGTCGGCCTGCAGCTCAGCCTGTTCAGCCAGATGCTTTGCTTCCGGTGTGGGAGCCTGCTCCGGGCTGGGCACACCGGCACTGAACCACAAATGGCACCCCAGATGGTCGCCCACGCAAAGCTCCTGCTCAGCCTTGCGCAGCCGTTCCGGCGGGTAGAGAGAGCGGCCGAAGCAGCTTTCGATGTAGGCCTTGTCCTGCGCGGCATTCTGCTTCAGGGTGATGTGGGCCCGGCGCTTGTCCACCGCCAGCCCGCCGCCCACAGCATCCACGGAGCTTGAGTGCTCCACGGTCACGCGGTCCGTTTTGATCATCTGGGTGGGCATGGCTTTGGTGGCAAGCTTTGCCAGCAGGCCGTCCAGATGCAGATGCAAAGCTGCTCTCTGGTGCACAGTGCCGTCGAACAGGTTGAATTTTGCGTAGATCGATAAAATTTCGGCTTTCAGCTGTTCCGCTGCCGGCGCTTTTTCCGGGGAAAGAGCCGCAGCAAGGCCGGACTCATAAGGGGTCATCACCGGGTCGGCACGGCCCAGCACACGCCGCCATCGTGCGGCCTGCATGGTGTACACCAGCTGATTTTTGGCCATCCACTCCTGACGGGAGAGCTTGTATTGAATCGCAAAGAAATAATCTGCATGGGCATGGCGCAGTGCTTCCAGCACCGGGCGGCGGGGCAGCTCCAGCCGATAGGCTGCATTTTCCAGATACAGCCATGTCATGTCGTCCAGCATTGTCTGCCGCAGATCACCGTCCCATGCATCAAAGATGCTGCGGATCAGCGCGTCACCGTAATATTTATGGATGAGGCCCACGACCGTGTTCATGTAAAAATCGGTGGTGCCGTCGGTATAGCGGGCCAGAAACAGCGGCTCAAAGCCATAGGCTCCTGCAGCAGCCCAGACCTGATTGGCCGCACGCCGCTCCTGCGCGGTGTAACTCTGGGCGTCCATCAGCCAAAGAGCTTGGCGGCATCCAGCTTGGCCGGAATGCGCGCTGCGATCACATCACGGATCAGGCCCTGCTCGTAGGAGTCAAAGGCCTTGTTGGTGATGCCCATATCCAGTGCCGCGCCTGCCGGGATGCCGCGCCGGATCAGCCGCAGGGCATCCAGCATACCGCGCAGATCCAGCGCCTTGGTGGAAATTTCCGCACTGTCGCACTTTTTCTGCAGGTCAAGGAACAGCAGTGCAAACTGGCGCACATACTTGGAAGCAAGATCGGGGAACTGCGTCCGCAGCAGCTTTTCCAGATCGTCCTGCGTAATGGTGGGCATCTGGATGACCACGAAACGGGAGGTGAGGGCCTCGTTCAGCTCACGGGTGCCGGCATAACCGTAGTTCATGGTGGCAATAAAGCGGGTCTCCTCCGCCAGCGGGATGCGGTCGTAGCCGGGCACATCGATGGCGCGGCGGAAGTCCAGCACCGCGTGCAGCACGGCCAGCGCTTCGTTTTTGGCCATGTTGATCTCATCCAGCACACCAAAGCCGCCGCACTGGGCGCAGCGGTATACCGGGCCGGGCCGGAACACCACCTGACCGTCCGCAAAAGTGTCCATACCGATGAGGGATGCTGCATCCATGGAAGGAGATGTCCCACGCAGGACGGCCAAAGGCGGCGGCAAGGTTTTCGGCCAGCACGTTTTTGCCGGTGGCTTTTCCGCCTGCCAGCAGCAGGTTTTCGCCGCAGAGCAGCGCCGCCAGCGCCTGCTCCCACACCTGTTTGCCGTAGTAGGTAAAGGCAGGGGAAGGAATGCGCGGGCGCAGTGCGTCCGGCAGGGCATGGGCAGCGCGGTACTGTTGGACTGCTTCCAGCAGAGCGGGGTCTACCCCTTCCTGCTGCAGAGTTTCAAGGAGATCAGACATTTGTACAAACACCTCGATTTTGCCGGTTGTCTGGCACAAACCGGCTGTTCAGCTTTATCATAGCACAATCGTGGGGATTTGTGTAGGGGGCGGGTGGCGAAAAAATGGCAAAGAGAGGCGGCCCCAAACAGGGACCGCCTCTCTTCATGAAGAAAGAAGAAATGGAAAAACGCTTAAGTTGTGCCGGAAAACCGCGCTGAATCAGGCGTTATCCAGACCCGCCATCTGCTTGACGGCCTTCATGGCGAAGGTCAGGGTGCGGCCCATGGCTACACCGGCCA
>ENA-UEPN01001036-UEPN01001036.1-human-gut-metagenome-genome-assembly--contig:-NODE-1036-length-16393-cov-4.689691_pt1 | contig 16393 bp, 10 predicted proteins | sample MGYA00242897_ERZ507910 | MGnify/ENA primary metagenome ERZ507910 (study PRJEB26167, sample SAMN06115525) | human gut metagenome | host: Homo sapiens | place: China:Jiangxi | collected 2015-08-20...
GGTAGAAGTCGAAATGGTAAATCAGTTCGCCGCTGTCAGAACGGTATTCATTGACGATGGCGAAAGTGGGCGAGTTGATGACATCCTCCACGCCGAGGCATTCGCATACGGCTTTGGTGAAGGTGGTTTTGCCGGCTCCCATCTTGCCGTACATGGCAAAGACGGTGTTGTCACCCATGGCCGCGATGAATTCCCGGGCGGCCTCGTGGATGTGATCTAAAGAATCAATTTTGATCTATATGTTTTTAAATTCTTTTCTTACTTTGCAAAGTGATGAGGGGAATGAGCATCTCCTCCATGGAGATGCCACCATGTTGGAATGTATCCCGGTAGTAGGACACGTAGTAGTTGTAATTGTTCGGGTAGGCAAAGAAACTGTCGCCCGACGTGAAGATATAGGCCGTACTCAGGTTGGGAGAGGGGAGCAACACCTTGCGCGGTTCTTTGATTTCAAAAACTTCCTTAGGGTTGTATTTCAGGTTCTTGCCTAGTTTATAACGTAAGTTAGTGTTGGTGTTCTTGTCACCGACAACCTTAACCGGGGATTTAACCCGTATACTGCCGTGGTCGGTCGTGACGATGATTTTATAGTTGCTTGCGGCCAAAGCTTTGAACAGGTCTTTTACGGCGGAGTGGCGGAACCAACTTTGGGTGATGCTGCGGTAGGCCGCTTCGTTAGAGGCCAGTTCCCGTACGGTTTTGGATTCTGTACGGGCATGCGAAAGCATGTCGATGAAATTGAATACGACGACGTTCAGGTCATATTTTTCCAACTGTTTGAACTGGCCGATAAGTTTATCGGCCGCAGTGGAGTCATTGATTTTATGGTAACTGAATGTGTTCTTACGGCGGTAACGTTCCAACTGCGTCTGGATGAGCGGTCCTTCGTTCAGGTTCTTACCCTCTTCTTCGTCTTCGTCCACCCAAAGATCCGGATACATTTGGGCAATCTTGTCCGGCATCAGGCCGGAGAAGATGGCGTTGCGCGCATATTGTGTGGCAGTGGGCAGAATGCTACAATAAATGTCTTCGTCGATGAGGAAAGCGTCAGCCAGTTCCGTACTGAGCGTGCGCCATTGGTCATACCGGAAGTTGTCCAGGACGATGAGGAATACCTTTTCCCCTTGGTTCAGCAGGGGGAATATTTGGGTTTTGAAGATATCCGGGCTCATCAGCGGACGGTTTTCGGGGTGGGTAATCCACTCTTCGTAGTGTTTGCTTATGAATTTGGCAAAAGCCAGATTGGCTTCCGTTTTCTGCATGCTTAGCATTTCGTCCATGTTGCTGTCGGTTTCAGATAGCTCCAGTTCCCAGTATACCAATCGCTTGTACACCTCTTTCCAGTCGTCGAATGTCAAAGAATCATTGATTTGCATGCCAATCTTTCCGAAGTTCTGTTGGTAGGCGTTTTGAGCCACCTCTGTGACGATTTCCTTCTTATGGATGTTCTTTTTCAGGGTCAGGAGGATTTGCGTGGGGTTGACGGGCTTGATGAGGTAGTCGGCAATTTTGGAACCGATGGCTTGGTCCATGATATTCTCCTCTTCGCTCTTCGTCACCATGACCACCGGCGTGACCGGTGTGATTTCCTTGATGCGCGACAAGGTCTCCAACCCGCTCAAGCCGGGCATGTTCTCGTCTAGCAGAATCAGGTCGTAGGCCGTTTCGCTGCACTTGTCCAGTGCATCTTGCCCGTTGGATACGGTTTCTACCTCGTATCCTTTCTTTTCGAGAAAAAGAATATGCGCTTTCAGCAATTCTATTTCATCGTCTACCCAAAGTAATAAACCGTTGTTCATCATTGTAATGGTTTCGTATGTTAGAAAATAATACCGCTGTCCGTGTCTTCCTCCTCTTCTTCGTATTCTTCGTCTCCGGCAGGCGGTTCGTCGTCCGGCGTACGGATTTCGATGGAAGTAGGTTCGTCCAGTCTCAGGTCCTCCGGCACTTGCAGCGGTGCGAACTTCTCATCGTAGAACTTCTTGTAATCTTCGAAACTGAAGACCGTGCCCAACAGTTTCAGGTTGCTTTCGGAGATGATGACGGAACGTATGTTTTTAAGCACGACACTCATGTGCGGATCGGCATATAGCTTTTGGGCGTAAGCGTGCGCCTCGTCATAGTTGAGAAAACCGCTGACGCGCATTTGTGCCAACCCGTCGGATTTCACGATGTCGATGTCGAAATTGCGTACCATAAAACTGGTGAAATTATACAGGGCCATCTCATATAGCAGTTGGTCTTCGTCCAGGCTGTTTTCTGGATAGGCCAACAGGAACACGAAGTTGCTGAGACGCTCGTCGCTTAATTGCTGCGCTTCGGCAGTGGAGTCTTGCAGGGCCGTCAGCGACCGTCGGCTCCAGATGTCGCTTGCCGCATATTTCCCGTCGGTCAACGACCGTCCCTCCTGAATGCCCTTCACGATGCTTTGTGCGATTTCCGTTACTTCGTCTTTCGGATATTTCTCGATGACTTGTTTCAAGGTGACCAGGAAGCTGTCCCGTTCTCCACCGTACAGTTGGCTCATGGCTTGTATGAACATGAATTTGGCGCGGTGTGCCCCCTCCGGGAAATCCGAAGTCGAAATGGAATAATTGCGGAACACTTCCTCATATTCGTTCTTGCCGTAGGCTTCGTATGTGGCGGCATACAGGGAATCCTCTATGTGCTTGCCCCGCCTTGCGTAAAGCTCGTATTTGGGGTTGGCTAGCATGATGGCATACCGGCTGTCCGGGAACTCCTCCATGAGCCGCTGCTTATACTGTTCCGCTTCGGCTATGTCATTCAGTCGTCCGTTGATAAGGAATAGATGGTAGTACACGTTGTCTTTGTCGGCTACGTCCGGGAACGTTTCGATAAGGCGCAACAGGGTACGCCGTGCCAAACCGAAATTTTCCAGTCTCTCCATTTCCAGGATGCCGGCCTGATAAAGCGCGTCGCGCAGGATGTCGTTGGAGGCTTGCAACTGCTCTTCCGTGAACGGGATCTGTTGCAGGTAATATTCCCGGTTGTGCGGGTCGCTGGCCAATGAGTCGGCCATACGCTCCTGGGCTTCGGCAATGCTGTCGGCCAAGGCGATGCTGTCGGCTTGTGCCGCCATCAGGCTGTCGCTCTCTTCGCTGTAGTCATATTCTCCGAAATCTTCCGTGCGGTCCTCGTTCTTATGGCTTCTCCGCCAGTTGTCTTCCAACGGGCGTTTGCCCCATGTGCGTTGGAACTGACGTTTGCCTTGGGCTACGACCGACGGGTTATAGAAATACCACGTGCCGGTTTGTCCGGAAGCTCCCGCCTGCGCCCTGCGGTTTCCCGTAGGCGGGGTGGGGGTGGCTGTCGGAGTTTTGGGCATATTGGCAGCCATTTCGGCCTGCATGGCCTTGCGTGCCTCTTCTTTTTCTTGCTTTTTCAAGGCTTCGATGACTTTGTCGATGGCCTCGTTACGTTCGTTTTCGGGCAACTTGGCCAACCATTGCAGGCTGTCTTGCAGTTTGATGGCCGACAAATGGGGTTCCAGTTCGGTCAGGATACCTGAGCGGCGTTCCGCCTCTTTGTAAGCTTCGTTTTCTTTGTCCAATATGCCGACCAGTTCGGCGTAACAGCGTTGTGCGTTGATATAGTCCTCTTTGTCCCAGTAAATCTCACCCAGACGCAACAATACCATGGCTTTGGCAATGCCGTTCTGTGTGCTTTCTTTGGCACCGGTTTCGTATGCCCCGATACACCGTGCGGTATCCCGGTTGGCCAGATAGATATTGCCGATGGCATAATAAATCTGGTCCTGGTAGTCCTTGTTTTTCTTGTTCTTGGCCATGCGCCGCAGTCTTTTCACCATTTTATTGTGGTTTCCGCTAGCCATGGCTTCGGTTTGCAGGATACGGGCGTTGAAAGACAATTCGTATGGAGGATTGGCACGTATGACACGCCGCAAGGCCTTGTAGGCTTCTGCTTTGTTTCCCGTTTCGTGGTACAACTGTCCCAACAGGAAGTTCAGGCGTGCGCGTTGCTGTTTGCTTTTTTCTTTCTTGACGGTTTTTTGCAAATAAGGAATAGCCTCTTTGTATTGTTTCACGAAGATGAGGTAATCGGCGTATGAGGCGTTGAATTCCCGTTTCCCTTCACTGCCGGTACTGTCGCGCTGAATCTTATGAAAGACATCCTCTGCATCGTAAGGCCATTCCAGTTCTACGTAGCAACGGGCCAGATAGGCCCGGGCCACGGACACGATTTCAGGCTGTCCGGCATACAGTCCGCTGATATAATTGAACGTGGAGGCCGCTTCGATGAAATTGCCCTGTTGGAATTGCGCTTTCCCCATGAGCAGCCAGGCATGCCGCAAGAATGGGTTGAACTCCTTGCGGGCCATGTAGGCTTTTTCCTTGGCTGTTTTTCGCTTGTTGACGTTCGATTTCGGCCGGGCCTTTATAGAGTGCAGCTTGATGGCTTTCTCGCATTTTTCGATGGTGGTCTCGAAGTTGGACTTTCCCATGGCTGCCGTCGATTTATTTCGCACGGCATACATGGGCAATAAATCGGTGTAATTGTCCTTATGTCCTTTCTGTTGTTCCAGGACTCCTTCTTTGAAAGCCTCTGCCCCGTTAAAGTACGTATTGAACCGTGCCGTCATGGCATGGTAAAAACGGGTACCCGACGTATTCTTTTTCGTGGAACACGCCGTCAGAAGGGATAGGAAGACGAATCCGGAAGCAATGATATGTAGAAACCTTTTTTCCAATGCGCTCTTTACATAGTTAGATAACTGAAAAATATGTTTTTTATTGCCTTTTCCACCGAGGAATCGACCATGAAATTCCTTTGCACACCAAATAGATGAGTATAGAGACGAAAATGATGGAGGCACCCGATGGTATATTGTAATGGTACGACAAGTAAAGGCCGCCCAGACAGCCGCTGTAGCCTGTCACGATGGAGAGCAGTGCCATGCGTTTGAAGCTGTGCGTGAAAATATTGGCCGTCACTTGAGGGATGGTCAGCAAGGAGATGACCAACACGATGCCCACCATGCGCAGGCAGGCCACAATGGTCAGTGCGATGAAGGCCATCATCAGATATTCCACCATGGTGACAGGAAGACGTTGCGAACGGGCAAATTCAGTGTCGAAAGCAATGGAAACGAGCGGACGGAGAAAGAATGTGAAAGCAGCCGTGGCGATGAGTGCCAATGTGCCTAACAAATAAAGGTCCGAGGGGGTGACAGTCAATATATTGCCGAACAGATAGGAGGACAGCTCCGGAGTGAAGCCCGGTGCCAAAAAACTGCAAATGATGCCGATGCTCATGCCTAAAGTCCAGAAAATGGCGATGGCCGAATCTTCGCGCATGTCGCGGCGGTGGCTGAACCATTGTATGCCGCAGGCGGACAATACGGAAAATACGGCTGCAGAGAGTATGGGAGAAAATCCAAGGTAAACTCCGATACCGATACCGCCGAACGAGGCATGGGTGATGCCGCCGCTGATGAAGACCAACCGCCGTGTAACGATATAAGTGCCTATCAGTCCGCAAAGGATACTGGCCAATAGACTGCCTAACAGGGCATTCTGGAAGAAAGTGTAAGACAGGATGCTCATGCGTGGTCGAATCTCCTTTCTCCGATAATAAGGAAAACTTCGTCTTTCAATGCGTCGGGCAGGGGAACGCCGCGCAGTTGTAGGCTGCGCACCCATCCTGCCACTTCGTCGTCGCGCATCGTATAGAGGATATCTCTGAACTCGTCTATTTCCGTTTCGCTATACGCGGAAGCGTCCTTTTCCCGGAAACGGTCGAGTTCTTCATCGTTGTAATACTCTATTTGTTTGCTTACGGCAGCCAACAGGCTTTCTTTTTCGCATACTTCGTGCTGTCCGCAACATTCCTGTGGCGGTTGTACCACGGTCGGCATTTCGCTGATTTCGCCTTGTGCCAGTTTCTTTTTCAGCGAGCGGTTGCGCAAACTGCCGGCCACGAAAGCAATGACGGCCGCAGCGGCAAGGGCTATAAGAATGTAAATGATAATCATAAGGCCGTAATTTCAAATCCCGCTTCTTTCAAGTGGTCCCAATAATGGGGATAAGATTTGCTGACCACTTGCGGATGATTAATATATATTTCGGGAACGGCGAAACAGCAAGGTGCGAACGCCATGGCCATGCGATGGTCTTCGTAGGTGTCGATGGCCGGATGTGGCCGGACTTCAGTGCGTTGCCCGTCCCAGAATAATTCTGATCCGCAGGCTTCATGCAAGGGATACCCCAGTTTTTCCAGTTCGCGGATAAGCGCGGAGATGCGGTCGGTTTCCTTGATTTTCAGGCTTTGAAGACCCGTGAAACGGAACGGGATCCCCAACATGGCACACGTGACTACGAATGTCTGTGCCAAGTCCGGTTGGTTGACGAAATCATACTCCAGGCGTTCCGTGGCGATGGGTTGTTTGGTCAGTTTGACACATGGCATCCCGTCGTCGTCACAGAAGAATTCCGTGTGCACGCCTATAGGTTCGAACAGGCCGTGTACGGCAGAATCTCCTTGGGCACTGTCTGCGAACAGGCCGGTCAGTATGATTTCTGCGTCTTTGTCGGGTGTCAGTGCCATCATTTCATACCAGTAAGATGCCGCGCTCCAGTCGTTTTCTATATAATAGGGTGTCGGGCGGTAAGGTTGCGGTTCCACCTTAATGTGTCGTTCGTCTGTCCATTCCGCTTGTGCACCGAAGTCTTTCATCAATTTCAGGGTCAGGTCGATGTAGGGGCGTGAAATGACCTGTCCGGCCAGTTCCAGTTCCAAGCCCTTTCTTAGGACCGGACCGATCATCAGCAAAGCAGAAATGTATTGGGAACTCACGTCTCCCGGCAGGCTGAGCCGGCCTCCCTCATGCAGTCCGCCGGAAATACGCAGGGGGGGATAACCTTCCGTTTCCACATATTCTATTTGTGCGCCCAGTGTCCGTAGGGCATTTACCAAGATGCCGATGGGGCGTTGTTTCATCCGGGCTGTACCGGTCAGGGTATGTGTCCCCTCGTTCACAGACCAGTAAGCCGAAAGGAAACGCATGGCCGTACCGGCCGCCATGATGTTGATGGGGTCGTCGGTTTGCGTCAATGCCCTTACCATGACGAATGTGTCGTCGCAGTCCGACACATTTTCCGGCAAGTCTTTTCCTCCGGCCAGTGCATGGATGATGAGTGCCCGGTTGCTGATGCTTTTGCTAGCCGGCAGTATGGTTTTATGCCGCAGGTGTGGCGGCGCGGTAAGTCTGATTTGCATGTTTTGCTTAAAATGTGGGTTATACCGACACAAAAGTAGAAATTTATTTGGAGAATTCAAAAACAATTTCTACTTTTGCACCCGCAAACGGGATGTAGCTCAGTCCGGTTAGAGTACTCGTCTGGGGGGCGAGTGGTCGCTGGTTCGAATCCAGTCATCCCGACAAGACATCAAGGCATCGGTAATCCAAGGATTATGGATGCTTTTTTTGTATGGTTATAGTTTCCACGTTCCGCATGCTTTCCCTCCCAAGGTTTTTCAGAAAAGAGCCTTCATCTTTCAGGAGATATGTCAACTTCTTGTTATATAGTTTGTTATGGGATGAAGAAGAGGAAGGCCATCTTTCAGTTTCCTTTCATTGCAGAAAGCGGATTTTCATCATGAGGCAAATGAAAAATCATTCGGCTGAGATTCGTTTTTCGTTCTCAGCCGAATGATTTTTCAATCTCAGGCAAACGATTTTTCGTTCTGCGCCGAACGAAATGAGGCTTGGCTGAAGGATGCCTGAAACATCCTTCAACCTGTAACATCAATATTATGAACGGATTACCATGAAGCCTGAAAGATGAAGGGTCTTTTTGTAAAATCCCTGTGCAGGTACCTCGGGGGTTACCACCAGATTTGTTTTCCGTCTTCGTAAGTGAAGATTCTTTCTTCCGAGCCTTTGGTACGGTTGTGCAGGCGGAACAAGGCATGGGCCGGGGCGTTGCCGTATTCCAATACCGCCTCGAAATTCCCCGTCTTGCGCCCTAATGACATCCATGTCCCGTGGTTCCAATAGAACAATTCGTATTCTTCGCCTTCGCGGATGAAGTTGTCGTCGTTGCGCGGCAGGAAGATGATGCGTGCCACGTTTTCCGGCTGTTCCAGTTCCCATCCGTACCATACGCCGTACACGTCATGGGAGTCGTAGAAGGAAAGGACATTGCCGTCGAACAGGTTTTCCGGCCCACACCAGGGACGTACGTGGAAGTTGCCCATCAGCCGTTTATGCTTCAGCGTGTCGCCGGCGGCATTGAACGTATAAAGTTCGGCCATGTTGCCTCTCGACCAGTCCGGTGACAGATAACGGAAATATCTGTATTTGCCGGTGTAACGGGGATGGACGACATGGAATTTGTTGTCCTTCAGGTGCGGGATGACATGTATGGTCAGTGAATCGCTGAAGTCTTCCTGGTTGGCCACTTGGAACTTCCCGCCGATTACACCCTGAAGGAATTGGTTGGAACGTACGTCGCGGAATTTGCGTTTCACTTCCACCGTCGTGCGTTGTGTGGTGTCGGCTGTCATTTTATGGATATTTCCTTGTGGGTCTAAAAGGAAAGCGTCTCCGGCCGGAACCGTGCCGTTTTCTTCGGAATAATGTACGGGCATGTACACTACGTTTCGTGCCATGTCCCGGAAGGTGGCTTTCCGTCCGTGGCGCGTGCCCCAATGCACGATGCTCCAGTCTTGGTTGTCGAAGACGGACAGGTAGACGAATCTGCCGCTTTCAACGTCGTCGTACAACTCCACCTCCACATCGGAAGTGGCCGTGTATTCCCTTGTCACATCCATGATATAAGGTGTGTCGAAAAGGTCGGGAATCTCTTCTTCTCCCTTGTTCAGCATGTAGAGCGATTCCGGTTGCTTCTCGTAGGTCTGGCGGAACACTTTGGTCAGCCGGTCTTCCTTCCGTTTCATGAAGTGGTCTCCGAGCCGTTCCCCCGGATTGAAGGGGATGAAAGAATGGTTATTGGGAAAGAACACGCACCATTCATGCCCCAAGCTCCGGTTGCCCCACTGGGGAGTGAAGTCGATGGTGGCAGGCAGTCCATGCGCCCTCAGCACGGCCACGCACAGGTGTGCATATTCCTTGCAGGAAGCCGACTTGACATGTTCGAGTGCCGTGAGGGGGAGATCGGGAAGGAATTGCGGAGGATAATAAATGACGGAACGCATGCCTCCCAGAATGTCGTTGGCCATGCCATAGGCATAGGTGGAGTTGTCTTGGTTGGGGGCGTATGCTTCGCGCACCCATGAAGGCACGGTGAATGTCCTCCTCCAAAGGCTTGTCTTTTCATTCCCGATACGGTAAGGCAGCACATAGCGGCAGAACATTTCGAAACTGTATTGTTTGTTCCAGTTCTGTTGCCATACGGTGAATGCGCTGTCGATATGTTCGGTCAGGAAGTCTGCCGTGAGGGTTTGGGCGTCATACAGGCGGTTGTCCTGGTTTAATTCCAAATCCAGACCTGTTCGTTGCAGGATGGTGTCGTATTTCATGATCCAGAACACACGGTCTCCGTTGCAATGGCGGAACACACTGTCCATGTAATTGTCGTACACGTCGACGGCTTCACCGGTGTGGGCGAAATGCCCGTCCATGTTTTCCAGAAGGAAGCGTGCGGCTTTCTCTTTGAGCGGCTCATTTTTGTAATGTTCCAATACGGTTTCCAGTTCCCGGTGGTTTTCACCGGTTTTTTCCAGCGTCTGCCTGATGCTCGTTTTCTGGCAGGAGGAGACGGCTAAGCTTGCGGCAAGGCAGCAAAGAAGAAGGTTTTTCATTGCAGTTGATTTTAATGTTGTGGAATAGCGGACATGTTGAACATGTAGACGAAAGAGCAAACGGCCAGAATTAAAAGCCCGGCTTTTATCCATTTGTTCCGCAAAAGCCATATAAGCCCGAACCATCCGTATGACAGGATGAGCGGGCTGTACAATCTGAATGGCATGCTTCCTATGACTCCATAATGAAACAGGCAAGACGGGACGAGAGTTCCAACGATGAGGCATAGGCTGATGCAGAACCATGCCACGCCGGATTTGCTATTCCATTCCGGGACGTTAACCTGCCTAGTGGTGTTCATCCCATAAAGGTACAGCCAAAGTATTACCGCGCCAAAAAGGTTTTCCGATGCTTCCCATATTTTAGCAGATAATGGGTTGTCCGAAAGGAAAAAGGTTGGAATGGACATTAGAATGAACAGGATGGCCAAAGCGTAAGCCGAACGTTTCAGGTTAAACTTATGACGTTGGTTGATATGGCAGATACATCCGTGTATGAGCAGGATGACAGGGAATGAGAAGAGCAAGAATGCGGGGAACAATGCTTCAGCCCTCATTGCGGCACCGTCCGGGACGAAATGGGGGCGGGCTATATGTTGGCTCATTCTGTTGGCTCCAATGAACAGTAATGGCAGCAGGGCGCGGAGGATAAGTTTGATTTGAGTGGTCATGTGTTTAAAAAATTAAAGGAGTATTCCATTTGTTATTTAGATATTCTATTCGTATCATTGAGTGAAAAACACATTATATATGAATAATATCAAAAATAGTACACCTGTAACGCGTTCGGAACGTTCTATATACTTTATGCTATTAGGAGTTTCTTCCTTTTTGTACTTCTTCTTGCCGTACCCCCATTCATAAAATTGGGATAACGCAGAGATAAGTATGATATAGGATACTAATGTGGTAGTGAAATCCGAGTGTAGGTTGGTTCCCTCTAAAGAATATACGGTAAGGATGATTATCCCCATAAAGTAGTATATAATACGGTTGAAATCTTTTTTCATATGGTCTTTATTTAATCGTTATAGTTTTATAAAGGTAATCTTTGTTCCTTTTGCTCATTGTACAAACGTCAGACTTCCATACGACAGGTATTCCTTTTCCAGTAATCCCTTCCGCTTCCACAGAAATGACGGTCTGTTTGCTGTTGTTGAAGAGCCGTACGGTAGCTTCCCCTTTTTCGTCGAACTTGACTTCCGGAATCCAGAGTAGTGTACGCCGGTAGTCTTTGGTGTCAGGCAGAGGTTTCCGGCTGTAATCGGGGCTGTAGAAATCCTCGCAGACGGCATAGCCTCGCAGGACGTAATGCCGGTCCCGGTAAGTCCTTTGGTATCCGTCGTTGGGGAAGAGGCGGTAGTCTATGATGACTTCGGGCTGGTTGTCTTGTGCATACTTCCAACTGCCTTGTTCGCGAGGGGCATAATCGGTGTAGATATAGATTTTGTCAAGGTAACGGAGCAGGCGGTATTTCTTGAGCTTTTGTTTGGAAATACTGAAATTGGATCCTATTGGGGTTGGACTTTTTTCGTCATGCTCCGGTTCTTCATATTTATCAGAAAGGAGAATTCCCGATTTATTGGAACTGGCAATGGCGTAGTCTTCTTGGCTGTTGAAGTCTTGGTCATTCCTGGTATTTTCATTTGGATTCATTTTTAATGGGATTCCGTCAAACCATTCTTTGATAGAGTACCGTCTGTCTTGTCCCATGTCATTCGCAAAACTAAAAGCGATTTGTTGTGAGAAAGTTCTCCAATCATGTTTTCCTCCGTTCAATCCATGGTCGGTTATGAGGTTGAAAGCTTTATAAGCATCTATGATGATGGTGGGTTTGCTGTTGTTGAATCGTCGTAATCCATTTCGTTTGTTGCGAATGGTTACAGTGGGAAGTTTACGCCCGTTGAATACGCCAGAAACGGTGTATAGACTGTCAGGATAGTTCGTTTCATATTCTTTGTCTTGGTAAAATGTGTACGGTTTAGGGAAATTGGGATAGAAATGGTTGAGCTTTACGTAAAAATCGGGATATTCTGTTTCATCCATGAATCCCTTTCTCTGTTTTTTTATGGCATCCCTTACTGGGTCTTTGGCATCAGAAGCCATGAGGTTTAATACGCAATCTTCATAAAATTTTGGGGTAACCATGTAGAATGTACTTTGTTGGGTTTTCTGCATTAGTTCAAGCGTGCTTTCTCCTTGGAGGAAAGAAGCTATGACATGTACTTCCTTCTTCATTTTTGAGATGGATGGAGCGTACAAGTCCTGTAGTGTTTTACCTTTGAATTTAGAGGCGCATATTTCTGTGGTATAGAAATCAATGGGTTTAACTTCTTCTTTTTGGTTGTCATGTGCATCTTTTCTCATTAATGAGGTTATCCATGCTTTTTCTCCGAAATCATTGTCTTTATATAATGAATAGGTATGATTCACCTGTCCTTCTATAGTCTGTGACTTTTCGGGCAGGAACCGTAATGAAAAGGCTTCAATTCCCGCCATTTCTTTCCATTCGTATCTTCTCCATCCCTGCACCATCAACAGCAGGTCCAAGTCCCTGCGGTGCATGCTGTCGTCAGCTTCGAAATAATATCCGGGATTTTCGACGAACCCTTTGATTTCGCTGGCGAGCATCATTTCCGTGAGCATGGTTCCGTTGTCATAGGTTTGTTCTTCCGTGGCCCTGTCCCTGACTGCAAGGGATACGGATGTGGCCGTGTCTTGTATGTCTTGTAGTTTCAGGTTTAGTGTGACGGGTGCGAACGGCTCGTATTGTGGTTCTATTCCATGGATGTCGATCCTTGCAGAATCGTAGTCGTGGCGGTTGACGAAACACAGCCTGTCGGCATAGATTTGCCCTTTCCCGTCGAATACTGTGATTTGGTTCACCCCCGTGCACAGTTCGTTCAACGGGATGGTTACGTTTGTCTTTCGTTTGTCTCCGAAGTCGATGTGCTGTAAGGTTTGGGGTACTCCTTGTGCCATAACCTGCAGGGCCAGTCCTTCCGGGAAGTCCGTCAATCCTTCGCTTCTTTGCAGTTCTATTCTTAGCAGGGTGTCCTGTCTAACCTGCAAGGCGATGCCTTCTTCCTCCACTTCAGGGAGTTTCACTTCATAGTCGTATCCTTTGTATTGGAAAACGGCTTTGTACCCTTCTTCGGACGCAACATCGTGCAGGATGAATGTACACCTTCCCCTGTTTCCGGTTCGGGTTTTGGTTATCTTCTTTCCTTGTGGGTCGAGTATGTCAAATTCCACGTTTTCCAGATGTTCCACCTCTTCCGTATTGAGTTCCAGAGCAACGTTGCAGTCCGTTCCGGTTATGAGGTTTCCTCCTTCTGGATAGAATTTCAGTTCGAGTTCCGGTTTCCCTTTCCGTGCCTTGAAATACCTCCTTAAAGGACGTAGTGTCATGTCTTTGGTGTAATGTCCCGTTTCTTTTGGCTTGTCGTAGACGGGGAACACCCTTGAATAGAGTTTTTCATAATCCCGAAAGAAGTCTTTGGCCATTTCCTTGTTATAGAAAGCGTCCTCGCTCCATTGGGCATGCGGATGTTCGTATTGCCCGAAGTTGAGCATCCACCGTGTGTATGCCCGTAGTTCGTAATATCCGGCATAGAGTGAATCCGTCAGTACGAAAGCACCGTTAGCTGTTCCATTCGGCATTTCGAGTTGCTGCCTTTCGACGAGGAATCCATCCGGTGTGAGCAGTTCCACGTAGAGGATTTTGCTCAAGTCGGTCAGTGTTCCTTTGTCGCTGCGTGTGACATATCCTTTGTACCAAATCGTATCGCTCACGAAGTAGCAGGTATTGTCGAGGTGGAGATATACCTTTTCCTGTGGCAACCCGATGCCGAAACCCTGTACCTTACGGTAAAGGGAATCGGTTTCTGGGCTTGCCGATGCGTAGAAGCTTACGGTCAAGCTTATGGCGAGTAAGATAAAAATGCCCTTTTTCATACCTTTGTTTTTTAGTATTACGTTTAAGTTACCTTTAAGCCACAATTATTCTGTTATTTTTTATAAACGATAGGTATTCCTTTCCCGGTGATGCCTTCCGCCTCCACGGAAATGACGGTCTGTTTGCTGTTGTTGAAGAGCCGTACGGTGGCTTCCCCTTTCTCGTCGAACTTGACTTCCGGTATCCAGAGTAGTGTACGTCGGTAGTCCTTGGTGTCAGGCAGAGGTTTCCGGCTGTAATCGGGGCTGTAGAAATCCTCACAGACAGCATAGCCTTGCAAGCGGTATCGGCGGTCGCGACATGCCGGGAAGTATTGGCCGTCGGGGTAGAGGCGGTAGTCGATGATGACTTCCGGTTGGTTGTCCTGTTTGTATTTCCAACTGCCTTGTTCTCGGGGTACGTAATCGGTATAGATATAGAATTTGTCCAACCAACTCAGATAACTGTATTTCCTGAGCGTCTGATAGCCTCCGATGTTGGGCTTTGGAAGTTCCACTTTGACGGGAGAGATGGCATGTTCGAGAGGCGCTTTTACTAAACGGTACCAGTTTTTTGTTTTTTGAGTATTCCCGTCATACCTTTTCTCACGGTAGTATTGCCTGTGCATATTCATGTCTCCCACGTATAATGCTGCTAATAGATGGTACACAGAATCCCCCATGTAGTAAAATGGCCGGTCGCTCATTCCATAGTCAGCCATCAGGTTATAAGCCTCGTATGCATCGATTACGACAGCCGGTTTGGTGGGGTCGTAATGGCGTAGCCCGCCCCTTTTGGCCTGTACGGTGACGGCAGGCATATATCTGTTGGTGAAGGATGCGCGTACGATGCTGTCTTCTCCTTCAAAATGTGGCATGTCTTTTCTGGTGGCATCCTGATAATAATTGTATGGCTTGGCAAAGTGCGGGTAGAAAAGGTCCATTTTCACGTAATAGTCCGGCCAAGCTTCCTCGTCGGTAAAGTCCTTTTGCCGACTTCTGGTGATGTAGTCAGTTCCTTTGTCCTGTCTTGCGGCACTGAGGAAGAGCATGTATTCCCCGTAGATTTTTGGCGTTTGCATGTAAAAAGTTCCGTTTCTTGTAGGCTGTTTGAGTTCAATCGTTTTTCCGTTTTGTACAAACATGGCCCATACATTCACTTCCCTTTTGAGGTTGCTGGCTTTTTTGAAATCCACATTCCATTTTTCGGCATGGTTGACACATCCGGCGACGGTCTGGAACTTTTCCGGTAACCAGTTAGGGGTGAATGGTTCGATGTCGGCCATCTTTCTCCATTCGTATCTTCTCCAGCCCTGTACCATCATGAGTAGGTCGAGTGCCTGGAGATGAATGCTGTCGTCGCTTTCGAAATAAAATCCAGGGTTTTCCACGAATCCCCTGATTTCACTGGCGAGCAGCATTTCCGTGAGCATGGTGCCATTGTCGTATGTGGGTTCTTCCGTAGCCCGGTCACGTATGGAGAGCGACACGCTTCGTCCTTGTTTGTTCGTGTCCGTAAGTTTCAGGCGTAAGGTGATGGAGTCGAATGGCTCATACTGTTTTCCCGTTCCGGAAATGGTTATTTGTGGCTTGTCATAGTCGTGGAGGTTTACGAAGAATAGCCGGTCCGCATAGATTCTTCCCTCGCTGTTGAATATTATAAGTTGGTTTACTCCGGTGGAAAGTGTCCGGAGCGGGATTTTTACGGTATCGTATTTTCCTTTTATGTTTTTCTTTAATGGGAGGTAGAACTTGGAGACTCCTTGATGCATGACATGCAGTGCAATATTCCGTTCTATTCCTACGGCTTGTATGGAGGCTTCGACTGTGGAGTCGGTTTGTGTGACAGACAGGGCGCAGCCGTTTTTTTCTACTTCCGGTAACTTTTCGGAGAATTTCACCCCCTTTAATGTGAATGTGGCCTTGTATTTTCCTTCGGGAGATATGTCTTTCAGGATGAATGAGGCCCTTCCTCTCTTGTCGGTTTGGCATTCGCTGACTTTCTCCCCGTCTTGGTCTGTGATGGTGATGTCAATGTGTTCCAAATGTTTGCCTTCTTCGTCATTCAGTTCCAAGGCAACCCGCCCGGTTGTATTTTGCACAAGGTGTCCTCCCTCCGGATAAAAGCGTAGGACAGCGGTCGGTTTCAGTTTCCGTGCCTTGTAATATCTTCTCATGGGTCTTAGGGTCATTTCTTTGGTGTAACGTCCTTCTTCTTTAGGTTTGTTATAAACGGGGAACACCCGGGAATACAGCTTTTCATAATCCCTTATATAGTCATCTTTCATTTTACGGCTATAAAAGCCATGGCTTTTACGTGAAATGTGAGGGTATTCACATTGCCCGAAGTTGAGCATCCATCGGGTATAGGCACGTAGGTCATAGTAGCCTGCATAAAGCCGTGAGTGTTCCTTTATCGCTTCGTGTGACATATCCTTTATACCAAATTGTGTCTCCTAAGAAATAGCAGGTATTATCGAGGTGGAGGTACACCTTTTCCTGTGGCAACCCGATGCCGAACCCTTGTACTTTACGGTAAAGGGAATCGGTGTTGGCCTTTGTTATTTTGCTTGATATAAATATGCAAAGAAAGACAAATAAAATTTTGTATAGAATATTGTTCATTATATTTTCTCTAAAGTTAAGAATAAGA
>ENA-UEPN01001102-UEPN01001102.1-human-gut-metagenome-genome-assembly--contig:-NODE-1102-length-15715-cov-3.830029_pt1 | contig 15715 bp, 10 predicted proteins | sample MGYA00242897_ERZ507910 | MGnify/ENA primary metagenome ERZ507910 (study PRJEB26167, sample SAMN06115525) | human gut metagenome | host: Homo sapiens | place: China:Jiangxi | collected 2015-08-20...
GAAAAGATGAGTTTCGGCGACGAAGTTTCCGTCGAAATCAAACCTCGTTTGGAGGATATGGATTTCATCGCCACACCGATGGACATCGATGTGGTTTACGAAGATGACGACATCTTGGTCATCAATAAACCGGCAGGATTGGTTGTACATCCGGCCGCCGGCCATTGGGACGACACGCTCTTAAACGGTCTGCTGGCTTACAACCCGATTTTCAGAACACTGCCTCGCGCCGGTATTGTTCACCGTTTGGACCGCGACACCACCGGTTTGATGGTTGTGGCCAAAAACGAAAAAGCCATGCTCGATTTGGTCCAGCAGCTTCAGGCCCGCACAGTAAAACGCGAATACTGGGCGTTGACACGCGGTAAGGCACCTGCGGATAAAGTCATTGAAGCGGCTATTGAACGTGATCCTCGAAATCCGCTGCGTTTTACGATCGGAAAAGGCGGCCGAGCTAAACCTGCGACAACACATATTCGCTGCATTGATCAGAAAGAAGTCAAAGGTAAGCCTTTCTCTTGGGTTGCCTGCCGATTAAAAACCGGCCGCACTCATCAAATTAGAGTACACATGGAATCCATCGGCCTGCCGCTGATCGGGGATCCCCTCTACCGCAATAAACTTCCCAAACCTAAAGAAGATGGTTCCGTGCTGAATTCTTTCGATCGACAGGCACTGCATGCCAGTCGTTTGGGGCTGATCCATCCGGCCACCAAAGAAACGATGGAATGGTTTGCCGAACCGCCCCAGGATTTTAGGGATTTGATGGATGAATTGGGCTTCGGTCCGTGGGATCGTCCTTCCGAAGTCTTCGGAGATCCGGTTGTCATGATCGACAACGATGAGTTGTCAGAGAATCAGAAAGCCGTCGGTAAGATCAGCTCTTGGGATGACTTCGATTTCGGAGACGACGATGATGACGCCGATTCCAACTGGAAAATCGAACGCACGAAAGAATAAGGATGCAGTCCATGCAAAGTAAACCGGAATTGGAAGTGATCGTTCCCGAATGGAACGCTCCGGAAAACATCAAAGCTTTCTTTACGCTTCGTTCAGGCGGCATGTCTGCCTGCGCCTATGGCGACAAAGACGGCTTTTGCGGCCTTAATCTCGGAAATCATGTCGGAGACAATAAGTACTCGGTTCGCGGAAATCGCAGAATTGTGACCGATATGTTAGGCGCTGAGCCCAAGTGGCTCAGCCAGGTTCATTCTTCTCGAGTCGTCCGAGCAGAGGATAACAACGCTGAAGAACAAGCCGACGCCGAATTTACGACTGCCGCCGGTATTCCCTGCGTTGTCATGACCGCCGACTGTGTGCCGGTGTTGCTTTGCGACAAAAAAGGAATCGTTATTGCAGCCGCTCACGCCGGATGGAAGGGCTTAGCTGACGGAGTCCTGCAAAACACCGTCGCAGCCATGAGAAAAGAAATCGGTGATGAAGCCGAAATCATCGCTTGGATCGGACCGCATATCCGCAAAGATCATTTCGAAGTGCGGGACGACGTCGCAGACTACTACCGAGCATCTGCTGTTAAAGCCGCAGCCGACGATGCATTGGAATCGATCGGAGAGGGCGTCTGGCACTTGGATTTAGCCCGCTTTGCCAAGGAAGCTTTAAAGCAGGCCGGTGTGACTGAAGTCACCGATTGCGAACGTGACACATACTCCGATCCCGAGCATTTTTACAGCTATAGAAGAGATAAGGTAACAGGACGCCATGGCGCATTCATCTGCAAGCGATAGTTCGAGAAGAAGATCCGGCGAGATCAGCTGGTATTACATTCAGCCCGGCTTCAAATTAATTGACGCTAAGAAATGTGCTTGGGCTTTCGCTTTCTTCGTTTTTATTTTGTTCGTGATCAGCCGCTTTTCCCGCAGTCTTATCTTTGACTCCCCGTGGGCGCTCTTGATCGTGCCCGGCGTGGCGGCGTTTGTGATTTGGCTCATGCTTGTCATGCAGCCGCATCGCCAGGTTTATTACCGGCTGGATCAGGACGGAGTTTTCTGTGATTATCGTTCTTCGGCTTCAGCCCTCACAAGTTTCTTGGATTTGATTCTTAGCCTGCTGGGTTCAATCATCAGACTCAAGAACACCTTCTACATCAACAAACACTCTTCCCGCTCCCGTATGTTTGAGTGGGGAGAAGTTGTTGCCGTGCACGAAGCGCCTTATTGGAAAAAAATTACGCTGCAGGCCGGTTTGCACGGCGAGTTAAATCTTTGGACTAACGCTGAAAACTACGGCAATGTACTCACGCTGGTACGCGAATACGTTGCAAAAGAAAGGAAAAACTATGATTAAGAAGATCTTAGGGATAGCTGTTCTTTTTGGACTGATGATGACTGCTGCTCAAGCTAAAACTTTCTTGGTTGATGTTCGAACCCCGTCGGAAATTGCGACGACGGGCAAGGTTGAAGGCGCCTTGGTTGCCAATTACTCCGCGCCGGACTTTGTGGATCAATTTAAGGCCTTAGGCGCAAAGCCTGACGACGATATTGAGCTTTACTGCCGTTCAGGCCGCAGGGCTGAAATGGCAAGCCAAATCCTTGGCAAGCTCGGATATAAACATATCCGCAACCTCGGCGGCTACGAAGCCGCTGCCGAAACCCTTAAACGACCTCTTGTGAAGTAAATAAATGACTAAACGTCCTCCCCGTGTGGGATTCGTCTCTCTCGGCTGCCCGAAAGCTCTTGTCGACAGCGAGCGTATTGTTACCGAACTCAGAGCCGAAGGCTACCTCATTAGTTCGACCTATAAAGACTCTGATCTTGTGATTGTGAACACTTGCGGCTTTATTGATGCCGCAGTTCAGGAGTCCCTGGAAGCCATTTCAGAGGCCTTGAATGAGAACGGTAAAGTCATCGTGACCGGCTGCTTAGGCGGTAAAAATACCGATGAGGGCAACTTCGTTGCACTGCGTTTCCCTAAACTTCTCGGTGTCACAGGCCCTGAGCAAACCGAAGAGGTCCTTCGTCTGGTGCATGAAAATCTTCTCAGGCCGCATGAGCCTTTCGGTGATTTAGTGCCTGCAGGCGGTGTACTGCTGACGCCAAAGCATTACGCCTACCTCAAGATCGCAGAGGGCTGCAACCATCACTGCACGTTCTGTATTATTCCTTCGCTGAGGGGCCCGTTGGTTTCGCGTCCGATTGGCTCTGTAATCCGTGAGGCTTCTAATCTCGTCAAGAGCGGCGTCAAAGAACTGCTTGTGATTGCACAGGATACGGCAGCCTACGGTCAGGATGTGAAATACAAGCTGGATTTCATCGGCGGCCGAGCCGTTAAGACCAACATTAAGGTCTTGTTTGAGGAACTCGGCAAACTCGGCGTTTGGGTACGCCCTCACTACATGTACCCGTATGCGTCTGTCGATGAAATCGTTCCCTTGATGGCTGAAGGCAAGATCCTTCCGTACCTCGACGTTCCTTTCCAGCACGCCCATCCGAGAATCCTGAAAGCCATGAAGCGTCCGGGCAGTGAATACAACATGGAACGCATTAACGCCTGGCGCGCGATTTGTCCGGATATCACAATTCGTTCGACCTTTATCACCGGATTCCCGGGAGAAACCGAAGAAGAATTCCAGTATCTTTTGGACTTCCTCAAAGAAGCTCGTCTCAACCGAGTTGGCTGTTTTGCTTACTCTCCGGTTGAAGGGGCGGCTGCCAACGATCTGCCCGGAGCTCTTCCGGAAAGCGTTCGCGTAGAAAGAAGAGAACGTTTCATGGAAGTTCAGAGCGAAATCTCTAAGGAACTTTTGCGAGAAAAAGTCGGTAAGACGATCAAAGTCTTAGTCGACGAAGCGCCCGATGAAGACGGCATTGCAACAGCTCGATCTTCAGCCGATGCGCCTGACATCGACGGTTTGGTGTTCATCGAAGGCAATCCGGACGTGAAGCCCGGAGACTTTGTCGACGTTAAGGTCACGGATTCTTCCGACTATGACCTCTTTGCGGAAGTTGTGAAAGAACCTTAATCTTCAGCTCTCTGAGGGACCGCCTCGGTGCGGCGGTCTAAAAATAAAAAGCGGCTCATGCTTGGAATCCCAAACATGAGCCGTGTTGCTAACTACTAAATGAAAAAGTTTCGATGCTGCAGGCGTAGGTTAGAAGCTGTGGCTCAAACCTGCACTGATCGTCCAGCTGTTGAGTTCCTCGATAGAGGAAGCAGCTTTCTTGCCCTGGCCGTAACCGGCGAAGGAGTAGAACAATGTTCTCTTGCTGATCGGATATTCATAGGCCGTAGCAATCGAGTACATGCTGTAGTCACGAGAACCTTCTTTGATCTTGCCGAAGCCGTAGTTGCCCTGAAGTTTGGCCGTGCCGCCGGCAACCGGAACACCGATAGAAGCAGAGAAGCCGTGCTGGTTGGCGCCTTTAGCTCCTAACTGGTTGGCAAATGCGTAAGTCGGCAAGCGGTTGGCGCGGTAAGCAAACTGGTAAGCACCGTAGAGACTGAAGGAACCGAAGTCATAAGATCCACCGAGTGTAAAGACTTGGGAGCTCTTCAGGTTCTGTTCTTTGTGGTCATACATTTCCCACATGGCGCTGAAGAGGGCAGGTCCTTTGGCATATTCATAGCCGACACCGTAGTAGTGATTGTCTTTAGACCATTTCTGTTCGTCGCCGTTGTCACCCATGTCGTTGGAGTACATGAAGTGAATGGTGGAGCCGTTCATGTCCGGTGTGTTGTACAGCAGGACATTGTCCATACGGTCGGACAGAATGAACGTGCCGTAGATATTGCCGGTGCTGTAGTAGGAAGTCCAAAGAGAGGAACCGTGCAGAATATTGTAGGTTCCGCAGTCGGAAGACAAACCGCCTGTACGGCCGGCTGCAAAGGTACCGAAAGGAGTGGATACGGACAGCGCGCTCGGACGGGCGAAGGCCTTGGAAGAATTCATGGCGTCGCCAGAGAATGTCTTAAAGCCTTGTTCCAGGATAAAGCCGAGGTTGTATCCGCTGCCTAAATCTTCGTTGCCTTTGATGCCGAAGCGGGAACCGGCCCAGATGCTGTTGTCAAAGCCCACTCGAGCTGCTTTGCCTTTGGCCTTGGAAACCGACACGGCCCCGTCAACTACTCCGTAAAGCGTCACGTCGGAAGCGGCGTAGACGCCGGAGGAGACGGCACAAAGAAGTGCTGCAATGAGAGCTAATTTCTTCATTTCTATCTCCTCCTCAGATTACTTGGAAGCAATGCCGTTCATGATCATCTGCTTGCCGTCTTCGATGTTGTCCGTGTAGATGCGGTCACGGCTGACATACGGAACTTTGGCGCGATAGTCCTGATATAGCTTGCGGGTAGCTTCAGACATCTTGAAGTCGCCTTTGAGTTTCTTTCTCAGGTCAATACCCTGTGTGGAGTGCAGCATTTCCAGGCTGTAGACGTAGCCGGTGTTGTCGGCGATTCGTTTCAGTCTTTCAGCAACCAGCGGGAGGTTGGTGTAGGTGTCTTCAATGTCACCGGCAACCGGAGTTCCGAGGGCGGAAACAGGATTGCTCTGAGCAAGGCTGTCAGCGTGCATAGCGACGAAGGGTTTCTGGATGGCGCCGAAGGCGTGACCCTTGTTTTCAGGATCGGACAGGAAGCGTGTCAGACCGGTGAAATGGTCGTCAGAAAGCTGGATCGTGCGCTGGACGCTGTTATGAGACAGATGAGTCATGGCGATGCCGAGGCGCTGAGCAGCCATGGCAACCGGCAGCGGTTCGAAGTTGGATGTCGGGATGATGGCGCCTTTCAGTCCGTTGCCTTCGACGAAGTACATGGCAACCTGGCTATGGTCGGCGTAATCCTTGCCGGCGTTCAGAATGGTGGCGGGATTGTCGTCGGAAGAGTTAATCTGAACCTTGATTTCTTTGTCTAAGTCCTTGAGCGCTTCGCGAGCTTCACGCATGGTGTAGACCGTAGTGCGGAAGGACAGAGGATCCTGAAGTGCGCGATCCTTGTTCTTTTCCCAGAGGTAAGAACCTTTCAGATTGTCGCGAATCTTAGAGGCTTCTTCCAGTCCGGAGAAAGGATGGACTTTGGTGACTTGAGGAAGAACCGGAGCAATATTGCCGTTCAGAGCCTCCAAGCTCAACGCAAAGACGCGGGGTGTGGCATCGATGATGGTGCGGGCGTGGCGTGCGGCATCCATCGTCTCAGCTACAGCTGCGGCATTGGTAGACAAAATGGCAAGAGCGTCTTTACCTTCCGGAACCAGAGGTTTGAGACCGGCCTTCTGGAGCGCTTCTTTACCGCTCATTTCTTTGCCGTCTACCTTAGCGCGCCATTCACCCATCATGACGGCGCCGACGTGAGAAGACATCGTGATGTCAGCTTCACCGACAGAACCGCGGGACGGAATTTCCGGTGTAATGCCTTTGTTCAGGAATTCTTTATAGAGCTCGGCAACGTAGGGCTGAGCACCTGTCTGGCCGGCAAGAAGAGTATTCAAGCGAATGACCATCTGCAGACGAGTCAGCTCTTTGGACATCATCGGGCCGATAGCAGCGGAGTGGCTTCTCAAAGCGTTGTGGTTGAAGGCTTTGGAAGCTTCGATAACTTCTTCGGAGAGTTCACCGTTTGCTTTGAACAGCGGTTTGTCTTTGTTCAGACCGACGCCGACGGTCAGACCGTAAACCGGTGTGCCGCCTTTGGCAGCCAAAAGAACCAGTTCATGAGCCTTTTTGAGGCGGTCCATGGCTTAAGGAGCGATGGCGACGGTGTCTTTGCCTTCGGCGATGGCCCAGGCTTCGTTCTGAGTGAGGTTGGAGCCGTTAAGGGTAACAACTCCGGCATTGGCGATTCCGGCAGACATAAGGAGTAAAGCAATGATGGAAAGTCTCATTTTATTTTCCTCTTGGATTCGAAGGGTTAAATACTGGAGAAATTACTTAATTTGATATTTGAATTCGTTGCAGTTGTTGCAGTAAACCTGAGAGGTCTTGTGCTCGGAGTGGCAGGCCGTGCAGGCGATACCTTCACCGTAGTGATGGCTGGCGTGCGGATTGGGCTCGACGTTCTTCAGATTTTTGGTTTTTTCAGCAACGGCTGCATAGCTCTGATGGCAGGTTAAGCAGGCTTTGTTGTCAGGTGTGACGAACTGCTTTCTACCGACTGCATTTTCTTTAGTGTGGCAGGCTGCGCAGTCCTTGATGTTCTGGTGGTAGGGCTTTACTTGCTGAGCAGAGGCCGGAAGAGCGATAAATAAAGCGGCTGCGAGAACGAGAAGATTGAACGATTTCATGTTGTTATCCTTTCCGTGGTGAGGCTATTCGAGGTTGACAGGTGTGTTGGCGACGACGGCGTCTCCGGCGACTCGGCCGGTTACGAGACCGTCAGCGATGGCGCATCCGCCGAGACGGCTGGCACCGTGTGTACCGCCGGTAACTTCACCGGCTGCGTAAAGGCCCGGGATCGGTTTTTGCGTTCTGACGTTAAGCACTTCGGCGTTCTTCGTGATACCGACGCCGCCCATGCAGTAGTAAACTTTCGGCCAGACGCGGGCCGCATAGAAAGGAGCCTGTTTAATTTCAATAGCGAGAGCGAGCGGACGGTCGAACTGTTTGTCTTTGCCTTCACGGACGTAGGCGTTGAATTCTTCAACTTGCTTGATCAGTGCTTCCTTAGGAATACCGTAAGCATCTGCAAGTTCTCCCAGCGTATCGAACTTCTTGATGACGCCGTACTTCAGACCATTCTTCAGTGTCTGAGCCTGTTTGACGCCGACGCTGTCGGTGAAGCAAATCGGGTAAACGGGTTTTCCGTTTTCGTCGAGCTGCTTAAGGATGGCGTCGGAACGAGCCTTGCGGTCAGCGAGTTCGTTGACGAAACGTCTGCCGGTGCGCTTGTCAACCATGATGCCTTTCGGGAAACCGGCAATCGTGTTGAACTGAGAAACTAAGCCGAAACCGCGTTCGTCAGGAGAAGACCAAGGTCCGAGCTGAATCTGGTCGAGCTGGATCGGTAGAGCACCGATGGCCAGCATATTCTGAAGAACTTCGCCGGTGGCGCCGGGATGGTTGGTGGATTCAAGGTTCGGTCCGAGTGTCGGATCCTGCTGCATACGGAAGGCGACATTCTGAGAGAAACCGCCGGTTGCTGCGACAACGCCTTTTCTGGCGCCGTAAACCTGAGGAACACCTGAATTTTCTTTGCGGTAATCGTGGCGTTCAAGAACCTTGACACCGATAACACGGCCTTCGTCATTGAGAATGAGGTCTGTGACAGCGCAGCCTAAGTGCATATCAACACCGAGTTTCTTGGCTGCTTCAACCAGAGGACGAGTGATGCCGCCGCCGGTACTTTCAATAGTCTGCATAATACGGGGAACGCTGTGGCCGCCGAAATGCTGAACGAAAGGTTTGTACTTCACGCCGTACTTCACGGTGAAGTCAAAAGCTGGGCGAGTACCGTAGACGATATTCTTCAAAAGGTCGACGTGGCTTAAACCGCGGCCGGACTTAATCATGTCCTGGAGCATCAGTTCAGGAGAATCCTTGATGCCTTCTTTTTCCTGGAGAGGAGAACCTGCGACTGCGAAAGCACCGCCTTTAATGGCAGAGTTGCCGCCGTAAGCCGGCATTTTTTCGAGCAGCATGACGGAGGCGCCTTTTTCTTTGGCTTCCAGAGCTGCGGCCAGACCGGCAAATCCGCTGCCGATGACGATGACGTCAGCAACTTTGTCAAATTTTTGTTTGGTTTGAGGAGCTGCGAATGCGAGACTTCCAAAAGCCGGAGCTGTGCAGGCTGCCGCTAATTTCAGGAAAGAACGGCGAGAAGGTGTGGTCTTCATATTTTCTCCAATGGATGTAAGTGAGTGAATTGCTTTTGATTAATCTCATCGCAAAGACCGTGCCAACTTTTTAGAAATTTTTAACTAGTTGAAATTTAAGACAATATTAATTTACGCATTAATACGTAAAGATTATTAACGATATTTCGTGAGTTAAAATAATATGAAATATCGTGAGTTACTAAATATCGTGAATAAAGACCTCCAGCTCCCGGCAATCTTAGCGATCAACTCCTCTATTAATGCAGAGGAATCCTTGTCCCGTGTTTTTGAAGTGCTTCAAGGATTTCTTGATGCAGACGGAGCATTCGTAAATATCTTTGATACCCAGAAACACCGGATCGTTTTTGTTGCTCATTGCCGTCGGGACGGTGTTTCGTCAACGCTCGGTTCCCTTGTTCCGCCTAAATCGCTGCGGCCGCTCAAAATCACCGATAAGGTTTTGAACTGTCCTGACATCTCTCAAGACAGGTTTACTCAACAGGTGCTTTCCGAGTGCCTTCCGGAGGTTAAATCGTATTTGATGCTTTCGATGGATAAAGAGGAGCGGCACTTAGGTGTGGTTTGTTTTTACAGCCGCCGGTATGACCAATTCAACGAAGCGCAGCGTATTCTTTTAAAGTCCCTTCACGATTCGTTTTCCTTAATGACTTCGAATGCCTTGAATTCTGTTCTCTTGGCAAACAATCTGGATTTAATTCAGGAAAACGACGGACTTAAGGACTCCGTCAGAGGGAGCCGTATGGCTTTAGTGAATCGGTTTTCGGCACGGACGCCGAGCTTGAAAGAAATCACTGAAAAAATAGAAAAGGTGAGTTCAACCGAGGTTCCGATTTTGGTTTTAGGAGAAACGGGCTGCGGTAAGGAAGTCGTCGTGAACCTAATTCAGGAGCTCTCTAATCGAGGAACGGGTCCGTTCGTGAAGTTAAACTGCGGCGCCATCCCTGAAACTTTAATAGACGATGAATTTTTCGGACATGAAAAAGGTGCCTTTACCGATGCCAAGATACAGAAGAAAGGGGTCTTTGAGCGGGCTTCAGGAGGAACGCTGTTTTTGGACGAAATCGGAGAACTGTCTTTGGCAGCGCAGGTTCGTCTTCTTCGGGTTCTGCAGCAAAAGATCGTGACAAGAATCGGCGGTATGCATTCGATTCCTGTTGACTTTCGTTTGGTTGCGGCAACGCACAGGGACTTAAAGCAGATGGCTGAAGAAGGCCGATTTAGAAATGACCTGCTTTATCGTCTGAATCTCTTTCCTCTGCGGATTCCTCCGCTCAGAGAAAGACAGGAAGATCTTTTTCCGCTGACCGACTTTTTCCTGAATCGGCTGCGAAGCAAATACGGTATTTCTCAGCCCCTTTCCTTTTCTCAGAAGTCTGTTGAGCAGATGCAAAAGTACAAGTGGCCCGGTAACGTTCGAGAGCTGGAAAATACCTTAGAGCGTTCCGTTCTGACTTCTTCTGACTACCAGAATATTCAGATTGTTTTTGAAGGAGAAACCGGTTGGTCCGGACCTGTAGTGCAGGCGGCTTCTCCCGAGCAAATTAAGCTTGAAAGCTTTGAGATGATGCAGAAGCATTACTTTGAAGCCGTATTGAAAGCGACCAAAGGGAAAATTTCCGGCGCCGACGGAGCCGCGGCGCTTACGGATATGCATCCCAATACACTTCGGAGCAAATTAGAAAAACTCGGCGTGACGTTTAAAGCGGTCAAGCCGGAACTTTAGATTCCGGCTTGATGACGATATGCGTTGACTAAACCGCCTTTCCGGTGAGTTCTTTTTCCTGCTTAGGGGTGAGCTCAGGGGCAAGTTTTTCGTCCACAATGCCTTTCCTGAGATCTTCCATCTCAGCAAGTGACTGCGGATCATTCTGGGTCTTGTAAATCAGAATGTAGGCAGCTGTGAGAAATGCCGCGCCCAAAAGCAATAGGTGAGTTAAATACGGGAATGCAACACCTGACAGCGTGGCGCCGGCCTGGGAAACACGAAGCATGGCAACGGAACCCGCCGTCGTCGGTGACAGCCACCCGAAAGCCTGCAGAGGCCACGGGATGTTCTGCCACGGGTAGAGGTTGCCCGAAATAAAGACAAACGGAATGGAAGACGGCACAACTATCTGAACCACAAAACGGTAACGCTTGAGCAGCGCTGCTATCAGCATGCCCAAAGACGTAATCGCAAAAGCATAAATCATCGAGACCACGATGGTTCCGGGAACGTTCTTAAACGAATTCACACCATGGAAAGAGAAGGACTGCCCCTCAATGAATAAGATCCAGAAAAGACTCAGGAAGAAAAACGGTGCGTACATCGCAAGGAAGTACATCGGATGGCGGGCGCCAAGCGCCAGCGGGAACGGATATTTTCTCTTCCAGAACCAATCGTTCATCAGCATGCCGATGCCGCAGACGAAAATCGTCTGGAAAATGATCATGAAGACGATCGGAACCGTGAAGTTCAGATATCCGTTGACCGTATTAAACATGCTTTCCACGATCATCGAGGGCGGATTATTGGCGGCTCGCGCGATCTCGGACAAAGGGACCCCATGTTCAACCAGATGAGCACTGATGGACGCCGCTACAATCTTCTGAAGCGGACCGCCGACACCGCTCATCGAGCCTCGACTCTTAACAATGAAAGCGCCGTTTGTGACGAGGACTAAAGCGGTCGGAACGTTGGTGAGCGTATGCGTTTCAAAATTAGGCGGAATGATCAGAATTGCACTGATGCCGCCCTTGCGCATCAAATTCTGTGCTTCCGGGAGACTCGTCGTCTGCTGAGTGACCTGCAGATTTGGAGAGGCCCGCATGGCCTGAGTGAGGCGTCTGGACAGCGCAGAGTTGTCCTGGTCAACGGCCACGACATTCAAATGGTCGGGCAGCTGCTCCATGTATGGCCAGCAGTAATAGAAAGAATAGAAAAATACTGCGAAGCAGAAGAAGGGAGCGCAGGCAAGGTTAGTGGTCGCTTGCTTCAAGGTGAAAAGAAAGCATTTCAGCAAGGAGGGGAATTTACAGCTCATGCTTAGTCTCCAAAATCTTTTCCTGTTTGGCAAACTTGCGGTATTTCCATCTAAAGATCGGCAGACCGACAACAAGCGGGATAAGCGCCAAAAGTGCAAAGGCTGTAAAAGTCGATCCCATTTCCCAAATTTTTGCGCCCAGTGTCCACTGCTGAGTCTGTCCTTGTATGAACCACGTCAGCGGCAGGCACTTACAAAACATTCTAGCCATCTCGCTCATAGAGTCCAGCGGCATCGAAAATCCTGTAAAGGGAAGGGCAGGGGCGGCATAGCCGGAAGTCACCACTAAAGCAAAACGCCAATTGGGTGCGATACCGACAATCAGAATGCCGGAGCAGGCCATAACGATTAAGCAGGCTGCGCCGCAAATAAACCAGATAAAAAGCGAGCCGGCCGGAGCAAAGCCCCCGAAGCCGGCAAATAAAGCGATGTAGGCAGCAACTACTAAGCAATAAAAGAAAAAGTGCGGCAGCAGTTTGCCGAACAATGCGGCAGTCACGCTTCCCTGGGCGGTATCAAACCAATCGTTAATGCGGAACTGATAGTTTTCTCGAACGATCGAAGTGACAAACGACAGAATAGCAGCGAGCATGATGACGCCGGGAAGCAGGTTGCTCCCCAAGAAAGCCAGGAAGCTGAACTGCATGTTGCCGAGAGCATAGAAGTCCGAATGCAACCCGGTTACTAATCTCTCGGCGCCTTTGACGCCGCTGGCCGTCAGCATGGATGTCTTAATCATCCGCTCCTGAGAAATGGCGGTCGCGACATTGGTCAGATCTGCTTGAATGGTACCGGCAACAGCGTAACGGTTTTCATCTAAATACAACACCATCGGAGCGCCGGTGCCCTTTGTCACGTCGCGGGCGTATTCAAACGGAATCTCGACAAATCCGTAAATCGTACCGTTTCTTAAAGCCTGATCCGCCTCCGAATGAGAGACAAACGGAACGAGGCCCACGGAGCGGGTTGCTTCAATCTTAGTAATGACATCCCGACTGATCTGAGAATGGTCGTTATCAACGATTCCTATCGGCACCTGCGTCACGATACCGTTGCCCAGCAAGAGCCAGACAACCATTACCCAGAATAACGGCAGGAATCCGCAGAAAATAATTTCCTGCGGTGTGCGCAAGAGCCGCCGAATCTCTCGAGCCGAGACGGCTGCGGCTGCGTTTAACCAACCTATCGGGGAAAGCATTATCGGATCCTAATTTTTAAAACCGTCCACTAAAACACTCATGCCCGGACGAAGGTTCGCGACTTTCTCAACGGGACGTGCTCTGACTTCAAAAGTCTTCATGTCGTAGCCGGAATCCATACGCGTGCTTCGCCAGGTGGCGTAATTGGCTCTCGGGCTAATGTAATAGACCTTGTAGTCGATCTTCTTGTTTCCGAGGGCCGGAACGTAGGCATGGAAAACTTTGCCGAGCTCGATGCCGGGCATGTTTTCTTCGCGGATATTGAAAGAAGCCCACTGATCGTTTAAGTCAACCAATGTGACAACCGGGAAACCGGCGGCAGCGATTTCGCCTTCAACCAGAATGACTTTGTCGACTTGAGCGTCCAGCGGAGCGTTGAGCGTCTTGTCAACGGTCAAGGATTCAACCTGTTTCACGCCTGCTTTGGCTTCAGCGGCTAAATCAAGGGCGGCAGATTTTTCCTGTTTACGGGCGCCGATTTCGGCAATGTCGTACATCTGTTTGGCGGCATCGGCCTGTTGGTTTGCAGCAATCCACTGAGTCTGAACTTCATCGAATTTTTGTTTCGACACTAACCCGTCTCTGTAAAGCGCAGAAATTCGGTTGTATGTCTTAAGTGCTAAAGCTGCTGCAGCCTGAGCGCGTTCCCATTGGGCACGCGCGGCTTGTTTTTCCTGGGGACGGGCGCCTTCATCAACCAAGCTCTGTTTCGCTTGGGCGGCACGTTCCTGGGCCTGAACCTGCTGGAGTTTGGCTTCGAGTTCAGGAAGGCTCATCAAAGCCACCGGCTGGTCTGCTTTCACAAAATCGCCTTCAGAGACCAAAACCTTGTGAACTCGACCGGGGACTTTAGATGCCACGCTGATGGTGCGCGACTCCATTTGACCCTGAAGCGGCGGAGCCGGCGGGAAGGCGGCTTTATAGATGCCCCAGACAATAAAGACGGTCAGGCCTAATACAAAGATCAGCATCAGGATGACACTGATTTTCGGAGCCTTGACTTCTTGTTGTTGAGGAGTCGGAGTCGTCTGCGGTTGAAGAGGTTTATTGTTTTCTTCCATGATTAATTTTCCACAATCACTTCGTGCTTATTGACTGCATTCATAAATTCGCTCATCTGGCCGGCGATGGCATGCAGCATGGCGTAGTTCGATACGAAATCAAAGGCAGCAACGCGGCGGCCGACTTCAGCGGCGAACAGCTGGTTGCGCGCCTCATTGACATCAAGTGCAGTAGCCAGGCCTTCATCGAAGCTCTTGGATTTTAGTTTCAAGTTTTCTGCGGCAAGCTTCACGGTTGAAGCGCTTAATTTGTACTGGTCAATGGCGTTCTGAGTCCTTAACCATGCGACTTCCACACCGGTTCTGACTTGGTTGACGGCTTCGGCTTTTCCGGCTTCCGCCTGTCGTACTGTGGCTTCGGCACTTCGGATGCTGGCTCTTCTGTCCTTGGCATCCCAGAGCGTAATGTTGACACCGACACCGCCGATCCAGTTCGGTTCGACAAGCGTCTGGTAATGCTTAATAAAGTTGTAGGTGCCGAAGGCAAACACCTGGGGCATCCAAGCGCCCTTAGAAGCTTTGACACCTTGCTGAGCTTGATCGGCTTTAGCCTGAATGACTGCAATCTGCGGGTTTGAGGCCAAAGCCGTATCAACCCAGTACTTGAGCGGTTCAAGCGGACGATTCAAGACGAAAAGCGGCGTCGTTAGTTTTCCGAACTCTTCGTCGCGCAGCAGGCGCGCAAGCTGGAGGCGGGCGACTTTAGCGTTGTCTTTGGCTTTGAGGTATTCGCGGTTTCTGTTGTCGCGCTGGACCTGAACGGACATTCGTTCGATCTTGCTGATCATTCCCTGCTTTTCGAATTTCTTCGCTTTTGCAAGTTCACGATCCTGATGGTGCAGCATGTCCTTTTGAAGTTTTTCTATAGAGAGTGCCAGCTGTGTTCCGAAGTAGTAGCCGGCAAGCTGCGCATCCAGATCTTCGCTGTCAGCACGCTTTTGAGCGACCGCCTCATCGACGGCGTATTTACTTGCATCCTGCATGGCAGAAATCTTTCCGCCGGTATAAATCGGCCAAGTCGCAGTTGCAGCCACGCGCGGGCCGTTTAACGACATTTTTTCGTGCAGTCCGACGGAAAAAGAACCGGGGAGCTGAATCGGCAGCGTGCCAGCTAATGGGTTGGGAATCGACTTATCGATATCGATCTTCTTTTGTCCGGCGATTTGCATGGCCTGCAAAGTCACCGTCGGACCGCCGAGGGTTTCCAAAGATTTTTGAGTTTCACGTTTGCTTTGGACTTGCTCTTCGCTGGCCTTGAGTTTGTCGCTTCGTTCATAGAGCCAATCGCGCGCGACGGGGAAGCTCAGTGGCAACGCAGCACTGCATTGCTGGGCAGCGCAAAGCGCGAGAGCGGCAAGAGCTAATTGAATAGGTTTGTTCATCGAATTCTAGAATTCAAAAGCGCATGAATAGCAGGATTGTAACTGCCCCGCCACATGTTTGTTCGGATTTGTAAGAAATCGGGACCTGACTAAGGTATGGCCGATAACCTCTCAAACATCAATGGCGGTGGCTTTTGATAACTTTTGACTATAAAAGCTTCCAATTAGAGTGAAATCAAACTCGAGTTTTAGTCGAATACTTGAATGCTTTAATCTGAACTTCTCGGGGTTGCGTACACTCAAATCCGTAACCCCGACTCTAACCTT
>ENA-UEPN01001112-UEPN01001112.1-human-gut-metagenome-genome-assembly--contig:-NODE-1112-length-15604-cov-4.801571_pt1 | contig 15604 bp, 11 predicted proteins | sample MGYA00242897_ERZ507910 | MGnify/ENA primary metagenome ERZ507910 (study PRJEB26167, sample SAMN06115525) | human gut metagenome | host: Homo sapiens | place: China:Jiangxi | collected 2015-08-20...
GCTAAAATGAAAACAATTGAAAAAAATCGGAGGCAAAAAACATGAAGATTTTAATTGTAGGGATGGGGCTCATCGGCGGTTCTGTTTGCAAAGCCTTGAAAAACAAGACCCAATATGAAGTATATGGCTGCGACGTCGATGAATCCGTTTTACAGCAAGCATTACAAGACCATGCCATTGACGGTACCGGAAAAATGGAAGATGGGATTTATGATGTTTGCATTGTCTGCCTGCATCACCGGATTGCTCAGCCTTGCATCAAGCAGGCTTTGCCGTTCCTGAAAAAAGGCTCGATTCTCATGGATATGTGCGGCTTAAAGGGACAGATGGTATTGGAATTTACAAACGCTTGCCGGATGGCAGGGCTGTATTATGTCGGAACACACCCCATGGCAGGCAGAGAAAAAAGCGGTTACTACGCCAGCATTCCAAACCTGTTCGATGGAGCAAATTTCATCATTACACCAACCTATGGCACAAGCAATGAAGCAGTGGAACGGGTTTCCGCTCTGGCAAAGGAAATTGGATTCGGGAAACTGGTTCTGACCACACCGCATCGGCATGATGATATGATTGCCTACACCTCACAGCTTGCCCATATCGTATCGAGTGCCTATGTCAAAGATGACTGTATGGATGATGCAGTGTCTTTTTCCGGCGGTAGCTTTCAGGATATGACCCGTGTTGCAACGATGGACGAAAAAATGTGGGCATCCTTGTTTATGGATAACCGTTTGCTGTTGCTGCATCACTTGGAACTGCTGATTGCCCACCTGTCTGAATACCGGACGGCACTGGAATTGCAGGATGAATCAGCGTTGCAGCTGTTGATTGCAGACGGCAGACGGGTTCAAGAAGAGAATGTACGGAAGCGGAAACGGGCACTCGAAGAGCGTGCACAGCTGTTAAACGAAGCAGCAAAAGAAGAAACCAAAAAGGAGCAGAACGCATGAACTGGACACAAGTAGATATTTATACCACCACGGACGGCATTGATTTGCTGTGCAGTGATTTGATGGATTTGGGCATTCGGGGCTTTTCCATTCAGGATGCCGAAGATTTCAACGAATTTTTGCAGAATAAAGATGGCAAGTGGGATTACATTGACGAAGATTTAATGGGATTGTCGCACTGCGAAAGCTGCGTGACCATCTATCTGCCGGAGGATGCACAGGGTGCAGAAACGCTGCAAATGGTGCAGGAACTGTTGAAGCGGAAAAAGGCAGCCGATACCGAAGGCAAGTTTGGCAGACTGGAAGCTGTTCTGACGGGTGTCAAGGAAGAGGACTGGGCGAACAACTGGAAACAGTATTTCAAGCCGTTTCCGGTCGGCGAAAAGCTGTATATCCGTCCAAGCTGGGAGCATGACGAACCAGAGGCAGGCAGAACCGTGCTGGAAATCGACCCGGAAAGCAGCTTTGGAACGGGACAGCATCATACTACCCGTCTGTGTCTGGAACTGATGGAATCGGAAGCAGCTGGCAGTAAAATGCTGGATATGGGCTGCGGCAGTGGCATTCTGTTCATCGGCGGAATGCTGCTCGGTGCAAAGGAAGTATTTGCTGTGGACATCGAAGAAAACGCTGTTCGGATTGCAAAGAAAAATGCAGCGGAAAACCACCTGCCGGAAGAAAAGTACACAGTACGTTGCGGAAACGTACTCTCAGATGAAGCGTTGCGGGCAGAAATCGGCAGCGGTTATGACTTGATTACTGCTAACATTGTGGCAGATGTCTTGAAAGCGATGGCACCGCTGTTCCCGCAGTTCCTGAAAAAGACAGGTACGCTGATTATTTCCGGCATTATCGTAGAACGAAAAGACGAAGTCATTGCAGCAATGGAAGCACAGGGCTTTGTGGTAACCGACTGTCGGGAAAAAGAAGGCTGGGCAGCTGTCAAGCTGAAACAGGCAGAATAAACCGTTCATCGGAACTGGAAGAAAAAAAGGAGCGTCCGATTTGGCAAAGAAAAGAACAACCACCCCAAAAATCAAACCAATTCCCAACGCCTATATCGAAAAGGCTGGAATTGTAGAAGAAGAACGGATTACCGATACCCTCGAAAAAAACTATATGCCCTATGCAATGAGCGTCATCATCAGCCGTGCTCTGCCGGAGATTGACGGGTTTAAGCCCTCTCACCGGAAGCTGTTGTATACGATGTATAAAATGGGCTTGCTGAACGGCGGACGTACCAAATCCGCAAACGTGGTCGGGCAGACCATGCGGCTGAATCCGCACGGCGATAGTGCGATTTATGACACCATGGTGCGGCTGGCACGGGGCAATGAATCGCTGCTGTATCCCTATGTGGATTCCAAGGGCAACTTCGGCAAGGCGTATTCCAGAGATATGGCATACGCTGCCAGCCGATACACGGAAGTCAAGTTAGAGCCGATTTGCAATGAGCTATTTCGGGATATTGACAAGAATACCGTGGATTTTGTCCCGAACTATGACAATACCATGATGGAGCCGACCCTGTTCCCGACGACATTCCCATCGGTTCTGGTGAATGCCAACGTGGGCATTGCGGTTTCGATGGCAAGCAATGTCTGTCCGTTTAATCTGACAGAAGTCTGTGATACGACCATTGCCCTGCTGAAAAATCCAGAAGCAGATGTCACCGAAACGCTGCTTGGCCCAGACTTTCCGGGCGGCGGATTCCTGCTGAAAGATGCAGACGAGTTCCGGAAAATCTGTGAAACCGGACGGGGCAGCGTCAAAGTACGGGCAAAGTGGAATTATGACAAAGCCGGCGGCTGTATTGAAGTCACAGAAATTCCGTACAGCACCACGATTGAAGCCATTATGGATAAAATCGTAGACGGCATTAAACAGGGAAAATTGCGGGAAATCTCCTATGTGCGGGATGAAACCGACCTTTCCGGTCTGAAGATTGCCATTGACTTGAAGCGAGGGGCAGACCCGGAAAAAGTCATGCAGAAACTGTTCCGCATGACACCATTACAAGATAGCTATTCCTGCAATTTCAACATTCTGATTCATGGGCAGCCTCGTGTTATGGGCGTGAAAGAAATCCTGACCGAATGGATTACGTTCCGAGAAGAATGCGTTCGGCGGCGAATCGTCTATGACCTGCAGCGGAAACGGGAAAAGCTGCATCTTTTGGAGGGCTTAGAACGGATTCTGCTGGATATTGACGAGGCAATCCGTATTGTTCGGGAAACAAAAGAAGAATCCGAAGTTGTTCCGAACCTCATGCAGGGCTTTTCGATGGATGAAATTCAGGCGGAATATGTGGCAGAAATCAAGCTGCGGCATTTGAATCGGGAGTATATTCTCCGCCGAACACAGGAAATGGAACAGCTGCGGACGGATATTGACAGCTTGCAGCAGACCCTCGAAAGCCCGAAGAAGATTCGGGCAGTGATTGCTAAGGAACTGAAAGAAACTGCAAAGAAATACGGACAGCCGAGAAAGACGCAGTTCTGCGAAGTGGATTTGCAGGCAGAATCTGACCCGACTATGGATATTCCAGATTATCCGGTACATTTGTTCCTGTCTGAGAGCGGATATTTCAAGAAGATTTCTCCGGCATCGCTGCGAATGAATGCAGAACAGAAGCTGAAAGAGGATGACCGCATCATCGCTCACTGGGAAACTACCAACCGGATAGAACTGCTGTTTTTCACGAATCAGCAGCAGGTCTATAAGACGAAAGCCAGTGCATTTGAGGACAGCAAAGCCAGCCTGTTGGGCGACTATATTCCGGCGAAGCTGGGCTTTGACGAAGGGGAATTTGTCGTTTCTGTGATTCTCACAAATGACTACAGCGGCATGCTGCTGTTCGTCTATGAGAACGGGAAAGTGGCGAAAGTACCGCTGCAATCCTATGCAACCAAGACCAACCGGAAAAAGCTGGCGAATGCATACAGTGATAAGTCACCGCTTGTGACAGCGTTGCCGCTTCCAGAAGAACAGAATGTGTTGTTGCGTTCAAGCGGCAATCGGGCATTGCTGTTCCAGACGGAAGAGCTGCTGCCGAAAACCGCCCGCAATACGCAAGGCGTTCAGGTGATGACGCTCAAGGGCAAGCAAGTGGTTCTCTCTGCGGAATTGCTGACTGCGGAGCAGGCAGAAGAACGAAAGCGGTATCAGGCGAAAACCTTGCCGGCACTCGGAGCACTGGCAAAGGATTTGCCGGATGTCGGGCAGATGACGTTGGCGTAAAAATTCTGCATATTCACTAAAAAAGCAGGGGAAAAGCTGTGCATTTTGTGGAAAACGGAATGTAAAACTTGCTTTTACAGCAAAAATATGTTATCATGGTGGTAAGTTTTATGGGAACGCCTGTTCAAGAAAACAGGCATGGATATTTAGATGGGAGGAACACAAGATGCATACATGGGTAAGAAAAGGAATCGCACTGGCAGTCAGTGGCGTTCTGACTGTTGGTATGGCAGCTTCTCTGCCGTTTGGCAGCTTAGCAGATGCAGCCGATGAGGACATCATTTTTCAGGCAGAAGGCGAAGATTTGGACGGTGCAACCACTTGGACGGATATTTATGGGCAGCAATTTCCGGGGTATTCCGGCAGCGGTTTCTGCTACCTGACCGGTGAAACATTGACCTTTGAGGTGGAAGCACCGGAAGAGGGAATGTATGAATTCACCACCCGTTCTGCACAGATTTTGGACAAAGACGGACGGGAACAGACCATCTCCATCAATGGTTCGGAATTCATGATGAAGATGCCGTATGCTGATAGCTGGACAGATTTCAGCTTTGGCATTCACCGCCTGAAAAAAGGGACGAATAAGATTCAGATTCTACCGAGATATGGTTATGGTGCTTATGATACGATTACCGTAAAGAAAGCAGACCTGCCGGAACTGAGCGTTTCCCCGACGCTGAGCGATTCGAAGGCAACTTCCGAAACACAGGGCTTGATGAATTATCTCTGTGATGTTTACGGAAAGCATATGCTCTCCGGTCAGCAGGAAATCTATGGCGGCGGTCACACCGAAAGCAGCCCGAACGGCTACAGCGGTGCAGATTTGCAGGGCTATGAAACCGAATTTGAATACATCAAGAAGAATTTCGGCGACTATCCGGCAATCCGTGGCTTTGACTATATGAACTATAACCCACTCTATGGCTGGGATGACCAGACAACCGAACGAATCATTGAATGGGGTACAGAACGGAATGGCATTCCGACGGTTTGCTGGCACATCAATGTTCCGAAGAATTTCGCAAATTACGAACTGGGCGATGCAGTCGACTGGAAGGAATGCACTTATAAGCCGGCTGAAACCGATTTCGATACCTCCAAGGCAATTGTAGAGGGTACAAAGGAATATGAATATGTCATGCTGACCATCAAGACCTTGGCAGAAGAACTGAAAAAGGTACAGGATGCAGGCGTACCGATTATTTTCCGTCCGTATCACGAAGCAGAGGGCAACACCAATACCGATGGTTCTGCTTCTTGGTTCTGGTGGGGCAAGAGCGGTGCAGAAGTTTACAAGAAGCTCTGGAAGCAGCTGTATACGACCCTGACGGAAGAATACGGTATTCACAATTTGATTTGGGAATACAACAGCTATGACTACTCGACTTCTCCGCAGTGGTATCCGGGCGATGACTGCGTGGATATTGTCGGCTATGACAAGTACAACTGCGTTTATAACCGCCACGATGGAAAGACCAGTGGCCCGAATGAAGATGCTATCTCCAGCACATTCTATACACTCGTAAACCTGACCAACGGCAAAAAGCTGGTTTCCATGCCGGAAAACGACACCGTTCCGAGTCTGGAAAACATCGAGATTGAAAAGGCAAACTGGCTGTATTTCTGCATCTGGTATGACAACGGTTCGGATAACTTCCTGTCTGGCACAGACAAGAACAATCCGGAAACGCTGAAAGAAATGTATCAGAGTGATTATTGCATCACCTTGAGCGAATTGCCGGATTGGAAGAACTATAAGAACGGCGGAGATACCCCGACCACCACAACTGCAACGACCGATACTGGTTCTGAAACCACTACCACAACCACCGGAACAACAGAAGTTGTGATTGGCGATGTCAATGGTGATGGCGTGATCAATGTTGTCGATGCAATGCTGTTAAAGCGGTATCTTTTGGCTAAAAATGCAGAAGATGCAACTTATAACACCGTTTGGGACTGGAATCAGGATGAAACCTGCGATGTTCTCGATGTAGTAGGACTGACGAAGTTCCTGCTGCGGAAAGACTGATTCTTTTTAAAACAATTGTAACAAAGAAACAACCGCCCTGTGATGCGAATTGGCACACAGGGCGGTTTTTATGAGAATCCATCTGAAATTTTCTGAACATTCTCCACAAGGGCTTGTAAAACAGATGCAATCCGTGTATAATGAATTTTGTCGAATAGCTGCGAACGAAAGCAGTCATTTTATTTGATTTTGGGCGGGTTCTTTTTTCCGCCATTTTGGAGGTTGACGTTTTTTATGAAGCATACCATTGGTTTGATGCTCAGCGGACTGGCAGCAACGATTTTATTTTGTGCCTGCACAGCCTCGCCGGAATCTGTTGCCGTGAAAATTAGTCAGGACGAATCCGAAGAACTTTCCATTTTAGCGGAAACAACTGTGACCATGACCCAGCAGACCATCCAAACAACCACTACTACAGAACGCAAGCCGGATTTGGTCGAAGAAGTACCAGCAGAACACGTTTTAGATGTCGATGTCATTTACCAGCGTCCGGAGTTGCCGACCGGCTGCGAAGTCACTTCGCTGACAGCTCTGCTGCAATATCTGGGATTCGATGTGGACAAGACCACCATGGCGGAAGATTTTCTGCCGTGCAGTTATGACACTGCTAAGAACACATTGGATGATGCCTACATTGGCTTGCCGCAGGCGAGCGATGGATTCGGCTGTTATGCTCCGGTTCTGGTCAAGACGGCGGATGCTTATTTAAAGACACAGGATAGCGAGAAGCAAGGTCTGGACTTGACGGGCAGCAGCGAAGAAACCATTTGCCGTTACATTGCAAGCGGTTATCCCGTTGTGATGTGGATTACAATTGGTCTATATGATGTATATGAGGAAGAGGGCTGGACGACGGAGGACGGCAGAACCGTCATGTGGTGCGATTTGGAGCACTGCGTTTTGTTGCATGGATATGATAAGGAAAATGATTTGGTTTATGTGTGCGACCCGTTGAACGGCGATGTGACCTATTCCATGGAACGATATTTTCAGATTTACGAAGATATGCACAAGCGAGCAATGACAATTTATTGAGATGATGGAAATTTAGGAATGCGATGCCCTTTTTCTGCGGAGAGATGGAACGAGCAACAGCAGCACACCGCAGATGGCAAGGGCAAGGCTGATCCATTCAGACGTTGCCAAGCCAAAATAAATGCCCCGTTCGGTATCATAGCGAAATCGTTCTGTAAAAAGACGAATGCCTGCATAGCCGATGCAATAGAACGGAATGACATCGGTCTTTCGGGTTCGTTTCCGGAAGCAAAGCTGTAACAATCCAGCAAGGAGAAAATCCAGTCCGCTTTCCAGTAGCTGCACCGGAAAGAGCGGAATGTCCGTCGGGGCTGTCCCGATGGCGTTTTTCAGGCAGATGCCAATCGGTGGATCATAGGGGATACCATAGCAGCAGCCTGCAAAGAAACAGCCGATTCGCCCGAATGCATGGGCAAGCGGAACGGCAGGCGTGATGCTGCTGAGATAGACCCCATAGGGCAGCTGAAAATGATGCAGATAGAGCAGCAAGGCAGCCAGACCACCCAGCAATCCGCCATAGAATACAAATCCGCCCTCTAACAGGGAGGAAATCGTGTCCCAGTTGCAGCCGGAAGTCTGGAACATCTCCACGATGTCAGAGAATGAAACCAGAAGATAGAGCAGTTTTGCTCCCAGAAATCCGCCAATGAGTGCCCAGACACAAGCCTCCAGCATGGCGAACCGGTCTTGCTGAAAGCGTTTTCCGTTGCGAATGGCAAGCCAGATGGCAAGTGCTCCGCCAATCACGCAGCAGATTCCATAAGTTCCGAACGAAAATCCAAAGAGAGAAAGAATTGGATACATGGTCAGCTCCTTTGCTGTCGAAAAAAACGCAGTTCCCGGAAATGCTGCAATGCATGCAGACCGTGGACTGCGTTTTTTAAAAGATCTTAAAAATGCTTAAAGGGTTGAATTCTCATAGTATTCGTAGTTGCTGGAAAATTCATTGACAAAGTCCTGAAGACCATCCTCTGAGAGGAAAATTATCATGTAAATCAGCCATACAACATTGAGTAAAATGCCAATGATACCAAGGACGATGCCAGCGGTTGCAATGCCGTTGGCATTTTTCTTATTCTGGAGGATGCCCAGAATCAAGCCGATGATGGCTGGAATCGCACCAACACCATAGCAGCAGCAAATGGCAATGGAACAGATGCCCAGAATCAAAGAGGCGATCCCCATACCATTGTTGTTGTTGGTCAGTGGCGTGTTCGGGGTCGAGTAGGGATCATTGTAGGTGTAAGGGGATTGACCAGCAGTTGACTGCTGATAAGATTGTCCCGAAAAATTCGGTTGCTGCTGGTTTGTAGGGTTTGGATTTTGCGTGTTGTTGTGGATATTATAGGCAGAAAAATCCGGTGCTGGCTTGTCATTTACCGATGTAGTCGGTGGGACAGGCGGAGCTTGCTGTGAGGGAACTTCTCTTGGAATGTTGGTTGCAGGAGATTCCGATTGCATTTCCATTTGTTTAGAATGAAAATTTGGTTGCTGCTCCGGAGCAGCGGTTGGTGGAGCAGTGGGATTCGGTGTTGAATCTACGGGAGAAGGTGCAACAGGGATTTGTGATTCTGGTGTGACAGAATCCGGCTTTGGAATGGCATTTGGTCGAATTTCGCCGCAGTTCGGGCAAGTAAGGTCAGTATCCGATAACGGATGACCGCAGTTTCCACAAAAAGGCATGGGAAAAGCTCCTTTCAAAAATAAACAGTTCTGATATGATTGTAGCATATCTTTCCGGAAATGTCAAATAATGTGCATGGTTTTTATTGAGAGAGTGCATTCAGCATGGTGCGTGCGATGTTGTTGGTATTGACGGTGTCCACGTCTTGATTCCAGTCTTCGATTTCGATACAAAAGGCAATTGGGAGGTTGCTGTCATCGCAGAAACCGACTAACAGAGAATTGTCTGTATCATCGCCCTGTTCAGCTGTTCCAGTCTTTAAGCCAACGGGATAATTGATGGTACTATAACGAGCCAAGTCACCGTTCTCTCGCATGATTGCTCGTACCTGCTGGGCAGTTTCCGCAGAGAAAATTTCATCCGAATAGGTAGTCTTTGCTTTGTCCCTGACCGTTCCGAATAAATCTTGTCGATAGGAAATCAAGTATGGCTGAGTCATCTGTCCTGTGCCGTTGGCAATGGCACTTTCCCACATCATCAGTTGAAGTGGGCTGATGACCGTTTCGCCTTGCCCGATGCAGCCCCATTGGGTGATGCTGTCGTTGGTATCCTCTAAGGTTGTGGAAGCGGTGAAAACAGAAATGCCATCTAAATCCATTTGTGCATTGCCTTCGCCATTGACTTGGTAGCCCATTTTACGGAATGCAGTCTGTAAGCCGTCAAGGGGTAAATCCTCTACCAGCTGAGCAAACCATGGGTTGCAGCTGTGCTGAAACGCTTGCGAGATATTCTGCCAGCCGTGCACACTGCCGTGATAGCAGCGAATCGGAGAGCCATAATTGTTGTAATAAGTGCCCTGACAGTCATAGCTTTTCTGCATGAGAGCGTCATAGCCGATGGTTTCAATGGCAGCGGCAGTGGTGCAGACTTTTTGGGTAGAACCAGGAATGGTCTGATAAAATGCCCTGCAGAGCAGGCTTCCTGTTTCCAGCGTGCTGACATCGACATCTTCTAAAATATTCACGCTGGGCTTGCTGACACAGACGAGAATTTCTCCGGTCTGGTAGTTGTAGGCGATGGCAGTTCCGTTTTTATTGCCGAATTCCTGATAAACCTGTTGGTTTGCATCGTGGTCGAGCGTGGTATAAATCGCACTTTTTCCGTTCTGTACTGCACCGAAGAGCAGGTTGTAATTTTGCAAGTCCTTTAGATTTTCGGAAACCAGTGTGTTCGTCATGCGTCCGCTGTTGTCGCCGATGAGGTTGCCAACATCTAGAAAATAATCTGCTCCATATTTGTCCACAGTTGCATCTTCATCGAACAGAACTTCTCCGTTTCGGTCGTAGATATAGCCGAGTTTCACATTGTGAGAATGGGACATATAGAAAGTTGCCTGTGATACAATTCTTGCAACCAAAAGCACCATGCCCAACAGAAAGAGGACAATCAGCAGGATGGTGAGCCGTTCTCCACGTTTAATACTTTTCATTGTGTGACCCTCCTTGTTCGCTGCTATTTCGGTACATTCTGGTCTGTTCATTCTGGCTGCTGCCGGAATGCTGGATGGTGTTCGGGCGAGCATATGGGTTGTTGGAACGGCTCTGCGGAGCGGTTCTGTTTACTGGCTGCCCGTATGGGTTCGGCTGTGTCGGTCGAGCCTGCTGCCGAGGTGTGCCGTTGGTGGGAATGGTATGGGTTTGATTCAGTGGCTGCTCGTATGGGTTCGGTTGTGTCGGTCGAGCCTGCTGCCGAGGTGTGCCATTGGTGGGAATGGTACGGGTTTGACTGATTGGCTGCCCGTATGGGTTCGGCTGTGTTGGTCGAGCCTGCTGCCGAGGTGTGCCATTGGTGGGAATGGTACGGGTTTGATTCAGTGGCTGCTCGTAAGGGTTCGGCTGTGTGGGTCTTGCCTGCTGCCGAGGAGCACCGCCCTGCATCGGAGCGGTTCGGTTCTGGGCAGGCTGCTGCGGTGCTCGAGTAGTGGAACGCTGCGGAGTTTGCGGTTTGTTTGCGTTTGAAGCAGGTGTATGTTTCGACAGCAGTTCGTCTGCTTCTTTCTCCTTGCGGAATGGCAGCTTGAACGAAAGCGTATTTTCCGAAACAACATTCGGTTTTCGGAACGTCGGCGATTGCCCTGCTTTGAGCATACCGGCAAGCAATCCGCAGGTAATCATAGACGTACCACCCTGTGAAATAAAGGGAATCGTAACACCAGTAAATGGAATCAGGTTGCAAGAACCGAAGATGTTCAAGCCCATCTGTACGACAAAGACCGCTGCAACGCCTAAAATCATGGTTGTGTGGTAGTAGCTTCTCGGCTTGTTAATCATTGGCAATATTAACAGACTTGCAATGAAGAAGATGACCAGCAGGGCAACCAAAAAGCCCCATTCTTCACAGATGGTGGAGAATACAATGTCTGTATCTGCGGCAGCGATTTCAATGAGGTTGCCGTATCCAGGACCTTTTCCGAATAAGCCGCCCTCTGCAATTGCCATCAGTGCACGGCACTGCTGATAGCCGTTTCCGTACATGTCATTCCAGATGTCCACAGAAAGACGGTCTTGTACATAGCCCGGTGCAAATTTCGCAGCGGCAATGACCACCAGCACGCCAACTGCACACAGGAAAATCAAGGTCGTTTTCGAGAATTTTGCCTTTGGGTAGCAGATTCGGCAGATGACTGCACAGCCATAGGCTGCGGCAAAGGTTGGCAAACTGCCCAAGTCTCGACACCACCATTGCAGCACAAAGATTGCAAGGAATGAGCCGGTTAAAAATAAAGCTTCTTTGGAAACATAAAAGAAAAGTACCTTGGTCTTTTCGTGCTGTTCCATGATGGAGGTGGCACAGAGCAGAACAAATACGGGCTTCATAAATTCAGAAGGTTGCAAGCTGATTGGTCCAATCTGAATCCACATGCTCCGGCTGCCTGTCAGGAGTAGGATTGCCAGCATAATCACGCCCAGCACGATATACAGATATTTTTTGATTGCCATCAGGCGGATGTGGTTGCGAGTGAGCAGGAACATGATTTGACAGCAGATTAACGCCATGATACAGGTGATATAATGCTTGGCAGCAAATCCAATGCCCCCGAAACAGGATTGAAAAATCACGCTGATGTTGAGAATCAGAAGCAGTAGAAAGTCTGTGGTGTAGGTCATCTGCTTATAGAAAAATCGCAGCACGATGATATAGACCACATCCAGCCCTAAGACGGCAATGGTCAGCGGGGCTAAATCTTGAATCGTTTCGTAGTTTCCCCGAAACAGCACCGCCAGCAGCATGACAATATGCGTGAACAGAACCAGTGCTGCAATGCGTCCGTAGCGTAAGCCATTATGATACATTTGCATCTCTCCTTTGCTGTAGGATGACGGCTTGTGTGCCGAATCGGATTTCATCCATGGGTTTTAGAATGGCTTGGTGGTCGATTTTCGTGCCGTTGACGAATGTGCCGGATTTGGAATGCAAGTCCACGACACGCCAGACCCCGTTGGAAACATAGAGCACCGCATGATAACGGGAAATACTCATATCCGGCAGGCGAATATCCGCCGAGCCATGCCGCCCGACTAGAATTTCATCGGCTTCTAAGGGAATCCATTCATTGGTCTGAACATCTCGCAGCATCATGTGATTGCTGACTTTGTTCCACCGCAGCTGTTCAATGCGTTTTTCTCGCTTTGCAAAGGAAAAGATGACAAAGACACAGAGAAATACCACAAAGATGACCACAGCACTGACAATGATGGAAAAGGGAGTAAAGTCCCGCAGGGTCTTTAACAGTTCTTCGTACATTTCAGATTGCCTCCTAAAGTATAATGGGGCGGAATCGTATGCCCCGAACATGGTTACAGATTGGTAGAAAAGAAGATATTCCTATTATAATACAAGCCTGTGAAAAAATCAAGCAAATGATAGGGGGCTTTCACAGAAATTCGGGTTTTCTTTTGTTTTTTGCAATCTGTACAAAATCACACGGCAGCTTTTATTCAAGTTGCATGAAGAAGAAAAAAATTACAGAAAAATTACTTGCAATTTGCCGGAAACTATGGTATAATAAACAAAATCAACCGTGAAATCATCCATCATTTTTGGAGGGTTTGCAATTTCATTTCCAAAATTTATAAAAATAGAAAGTAGGCGTATGACACAACATGAAAGAACGTGTTTCCCTCAGACGAATGACCGCATTTTTTACCAGCATCCTGCTGGTTGTTTTTTGCCTGCCGACTCTGGCACTTCCGGCAAAGGCAGAAACAACCGTCCGACAGGTGAATAATATCGTCTTATTTGCCCAGTTCGATCCGTTGACGGAAAAAAACTTTATGAGTGGAGATGCAACCAATACGGTGCTTTCGATGTGCAACGATACTACTACGTATCGTTCCCTGACGAAATACATTGATACCATTTCTTATGGACAAATGCACGTGGATTCTTATTTTCCGCAGCTGAAAGATGGTGTGATTGAACCGTATGTGCTGAGTCAGAGTCGGGAATCTTACACGGACTATAACCAATATGCAGTTGAAATGATTCAGAATATTGCAATTCCGGCAGATATTCCGCTGGATGGGGACAACGATGGTTATATTGACAACATTGTCTGCGTGGTAGATGGAAAAGTCACATCCGCTGCCGATCCGCTGTGGTCAAAAGCATTTTATCTGGATGGCGGTTTGCAGGTGAACGGGCTTACCGTGGGACAAGTCAATCTGCACAGCGGCTATTCTGTGATCGGTTCTACGCTATTCAACGGCATTGGAACGGTCTGCCATGAATTTTTGCACAGCATGGGTTATCCGGATCTGTACCACCGCAGCGATGTTCCCGGTGATCCGGTCGGGCAGTGGGATATTATGGCAACGACTTCTATTTTCTTGCAGTATCCGCTTGCTTATCAGCGGTATTCTGTTTCCGGCTGGATGGGAGCAGAAACGATTACAACAGCGGGGACATATGCACTTGCTCCAGCATCTTCCTCCGAGGGCAGCCGGCTCTACTTATTAAAAACACCGCTTTCCGACACGGAATTTTTTGCGGTGGAATATCGAAAGCAGGGTGCGAAATATTCAGATGAACTGGATGGAAAAATTTATGGCGATGGCATGGTGGTCTATCGGGTGAATACCAGCGTGGTCGGAAACTATCGGGGCGATACTGACCAGATTTATATTTTCCGTCCAGGGGAAACCGCATTGAACGGCGGAGCAGGCGATTTGACAAAGTCTTGCTATGGCGGAACAGGTGCACCGAATCATATTGGAACAACAGACCTGCAAAAGAAGTTTTCTGATGGGGCATTGGTCTATGCAGACGGAACAAACAGCGGCATTGCACTGGACAACATTCAGATTCAGGACAATGGAACATTGACATTCTCAGTATCGTTTGCAGACCTTTCCGGTCAGAAACTCTGGGAAACCAGCAACAATAGTTCGTTCTCTGCGGATACCATGGCGTATGATCTGGCAACTGCCGCAGATGGCACGATGTATCTGCTTTCAACTACTGCCTATTCTGCAACCCTGTATCGGGTGGAAGAGGACGAAACGCTGACTGCAGTCAGCAAGCCGTTTTCTGGCAGTATGTACAATCCAAAGCTGGTCATTTGTGATGGAACGGCATATGTGCTCTATCAGGATTATGATTATATCTCGCATCTCTGCAAATGGAATGAAAACGGGCAGCTCTGGGAAGAATGTTACGTGGGGACAAAACTCGCACAGTATCAAGACCTTGCAACAGATGGCGAACAGCTTTATTTTACCTGTACCACGGGTTCATTTCCGTATGCGTTGCAGGCATATTGCTACAATCCGAACACCGGACAAGCAACGCAAATTGGAACGGATCTCTCTGGAAACGCTTGCAATATGGAGATTGCTGCCGCAGATGGAACGGTCGTGATCGGCTATCGGGATTTGACTGCAAACAGCGTTCCAAAAGCAGCGATTTATAATGGAGCAACTTGGAATATTATTACATTGTCCGAGCAGGAATGCGGCATGGTTTCCGTTCTGGCAGATGCGGACGGGAAGTTCTGGGTATTGCCTTCCGGCGGAAAAAATCCGATTTTCAGCGTGAGCAAAGATGGAACGGCAACCGCCTATGCAATACCAGAGCAATTAAAAGAAAATGTGTTCCAGATGATACCAGTTTTATCCGGTGGGAATTTGTATGTGGCTGTAAATTCTCAGAATCCAAATGCATTTGATTTGTATCGGCTGAATCAGGAAACTGCATCATGGGAAACAGTCGGAAATACCATTGCCAATGAAATTGTAAACCAGCCTGTTTTGTCTGCACGAAATGGAACGATTTATTGTATGTACAATGCTTCGGAACAAATTTTGCTGAAAAAATTAGTTATTTCCAAGAACGAAGAAACGATTTTAAAGGGTGATTTGAACTTAGACGGCAGACGGAATTTAGCGGATACCGTGCTGTTTCATCGGTATTTGCTGCGAACGGTTACCTTAACAGAAGAGCAGGGCAAACGTGCAGAAACCGTAGAAGATGGCACGATTAATATCATTGATCTGATTTGGCTGAAGCAAGCCATTCATTTAGTAGACGTAGTAGACGCATAACCGCCGAAGGCGAACTGCGGTCGAGCTGGCTCAGCTCGGCGGAGGTGGTTTGTTAAGGAGGGCAAGCTGCCCTCCTTAACAGAGGTATTGATGAGAACACATTGAAATCTAAGAG
>ENA-UEPN01001160-UEPN01001160.1-human-gut-metagenome-genome-assembly--contig:-NODE-1160-length-15054-cov-3.542098_pt1 | contig 15054 bp, 10 predicted proteins | sample MGYA00242897_ERZ507910 | MGnify/ENA primary metagenome ERZ507910 (study PRJEB26167, sample SAMN06115525) | human gut metagenome | host: Homo sapiens | place: China:Jiangxi | collected 2015-08-20...
TAATGAGTCCACTGAACTTCACCCACATTTTGACACAGGCAGTCGATGAGCTATCGGAAAGCGAATCTTATAAAGGACTGTTTCATCAGCACAAAGATGGCGAACCACTGCCCTCTGCTAAAGTATTGTATGAAATTATTGAGCTTTCACGCTCCATTCTCTTCCCCGGATACTACGGAAATTCTACTATTAACAGCCGGACAATTAATTATCACATCGGCGTCAACATTGAAAAATTGTTTGATTTACTTTGTGAGCAAATCCTGGCCGGATTGTGTTTTAGCACTTCCATAGAGGGGAAATGCAACGTCTGCTCCGACTCGAAACGGGAAGAGGCAGCACGTCTTGCTGCTAAATTCATCAGTAAGCTACCTGCCATGAGAAGAATATTGGCAACCGATGTGGAAGCCGCCTATAACGGCGATCCGGCTGCCGAAAGTTATGGAGAGGTAATTTTCTGCTATCCGGCCATTAAAGCGATCAGCAATTACCGTATCGCGCATGAACTGCTGGAACTGGGTGTTCCTTTGATTCCTCGCATCATCACGGAGATGGCGCATAGCGAAACGGGAATTGATATCCATCCGGCCGCAAAGATTGGCACTCACTTCACTATCGACCACGGTACGGGTGTCGTAATCGGTGCAACCAGTATTATCGGAAATAACGTCAAGCTATATCAGGGCGTCACTCTGGGAGCCAAGAGTTTCCCGCTGGATGCCGACGGAAAACCAATCAAGGGAATCCCCCGCCATCCGATCCTGGAAGACAATGTGATTGTTTATTCCAACGCCACTATTCTGGGAAGAATCACCATCGGGCGTGATGCAACCGTAGGCGGTAATATCTGGGTAACGGAAAACGTGCCCGCAGGAGCAAGAATCGTACAAACTAAAGCAAAAAAATAAAATCAAAAGAATCTATATGAGCGAACAATTCGAGATGATAGCCAAGACTTTCCAGGGACTGGAAGAGATACTTGCAGAAGAACTGACAGCATTAGGAGCCAACGACATTCAAATAGGACGCCGCATGGTTTCATTCACAGGAGATAAACGTATGATGTATAAGGCGAATTTTTGCCTTCGCACCGCCATCCGTATCCTGAAACCAATTAAAAACTTTACAGCCAAAGATGCCGATGAGGTTTATAATCAAATACAGGCTATTCCATGGGAAGAATATCTCGATGTGAACAAGACGTTCGCTATCGATGCAGTAGTATTCAGCGATGAGTTCCGCCATTCGAAATTCGTTTCGTATAAGGTGAAAGATGCGATTGTGGATTATTTCCGTGATAAAACAGGAAAACGTCCGTCGGTACGTATCAACAATCCGGATGTACTTCTGAATATTCATATTGCACAGACTACCTGTACGTTGTCTTTGGACTCGTCCGGAGAATCACTTCACCGTCGCGGTTATCGCCAGGAAGCAGTAGAAGCCCCGTTAAATGAGGTATTGGCTGCCGGCATGATTCTAATGACCGGATGGCGCGGAGAATGTGATTTGATCGACCCGATGTGTGGTTCGGGTACTATCCCTGTTGAAGCGGCACTGATTGCTAAGAATATCGCTCCGGGAGTATTCCGTAAAGGGTTTGCTTTTGAGAAATGGGTAGATTTCGATGCGGATATGTTCGATGAGATTTACAATGATGACAGTCAGGAGCGCGAATTTGCTCATAAGATTTACGGATACGATAACAATCCGAAAGCTAATGAGATTGCGACTCACAATATAAAAGCTGCCGGTGTATCGAAAGACATCGTGTTGAAGCTGCAGCCGTTCCAGCAGTTTGAACAGCCGCAGGAGAAGTCGATTATCATCACTAACCCGCCATATGGTGAACGTATTTCCACTAATGATTTGCTTGGACTTTATCAGATGATCGGTGAACGTCTGAAACATGCGTTTGTAGGAAACGAGGCATGGGTGCTTTCTTATCGGGAAGAGTGTTTCGACCAGATTGGTCTGAAAGCAAGTCAGAAAGTTCCTTTGTTCAATGGACCATTGGAGTGTGAGTTCCGCGAATATGAGATTTTTGACGGAAAATACAAAGAGTTCAAGAGCCAGGAAGAGGGAGAAGAAAAGAAAGAGGCTGAAGGAGAACAGGCTCCAAGATTCAGAGAAAGAAAAGAATTTAAGCCACGCCGCGAAGGTGAGTTCAAACCGCGTCGGGATGGTGAATCCAGACCTCGCAGAGAGGGAGAATACAAGCCACGCAGAGAAGGTAGTGATTTCAAAAGTGGTGACAGAGATAGAAAACCACGCGGAGAATTCCGCGAAGGAAGAGATTCGAGAGGGACACGAGAATTTAGGGGGAACCGGGAGCCGAGGATTCCGAAGAAGGAAGAGGAATAAACAATTCTAATTCCAACAACTTATTCATCCTGTAATTCGCTAGTTAATAATTAATTAAAAACTTGAAGTTCCAATTTGGAACTTCAAGTTTACATCATAGTTCTAATGTTCAGTCCCAAATTGGAACCTGTCTAAACAAAAAAAGATGGATGATATAGCCATTATAGAAAACAAAATATACGAAATCAGAGGGCAAAAAGTTATGCTTGACTTTGATTTGGCAGAAATGTATGGAGTTGAGACTAAACGCCTCAAAGAACAAGTACGTCGTAATATTGAACGCTTTCCTGCTGAATTCATGTTCGAGCTAACAAAAGAAGAAGTCCAGTTTTCAAGGTCGCAAATTGCGACCTTGAAAACTGGACAAGGACATAACATCAAATATCTTCCATTTGCATTTACTGAGTATGGTATAGTCATGTTATCTAGCGTCCTCAAATCCAAGACCGCTGTGGAAGTAAATATCAATATTATCCGTGCTTTTGTACGCATGCGCCAATATCTTCTATCCAATATACCTAAAAAGGAGTTGGAAGAATTAAAACAACGCATCGAATATCTCGAAGAAGATATTACCTCTGATAGGGAAAGTTACGAAAAACAATTTGACGACCTATTTAATGCCTTTGCTAAAATAAGTGCAATTATCCAATCAAGACAGACTCCTTTGGACAGAGTAAAAATAGAAGGATTTAAAAACAAATAATAAAGAAAAGAGCAATGAGTAAAATTGGAAAAAGAGCCATTCTGTTATTGTTGGCACTACCAATCGGATTCAATGTTATGGCACAAGAAACCAAAAAGCCGATACTGGAAGAATTGATTCCGGGTGGCGAGAGTTACCGCTATGCAGACAACCTGTACGGACTGCAATGGTGGGGTGACGAATGTATCAAGCCGGGCGTAGATACCCTTTATTCTATCCAACCCAAAACGGGAAAGGAAACAATGGCTATCACTCGTGAACAGATCAACAAAGTGCTTGAAGAGAACAAGGCAGGAAAGTTATCACACCTGTATTCCGTCAGTTTCCCATGGGCCGATAAGCCACAAATGCTATTCAAGATAGCAGGAAAGTTCATTGTATATGATTTCAAGAACAATCAGGTTATCAGCACTTTCAAACCAAAGGACGGGGCAAATAATGAAGACTATTGCGCAGCCAGTGGAAACGTGGCATACACGATAGGTAACAATCTGTATGTAAACGAGAAAGCGGTAACTAATGAACCCGAAGGCATCGTTTGCGGACAGACTGTACACCGGAATGAATTTGGTATCAACAAAGGCACTTTCTGGAGCCCGAAAGGTAACCTGCTCGCTTTCTACCGTATGGACGAGAGCATGGTGACACAATACCCGCTTGTAGACATCACTGCACGCGTAGGCGAAGTGAACAATGTACGTTATCCGATGGCAGGCATGACGAGCCATCAGGTAAAAGTAGGCATTTACAATCCTGCCACAGGCAAAAGCATTTATCTGAACGCAGGTGATCCCACAGACCGTTATTTCACCAATATCAGCTGGTCACCGGATGAAAAAAGCCTCTACCTGATTGAAGTAAACCGTGACCAGAACCACGCCAAACTTTGCCAGTACAACGCAGAAACAGGAGAGCCGATGGGCGTTCTCTACGAAGAAATGCATCCTAAATACGTGGAGCCACAAAACGCAATCGTATTTTTGCCGTGGGACCCTACCAAGTTCATCTATCAAAGTCAGCGTGACGGCTACAACCATCTTTATCTCTTTGATGCCAATGCAGCCAACATGAAAGGTGAAACTTATAACAGCGACAACGGTGGTACTTATTTCCAGGCCGGCAAAGTCAAACAACTGACCAAAGGCAACTGGCTGGTCAGCGACGTCCTGGGATTCAACACAAAGCGTAAAGAAATCATCTTCACAGCCGTAGAAGGCTTGAGAAGCGGACATTTCGCTGTAAACGTGAGCAATGGAAAAATAAGCCAACCGTTCGAGAACTGCAAAGAAAGCGAACATAGCGGCATGCTTAGCGCTTCCGGCACTTATCTTATCGACCGTTATTCAACAAAAGACCAGCCTCGCGTCATCAACCTGGTAGACACCAAAAACTTCAAAGAAACAGCCAATCTGCTGACTGCTGAAAACCCTTACGAAGGATACCAAATGCCAAGCATCGAAACCGGAACGATCAAAGCGGCAGACGGCACCACCGACCTGCATTATCGCCTGATGAAACCGGCCAACTTTGACCCGGCCAAGAAATATCCCGTCATCGTATACGTCTACGGAGGTCCTCACGCGCAATGCGTCACCGGAGGATGGCAAAACGGCGCACGCGGATGGGACACATACATGGCAGGTAAAGGCTATATCATGTTTACCATCGACAATCGTGGCAGCAGCAACCGTGGACTGGCATTTGAAAATGCCACCTTCCGCCGTCTTGGCATCGAAGAAGGTAAAGACCAGGTAAAAGGTGTTGAATTCCTGAAATCCCTCCCCTACGTAGACAGCGAACGCATCGGCGTACACGGATGGAGCTTCGGAGGACACATGACTACCGCCTTGATGCTTCGTTACCCGGAAATATTCAAAGTAGGCGTTGCCGGAGGTCCGGTAATCGACTGGGGCTATTATGAAGTGATGTACGGCGAACGCTATATGGATACACCGGAAAGCAACCCGGAAGGCTACAAAGAATGTAACCTGAAAAACCTTGCCGGCCAACTGAAAGGTCACCTATTGATTATTCACGACGACCACGACGACACCTGCGTGCCACAGCACACCCTGTCGTTCATGAAAGCCTGTGTAGATGCCCGCACTTATCCCGACCTGTTTATCTACCCGTGCCACAAGCACAACGTAGCAGGACGCGACCGTGTACATCTGCATGAGAAAATCACCCGGTACTTTGAGCAGAACTTATAAAACTGACAAAGACACCACCGTATCCATACAAATCATAGATAACAGTATAAATCCATAACAATACAAAGATGAAGATATTATTACTAGGCTCGGGCGGCCGCGAACATGCACTGGCATGGAAAATTGCCCAAAGTCCGAAAGTTGAAAAACTATACATTGCTCCGGGAAATGCCGGAACAACTGCCGTAGGCGAGAATGTCAACATCAAAGCAACCGATTTTGAAGCAATCAGTGCTTTTGCTCTAAAAGAGAACATCCAAATGATAGTAGTAGGCCCCGAAGATCCGTTGGTAAAAGGAATCTACGATTACTTCCAAAACCGTCCGGAGCTAAAGCATATTGCCGTAATCGGTCCTTCGGCTCAAGGAGCGCAACTGGAAGGCAGCAAGGAGTTTGCCAAAGGCTTCATGATGCGCCACAACATCCCGACAGCCCGCTACAAAAGCATTACTTCCGAAAACCTCGAAGAGGGCCTCGCTTTCCTCGAAACGTTGGAAGCTCCCTACGTATTGAAGGCTGATGGCCTTTGTGCCGGGAAAGGAGTTCTCATCCTTCCTACGCTGGATGAAGCGAAGAAAGAACTGAAAGAAATGCTCGGCGGCATGTTCGGTTCCGCATCGGCAACCGTTGTGATTGAAGAATTCTTGAGCGGTATCGAGTGCTCTGTATTCGTACTGACAGACGGAGACAACTACAAAGTCCTCCCTGTAGCGAAAGACTACAAACGTATCGGTGAAGGTGACAAAGGATTGAATACAGGCGGTATGGGTAGCGTTACTCCGGTTCCGTTTGCTGATGAAGTATATATGGAAAAAGTACGCACACGCATCATCGAACCGACCATCAATGGTCTGAAAGAAGAAAAGATCACCTACAAAGGTTTCATCTTCCTCGGTCTTATCAAGGTGAAAGGTGAACCGATGGTTATCGAATACAACGTCCGCATGGGCGACCCGGAAACAGAAAGCGTGATGTTGCGCATCCAAAGCGACTTCGTAGAGTTGCTTGAAGGCACAGCGGCAGGCAATCTGAACGAGAAAACACTGGTGATGGACCCACGTTCGGCCGGCTGCGTCATTCTTGTCAGCGGCGGTTACCCCGAAGCCTACGAAAAAGGATTCCCTATCAGCGGACTGGAACAGGCTGCCGCCACCGACAGCATCATCTTCCATGCCGGAACAGCCATGAAAGACGGACAAGTGGTGACGAACGGAGGACGTGTGATTGCCGTTTGCTCTTACGGTGCAACGAAAGAAGAAGCACTGGCACAGAGCTACAAAGTGGCAGACATGATCGACTTCGACAAGAAGTATTTCCGCCGCGACATCGGATTTGATTTGTAAGAAACAACCTGTAATGATACGCCACGGCAGGCATAAATCCCCTATTTGTACGGCATATAGATCCTACAAAGCGATGATATATGCCCGCCGGACGGCAAAAGAACTGACAGACAAATGAGAAATAAAAGACTACAAAGTCAAGTGACGGCAGGACGGTGGACCCTGCCTGCCGTTATCTTTATCTGCGCCCTATGCTGGGTGTTGACTTACTTTTTATTTCCCGACTCCATAGCCTCAACAACACCCAAGGACAGCTCTTCTTTCTTGCAATCCACCCGCGATCTACTGCTTCCGGGATGGGCAGAACGAATTGTCAGCTTTCTGGTTTACGCAATCATCGGCTATTTTCTGATAGAATTGAACAACCAGTTCAGTATTATCCGCATGAGGGCTTCCATGCAGACAGCTATTTATTTCCTGCTGGTTACCGTCTGTCCGGGAATGCATTTACTATACATAGGAGACATTGTCGCCCTCGGTTCTCTTATTTCCATTTATTTTCTGTTTAAAAGCTATCAGCAAGCTCAAGCTGCGGGCTATCTATTCTATTCCTTCTTCTTTATCGGAGCGGGAAGCATTCTTTTCCCACAGCTCACCATCCTCTCGGTGCTTTGGTTGCTCGAAGCCTACCGTTTCCAGTCGCTCACTCCGCGTAGTTTCTGCGGCGCGCTGCTCGGATGGATGCTGCCCTACTGGATGCTGTTCGGACACGCCTTCTTCTATAATGAGATGGAGTTGTTCTACCGCCCTTTCAACCAGCTATTAGCTTTCGGAGAAGTCTTTAACTTACAAATCCTTCAACCCTGGGAATTGGCTATACTGGGCTATCTGCTCGTGATGTTTATCGTCAGTGCCGTTCATTGCATCGCTGCCGGATTTGAGGATAAGATACGCACACGTGCCTATCTCCAGTTCTTGATAGACCTGACGCTCTTCCTGTTCCTGCTGATTGCCTTGCAACCGATATATTGCAGTGCCCTGCTGCCTTTGCTTATCATAAGCAACAGCATCCTGATCGGACATTTCTTTGTACTGACCAATAGTAAAAGTTCGAATGTGTTCTTTATCATTTCATTGGTCGGCCTCATCCTCTTATTCGCTTTTAATATATGGACGCTTTTGTAGATTCAATGATACAACTCCTCATAGAATGGGGACTTCCGGGATTATTCATCTCGGCTTTATTGGCTGGGAGCATCGTGCCTTTCAGTTCCGAACTGGTACTGGTGGCACTCGTCAAACTCGGCCTGCCCCCTACCGCCTGCCTGATATCCGCCGCACTCGGCAACACGGTAGGCGGAATGACCTGTTACTATATGGGACGTCTGGGCAAAATCAGCTGGATTGAGAAATACTTCAAGGTAAAGAAAGAAAAGGTAGACAAAATGGTGAAATTCCTGCAAGGGAAAGGGGCATTGATGGCATTCTTTACCTTTCTTCCTGCCATTGGCGAGGTGATCGCCATTGCACTGGGATTTATGCGAAGCAACACATGGCTTACTATTGTTTCCATGTTTGTCGGCAAACTGATACGTTATATCCTTCTCCTGTATGTGCTCGAAAGTGCCTGGGATGCTATGGCAGGGTAAATCTTTTTTAAGTATTAGGTATTAAGTATTAAAGATTGAGTATTAAAGATTGAGTGATGGAAAGAATAATTGAGAGAACCGATGACGGGAGCGCTACTCTGTTTGTTCCGGAATTGAATGAACATTATCATTCGACGAAAGGGGCACGCACGGAGTCTCAACATATATTCATCGATATGGGGCTGAAAGCCTCTCCTGCCGCTACTCCACGTGTTCTTGAAATCGGCTTCGGGACAGGACTAAACGCTTGGCTCACCCTTGAAGAAGCGGAAAGAAGCAGACGAAATATACACTATACAGGGTTGGAACTCTATCCACTAGACTGGCAGACAGTAGAACAGCTAGGATATATCTCCAGCGATGAACAGCTTACCATACATCGGAAGCAAACAACAATCAATGAGCAATTTACCCCGAATGAAGAAGAACAACAATCGGCTATCGAATTGTTTAAGCAGCTTCATACATCGCCCTGGGAAAAAGACGTGCAGCTTACACCGCACTTCACCTTACGAAAAATAGAAACGGACGTGAATAAGTGGAGAGTTGAGAACTCTCCATTTAACCTAGTCTATTTCGACGCCTTCGCCCCGGAAAAGCAACCGGAAATGTGGTCGCAAGAACTATTCAACCGCCTCTATGTTTTATTAGATAGAGACGGAATTCTGACTACCTACTGTGCCAAAGGTGTAGTACGCCGAATGTTGCAGACAGCCGGATTCACAGTAGAACGCCTCCCCGGACCTCCGGGTGGTAAACGGGAAATATTACGGGCCCGGAAACAAGAGTAGAAACAAGATAAGATTGAAACCCCGAAACAGAAAAAATCATGAAACAACAACTAAAAGATATGAGAACACTTTTCCTTCTTGGTACCTGCCTCCTGATAGCAGCCTGCACAGGACGTTCCTCCCAAGCAAGTAACGATGACGAGACAAAGCCGGTGATAACCGTCACACTGGAACCGCAACGTTATTTCACCGAGGCTATTGCCGGAGATAAATTCAAAGTAGTCAGCATGGTGCCCAAAGGTTCCAGTCCGGAGACATACGATCCTATCCCCCAGCAACTTGTTTCTTTAGGAGACAGCAAAGCCTATTTCCGCATCGGGTACATCGGCTTCGAACAAACCTGGATGGACCGCCTGATGAACAATACTCCCCATATCCAAGTGTTCGACACCTCGAAAGGAATCGACCTCATACTCAATAATGATGACCATGGCCATGCCCACGGCCACAACAGTCACGACGGCCATATCCACGCCGTAGAGCCACACGTATGGAACTCTACCGGTAATGCTTTAATCATCGCCGGAAACACCTACAAGGCCCTTAGTCAACTGGATAAAGCAAACGAACCATATTATAGAAACCGTTACGACTCTCTCTGTCAGCGCATCCAGCACACCGACAGCCTGATTCGCCGACAACTCTCTGTCCCCGAAGCAGCCAAAGCCTTCATGATTTATCATCCGGCCCTCTCCTACTTCGCCCGCGACTACGGATTGCATCAGATTTCGATCGAAGAAGGAGGCAAAGAACCCTCTCCCGCTCATCTGAAAGACCTGATAGACGTCTGTCAGGCGGAAAATGTAGGCGTTATCTTCGTTCAACCGGAGTTTGACAAACGCAATGCGGAAACCATCGCACAGCAAACCGGAACGAAAGTGGTCCCTATCAACCCGTTAAGCTATGACTGGGAGGAAGAGATGCTGAATGTAGCCAAAGCCCTTGCGCCGCAAGCTGCCACCAAATAAACGTATAAAGAAAGAACCAATCAAGCCCTTTCCAATGATGAAACCGATAATCGAAATAAAGAATCTTTCCGCCGGATATGACGGTCGCACTGTTCTCCACGATGTTAATCTAAGCATCTACGAACGGGATTTTCTAGGTATTATAGGTCCGAACGGAGGCGGCAAAACAACGCTTATAAAGTGCATCCTCGGTTTGTTAAAACCAACCGGAGGGGAAATTATATTCCATACTCCCGAGAAGGCTCCCATAAGAACATCTACGGAAGGGACTTCGACAGAAACATCTGCCAAAAACTCCCACCAAAGTTCTTCCGCGAAATCCCAGCTTTTCCTCGGTTACCTGCCGCAATATAGCACCATAGACCGGAAGTTCCCTATTTCCGTGGAAGAAGTGATCCTGTCCGGATTGAGCATACAGAAGTCGCTCACCTCCCGGTTCACTCCCGAACAGAGAGAGAAAGGCAAACAGATTATCGCCCGCATGGGATTAGAAGGGCTCGAAAGCCGTTCTATCGGACAATTAAGCGGTGGACAACTGCAACGTGCCCTGTTAGGACGTGCCATCATCTCGGACCCTGCAGTGTTGATTCTCGATGAGCCCAGCACGTATATCGACAAGCGTTTCGAAGCACGCCTTTATGAGTTATTGGCTGAAATCAATAAAGAATGTGCCATTATCCTTGTCAGTCACGACATCGGCACTGTATTGCAACAGGTAAAATCCATCGCTTGCGTCAACGAAACGCTGGATTACCATCCGGACACGGGTGTCACTACCGAATGGCTGGAAAGAAACTTCAACTGCCCCATCGAGCTATTGGGACACGGCACACTGCCTCATCGGGTTTTAGGAGAACATCATCACCATCATTAAAGGATACACATATTCAATATCCCAAACATATATATACAGCAACCCAAGTATTAATACCTGAAATCTCAACCATTAACAGCTGATATTACAAGTGTTAACACCTAACGTCCAAGCTATTAATAGTAAACTTCCGTTGTATTAATAGTAAACTTGTTCTTCTCTAACAGGAAAGTTACGATTGACTAAGGATAATCTATAAACGCAAGTTACGTTTATAAAATTGAAAGCTTTGTTTTTATAATTGCAAGTTTCATTTATAAAAACAAAACTTGCAATTATAGTTTATGACTAATGAAAAGGAAGTTTGCTATTAAGGCAAAAGAAGTTCACTAACAGGATAAAGGAAGTTTATCTCTAATACATCAGAGCTCATTTATTAAAGGGCTAAAAACAAATTCCTTACTTGCCAACACACAAGTTCCCGCCTTCCGGAAGAGTGAAAGAGATAGTAAATCACCCCTCCGTTACTTAATATTTCTTACTTTCTTCCTCATTATCCTTACAAATCACTATCTTTGCGACCTCATAATTTGTTTTTAACGAATAAACTACCATAGTGCTAATGAAACAGTACAGAACCGTAAACAACCTTATGGGTTGGCTTACATTCATCATTGCGGCAACCGTCTACTGCCTGACAATAGAACCGACCGCAAGTTTCTGGGATTGCCCGGAGTTCATAACCACCGGCTATAAACTGGAAGTCGGACACCCGCCCGGCGCGCCTTTCTTCATGCTAGTGGCGAATCTGTTTTCTCAATTTGCTTCCGACGTAACAACTGTTGCTAAAATGGTGAATTACATGAGTGCCCTCATGAGTGGCGCCTGTATCCTGTTCCTTTTCTGGAGCATCACCCATCTGGTACGCAAACTGATTATCACTGACGAAAACAATATCACCAAAGGACAGCTTATCACAGTGATGGGTAGCGGACTGATCGGTGCACTGGTTTATACATTCAGTGACACATTCTGGTTCTCGGCCGTGGAAGGTGAAGTATATGCCTTCTCCTCCCTCTTTACCGCTGTTGTTTTCTGGTTGATTCTGAAATGGGAAGACGTAGCCGACCAGCCGCACAGCGACCGTTGGATTATCCTCATCGCCTATCTGACCGGATTGAGTATCGGTGTGCACTTATTGAACTTGCTTTGTCTGCCTGCCATCGTATTGGTATACTACTACAAAAAAACGCCGAATGCTACCGCCAAAGGTTCGTTAATAGCGCTATTAGGTTCAATGGTGCTCGTTGCAGCCGTGCTTTACGGCATCGTACCGGGTATCGTGAAAGTAGGCGGCTGGTTTGAACTGTTGTTCGTCAACGGACTCGGAATGTCATTCAATTCGGGCGTAGTGGTTTATATCATTCTGCTTGCGGCCGCTCTGATCTGGGGTGTATACGAAAGTTACACCGAAAAGAACAAAGCGCGCATGGCTATCTCCTTTATCCTGACGATCGCTTTACTGGGTATCCCCTTCTACGGACACGGAGCCAGCAGTATTATCATCGGTATTTTGGTTATTGCCGCACTGGGACTTTATCTTGCTCCGAGTGTACAGGCTAAAATCAAAGAGAGATGGCGTATCACCGCCCGCACCATGAACACAGCATTACTGTGCACCATGATGATCGTAATCGGGTATTCTTCTTACGCACTGATCGTTATCCGTTCTACTGCCAACACTCCGATGGACCAAAACTCACCGGAGGATATATTCACCCTGGGCGAATACCTCGGCCGTGAACAATACGGAACCCGTCCTCTCTTCTACGGTCCTGCTTTCTCTTCGAAAGTGGCACTCGACGTGAAAGACGGATACTGCGTTCCCCGCCAGTCACAGACGGGAAGTAAATACGTCCGCAAAGAAAAAACCTCACCGGACGAAAAGGACTCATACATCGAACTGCCGGGACGTATCGAATACGAATACGCGCAAAATATGCTTTTCCCCCGTATGTACAGCTCCGCGCACTCCTCACTCTACAAGCAGTGGGTAGACATCAAGGGGCATGACGTCCCATACGACCAATGCGGCGAAATGGTGATGGTGAACGTACCGAACCAATGGGAAAACATCAAGTTCTTCTTCTCCTACCAGCTCAACTTCATGTACTGGCGCTACTTTATGTGGAACTTTGCCGGACGGCAGAACGACATTCAGAGCAGCGGAGAAATAGAACACGGTAACTGGATCACCGGAATCCCGTTTATCGACAATCTGCTGGTGGGCAACCAGGAATTGCTTCCGCAGGACCTCAAAAACAACAAAGGACACAACGTATTCTACTGCCTGCCGCTGCTGCTCGGCCTGATCGGACTCTTCTGGCAAGCATACCACAGCCAGCGGGGTATCCAGCAATTCTGGGTGGTGTTCTTCCTGTTCTTTATGACAGGTATCGCCATCGTGCTCTACCTTAACCAGACACCTGCGCAGCCGCGTGAACGTGACTATGCGTATGCCGGTTCGTTCTACGCCTTCGCCATCTGGGTAGGTATGGGAGTCGCAGGTATCATCCGTATGTTACGCGATTACTGCAAGATGAAAGAAGTTCCGGCTGCCGCTCTCGCATCAGTACTCTGTCTGCTTGTCCCCATCCAAATGGCCGGACAGACATGGGACGACCACGACCGTAGCGGACGCTTTGTTGCCCGTGACTTCGGTCAGAACTATCTGATGACCTTGCAGGAAGAAGGAAATCCGATCATCTTCACCAATGGTGACAACGATACTTTCCCGTTGTGGTACAATCAGGAGACAGAAGGTTTCCGTACCGATGCACGTACCTGTAACCTCAGCTACCTGCAAACCGACTGGTACATCGACCAGATGAAACGTCCCGCTTACGACTCTCCGTCACTCCCGATCACTTGGGATCGTGTGGAATACGTCGAAGGCCAGAACGAATACATCCCCATCCGTCCGGAAGTAAAGAAGAATATCGACCAGATGTATGCACAGGCAGACAGCGCGCTCGAAAACGGAAATCCGGAAGCGATGAACGAACTGAAAGAACAGTTCGGAGAAAACCCGTATGAACTGAAGAATATCCTCAAATACTGGGTTCGTTCGGATAAGGAAGGGCTGCGCGTCATCCCTACCGACAGCATCGTAATGAAGATCGACAAGGAAGCTGTCCGCCGTTCCGGCATGAAAATACCGGAAGCGCTGGGCGACTCCATCCCCGAATACATGACCATCTTGCTGAGAGACGCCAACGGCAACCCGAAACGCGCCCTCTACAAGAGCGAACTGATGATGCTCGAAATGCTTGCCAACGCCAACTGGGAACGTCCCATCTACATGGCTATCACCGTAGGCAGTGAAAACCACCTCGGCATGGACAACCACTTCACGCAGGAAGGTCTGGCATACCGCTTCACTCCGTTCGATACGGACAAGCTGAACAGCAAGATCGACAGCGAAAAGATGTACGACAACCTGATGAACAAGTTCAAGTTCGGCGGCATCGAGAAACCGGGCATCTACATCGACGAAAACGTAATGCGTATGTGCTACACACACCGGCGCATCTTCACACAGCTCGTAGGACAGCTCATCAAAGAAGGCAAAAAAGACAAGGCACTCGCCGCACTCGACTACGCCGAGAAGATGATCCCGTCATACAACGTACCGTATGACTGGGCAAACGGCGCCTTCCAAATGGCGGAAGCCTACTACCAGCTGGGACAAAACGAAAAAGCGAACAAGATCATCGACGAACTTGCCAACAAGTCTCTCGAATACATGATCTGGTATCTCAGCCTGACTGATTACCAACTTTCCATCGCCAGCGAAAACTTCATGTACAACGCAGGACTGCTTGACGCAGAAGTACGCCTGATGGAGAAATACAAATCAGAAGAATTGGCTAAACATTACTCGGAACAACTCGACCAGCTATACAATGAGTATGTTGCGAGAATGAAAGGGAAATAAAAACTAAGTAATAAGTATTAAGTAATAAGTAATAAGCTGCGCCATAAGCCGCACGGTTATTACTTATTACTTATTACCTGTTACTTATTAATAAAGACTCTTATGTTTATAGAACAACCACCTTGGTTCTTCCGAGCGCTGTATCCACAAGCCATCTTCCGGATGGACCCAAACGAACGGGCAGTCTACCTGACTTTTGTCGATGGCCCTATCCCGGAAGTTACCCCTTGGGTACTGGAGCTACTGAAGAAACACGATATTAAAGCTAC